>ERZ857785.732-NODE-732-length-41730-cov-4.426179_pt1 | contig 41730 bp, 46 predicted proteins | sample MGYA00519763_ERZ857785 | MGnify/ENA primary metagenome ERZ857785 (study PRJEB31778, sample SAMEA3449365) | human gut metagenome | biome: human gut; feature: human-associated habitat; material: faeces | place: United Kingdom | collected 2010/2012 ...
TGCTCAACCCGGCGGAGCTGCCGGAGGGCTGGCCGAACGGGCTCTACATGGACGTGTGCCTTGCGATGATCCGCGCAGCCGACCTCGTGGTATTTTTGCCAGGCTGGGAGCGGAGCCGCGGGGCAAGTTTAGAGATGCAGTACAGCCGGTATGAGGGGAAACCGGTGTACAAGATCGCGGAGGAGGAGCTCGAGGCATGGAGGGAGGACTGAAGTGGCAGGCCATGCCATCGGGAATACGACAAAGGGGGGATGCGAGATGCCGGAACGCACACACCTTAGTTTGTTTTCCGGGATTTAGTCGGCGGCCTTGATCTTGCGGCCGAGTGGGCCGGGTTTACGACCGTCGGGCAATGCGAGATGGCGGATTACCCGACAGCGGTGCTCGAAAAGCACTGGCCGGACGTCCCGCGCTGGCGGGATATCCGGACCCTGACAAAGGAGGGGGTTTATGAGCGGACCGGAGGTCTGCGAACAGTTGACGTTATATCCGGAGGATTTCCCTGCCAGCCGTTTTCCGTGGCCGGAAAGCAGCGCGGGAAGAAAGACGAGCGGTTTTTATGGCCTGAAATGCTCCGCGTTATCCGGGAGCTTAGGCCGCATTGCGTCGTCGGTGAGAACGTACCTGGAATCCTCAAGATTGCCGCCCGGCAGGTGGTCGAGGATCTGGAGCGTGAAGGCTATCACGTCGTCGTGCTGCAATTTGAGGCTGCGGCTGTCGGAGCTTGGCACCGGCGGGCAAGATGCTTTTTTGTGGGGGTCGACGATCTATCCAAGTCCGAAGGCCTCGGACAGCAAGGGGACGGGACCGATGGGGAGCCGGAGCGCGGAGCACGATCTAGTGAAAAGAAACCTAAGGGGGTGCGTGCTGTTTGCGACGCCATGCCGGGGAGACGCGACCGGGACAAACGGAGGCGGGAATCACAGGAGCCTCCGGACGGACGTCTCTGGGCAGCTGAACCCGGAGTGGGTAGAGTGGCTGATGGGCTTCCCTGCCGGGTGGAGCGAATTAGAGCCCTCGGCAATGCGGTCGTACCGCAGCAGGCATACCCGATCTTCCGCGCGCTCGCGGAGGAGCTGAATAGGAGAACCGACAATGGAAATTAGCGAGGCTATCGATAGAGGGGTAAAGGCGCGTTGGTGCCACGATCTGATCAACATGCTTACCGATGCCGGGCGCACGCTGGCGGGAACAGGCCTAAGGGCCAATGGGAGTGTGTATCGAGATATCAATATCGGGCTGCTGCTCCTGGAAGCAGCCCGAAGCCTACAGGAGTGTCAGGATGAGGCAGAGCCGGAAAAGGCCGCGCCGAAGCCCATGACCAACGGCGACCGCATCCGAGCGATGACGGACGAGGAGCTGGCGGAGTCAGATGAGCTTTTGAGTGGGCTGTGCAACGTGCTGCACGGACAGGGCTATCCCTGTGAGGCAAACACATGCCGCGAGTGCCTGATCAAATGGCTGGGAAGCCCAGAAAAGGAGGCTGCGCCGGAGCCGGTGACAAACGGCGACCGCATCCGGGACAGGAAGGACGGGGAGCTGACGGAGCGAGAAAGACTGGAGAGATTATTCGAGGAAGCAAGGCAGATCGCCGATCGCAGGGCATGGGACGAGACGTCGCGGACGATGGCGGACATCTGCGGACAGGAGGCCAATGATGGGCAATAGCTATGCGGAGCGGGTGCAGCGGGACCGGCAGCGGTATCTGGATATCGGGCTGGACTCCGGGGCGCAGATCGTGCACGACATGCTGTGCGTGGCGCTGCGGGACAAGCAGGCGATGGGAGACGACGTATGGGGCCGGGAGCGCATCGTGCGTCTGCTGACGAGGCTCAACGAGCTCAAGGAGGAGTTCGGCCCGGCATTTCGGCCGGGGCCGGAGCAGGACTACATGCAGGAGCAGCTGGACGGCGCGCTGCGCGAGATCTTTGGCGAGGCAACGGTGCCGTTTGCCGTGCGGCATCCCTACATCCGGGAGATCGATTACACCAAGGAGAGGAGATGACGGCATGGCAAAGACGGGAAAGAGCAGCTCGGCCGCAAAGCGGCTGCGCGGCCGGCCGAGGCGGCACAAGCCGCGCCTGTGCCGGTGCTGCGGGCGGGAGATGGAGCCGACGCAGGTATGGATCTGCGCCTCGTGCGAGGCGGCGGGGCGGACGGTCCCGCGGGCAAGAGGCGTACAGAGCGGGGCGGAGCTGCTGGCGATCGCCCGGGCGCGAGAGGCGGTCGAGGAGCCGATCCTCGAGGGCTGGGGACTCGACGAGATCGAGGCGCTGGCGCGGTACCTCTGGGACTCCGGGGCCAAGGCCTACGGGTCCTACGGCAAGCTCCGCGGCTGGTGCGATAACGTCGGATGTCTGCCGCCGCTGCCGGAGGGGCTGTGAGATGGCGAGGGACAAGTATTTTTTCAGAGAGCCCGTGCCGATGCAGGTGATTCTGCGGGACGGGCGCGTGTACGAGGAGCGGGCCTACTGCCCGACAGACGCGCGGCTGGCCGTGGCGGCGCACGGAGAGGCCGGGTGGGAGGACGTGATGGACGCCAAGGTCGCGATCTCCACGGCGGCAATGCGGGCGGCGGGGTATCTCCCCAAGCCCTAAAAAACAAAAAGCCGGGAGCCTCGCAGGAGGCTCCCGGGCGGGTGCTGCGCTCAGCTCCGCAGGGATGCGGGGCCGAGCGGAACGGCCGGAAAGTTGACGGAAACTAACACGGGGGCGATGGTAGGATATTAGGCGCGGAACGGGTCGGTCCGCTTATCGTAGCCGCGGTCGTTGGGCAGGAACGCGTTGAACTGATCATCATAAATCGTGCAGATGCGGCTCGTGACGTACTCGCTGCCGCGCCTGACCATAACGGGATGCTCGACGTCGATGCCGGTGCGGCCGTCCTCGGTCACGATCTCCCAGTAGACGGTGTGCTGCCGATCATAGATGTCGTGCGCGCTGGCCTCATACCAGGACGCGCCGGGAGAAGCGAGGTGCGGGGCATCGTCCAGGAACAGGATGTTGTCGGCGGCGCCGCTCAGGACGACGGGGGAAAGGACGCGGCCGATCTGATCGGTGACGTCGACATCGTCACGGAGGACCATGGACGGGCGGTCAAAGCCGGTGGAGCGCGACCAAAGCACTTCGTACCGGCCGCCGTCCCGGTCGACGGCCGAAGCCGAAAAGACAACGCCGCCGGAAGTGGCAGCAAGGATGATCTCCCCGCTGAGAGAGCCGGAGAGGAAACGATCCGGTGTGAGGACGATGGTGATCTTGGACTCGGCCGGGGCGAGGGCATCCGGGCTGGGCAGGAGGCCGAGGCACTGCTGCAGCATCAGGCGGACGTAGAGCGGAGGCTCGCGGCGGTCGGCCGCCCAGTCCTCGACGGTGCGGTACGGAATGCCAAACCGCTCCGCCAGCTTGCGGTTGCTGAGACCGGCGGCTTTGGCGATCTCCGGGACGGTGCGGTGCGCGGCATCCCAGATCAGGCCGAGAGCGGCCAGACGGGGGTCGGGGATGGGGTCCTCCGGGGCGTCACCCCAGATCTCGGAGAGCGCGAGGTCGGATACGAAGAAATCGCGCTCGGCGTAGGCAAATACCTCGGCGATGCAGCCGCGGTACTGGTTGATGGTCATGGTGGTGATCTCCTTCCAATATTATTTTAGTAGATATCGTAGATTCCGCGGACGAGAAACAGATGGGGGATTTGATTGTGGAATGACCATCTTGTACGGCTGTGGATTGTACGCTTAGATCCGCAATATAGCGGGACGAACTGACCGACCTTCCACCATTCGGGGTTTGCATTGATGTACTCCCAATCTATGGAAGGATAGACGTCCGGAACGACGACAACGCCAAACTCATTCTCACGCGCATGCCTGCTTGCATAAGCCTTTGCTTCGCGGGCTGTATCAAAATAGACGACAGGGCGGCGGAGAATCCGCTCGCGCTCCAATTCGGTCATGTTAACAACCGGGAGGGGGAGACCCTCGGGGAATACAACGTATTTCTTCATGGCAGTTTGCTCCTTTCAATTTGTGATCCGTTTTTGATTTGACCCTTGGGTCATTTACTGATTGTATTATACCACGCGATGCGTGGTATATCAAGGGGCAGGGAGAAAAAACATGTACAAAAACAAAATTAAAATTTGTGCAGAATACACAAAATGGACGAAATAAGCGCCAGCCAGAGGCTGCGGCGGGGGCCGATCGGGAGATCGGGCCTCGCCGGAACCGCCGGAAGGGCGAAAAAGGGAACATTGAAAGCCGAACACACGGGAAACGCACGCGTGCGATTTTTGAAACACACGTGTGCGTGATACCATATTAAATACGCGCGCACGCGCGTATTTAATGGCTTGCTAAAAGCTTATATCTAGCACCGCAGTGGCGGGAGAAGGGAGAACAGGGTGAAGATCATGGAGCGGACCTATCGTTGCAAAAATGGCGTCGTGGAAAAGACGCGGTATCACGTCGGCGACAACGCTCGTCCGCGCGGGCGCAAGACGGGCGTGACGACGCCGCGGCAGCAGGAGCAGAATTTTAACACGGCCGTTCGCCGCCTGGCACGCCTGCTCAACTGCAACTGCACGGCGGACAAAGGGCTGCTCGTGACGCTCCGCTTTGCGGACGAGGGGATCGACAAGCTGCGCGAGACAGCCGGAGACGATCCCGACAAGCTCCGCGATGCCGCAGAGCATCAGGCAATGCTCTGGCTGCGCCGTCTGCGCCGCAAGGACAAGGGCCGGATCCCGTTTTACACGCTCTCGGCGAGCGACATGGACGGCGACACCGGAGAACTGGTGCGTCTGCACGTGCATATCTGCATGGAGACGGACGGGAGCCTCAGCTGGGATGCGCTGCGGGACGCCTGGACGCTCGGGAGCGTCAACATCCGCAGCCTCCGAGGCCAGGACGACTACAGCCCGATCGCATACTACATGCTCCGGCAAGTGCGGCGCGTGCCGGATCGCAAAAAATACAAAGTCAGCCGCGGGGCCGCTCTGCCGACGACGGAGGAGCGCGAGGTCGTGCTGTGCACCAAGATGCGCGCGCCAAAGGGCGCGAGAGTGCTGGAGGAGCGCTACGTCGAGGGCGAGGCCGGGGCGTACCTGCGCTACGTGCCCCGCAAGCGCGGGAAAAAGCTCGGCGGGCACAAAATGACGGCCCGAGACCTGCTGGAAAGCGGAGAAAATCGAGAAAAAGAAAGTTGACTCGCGGTCCGCGCGGGGGCATGCGCAGGCGCGGACCAAACAAACGCGCGCGCGGATGGGATATGCCGCGCCGATCATACGGGAGGACTCTGCCTGAGCGGCGCTCGGGCAGGGACAGGACCGCTATGCCGCCACGGTATAGCGGATATCGTGCATACACAGGAGGGCGAGGGGATGAGTTTCCGGCGGATGAGCGGGATCCGGCTGCCGTACCGGCGGCAGGGCCTGATCTACTTTACGCTGCTCAGCTACGAGGACATGGGGAAAAAGGGCAAAAAACGGATCGACGCCAAGCTGCTCGAGGCGGCCTACGGCGAGGAGGCCTTTGCCGCTGCACTGCGGGATTGGTGCTGCGGCAAAATGACGGTGCAGGCGGCGGCGATCACGCACGGCGTCAGCGAGAGCACGCTCTACCGGGCGCGCAAGCGGCTGTATGAGGCATGGTAACGCGGCACAAAAGTTGACGGCAACTAACACGGCTACCGTGGTATCCTAACGGCAAACAGGGAGGGATGCACATGGGCAGAAAAAAGGCATACAAGCCCGCAGCGCTTCGGCGCGCGGTGCAGGAATACTTTGCAGCGCTGCGCTACCGGGAGCCGGTGTACCGCGAGGAGCCGGTGCTGGACGACGACGGGCAGCCGGAGTTTGACCGGTACGGACACCCGGCGACGCGCTTTGTCCGCGTGGTGACGGAGGACGGGACGCCAGCCAGCAGGACGAGCTGGGTCAGCCCGCCGACGATCACGGGGCTGTGCGGGAGGCTGGGCATCAGCCGACAGACGTGGAGCAAGTATCTGGCGGCTGACGATACGCACGAGATCTGCGATGAGGCCAAGCGGGTGATCGAGACGTACCTGCAGGAGCGTCTCGAGGACAAAAACTCCGCAGCGGGCGCAAAATTTGCGCTGCAGGCAAACTATGACTGGCGCGAGCGGCGGGAGATCAGCACGGACGCGCCGACGAGAGCCGCGATCGCGGGCGGCGAGATGACGATGGACGACAAGCTGGCGCTGCTGCGCGAGATCCAGGGCATGCAGCTGCCGGGGACGGAGGGGACACATGACAGCGACGATACTGTTTGAGCGGCTGCGCAAGCTCAAGCCGATCCCGGCGGAGATCGACGACACGATCCTGCTGGACTGGCTCAACCAAGTGGAGGGACAGATCCTCCACGAGATCTTTTTGCTGGCCTTGAGCGAGATCACGCCGTATTCGGCGACGCCGACCGAGGCGCTGGCAGCGCCGTATCCATACGACGGAATCTATTTGCTGTGGATGGAGGCGCAGGTTGACTTTGCAAACGGCGAGTACGAGCGCTACACCAACACGATGCAGCGGTACAACACCGCGTGGAACGATCTGGCGCGGCACATTGCCAAGTGCATCCGGCCGGTCTACGGCAGGGCCGTGGAGCAGGGCTATTACCTGAGCGCCTACGGGATCGCCAAGGCGCACGGCTACACCGGCACGGAGGCCGAGTGGCTGGCAAGCCTCAAGGGCGCAGCGGGCGCTCCGGGCAAGGACGGCAAGCCGTTTAATTGGCGCGGGACGTGGGATGCAGCCGCGACTTATGCGCATCTTGATGCCGTGGAGCACAGCGGCAGCTGCTACGTCTGGACAGACGATGCCGACAGCACGGCCGGAGACGAGCCGGGTGTGGACGAGCTGTGGGAGCTGTGCGCGGCCAAGGGAGCCAAGGGGGCCAAGGGAGATCCCGGCGCAGCGGGTGCGCCGGGACCGCAGGGGCTGACCGGCCCGCAGGGTCCGCAGGGCGAAAAAGGCGAAAAGGGAGACACCGGGCCGCAGGGTCCGCAGGGCGAAAAGGGCGAGAAGGGAGATACCGGGCCGCAGGGTCCGCAGGGGCCGCAGGGCGAAAAGGGCGATAAGGGAGATACCGGGCCGCAAGGACCGGCCGGAAGCAGCGCAGAGCTGCCGGAGGTGCTGGGCAACCTCGGGACGGAGATGGCCGACGCAGCCGAGGGAGCGATCCCGATCGCGGACGGTGCGAACGGCTGGACGACGGAAAAGCTCATCAAGGCCTACACCGGAGACGAGGATCTGATCGGGTACATCCCGGATACGGCGTGGGTGGCGGCGTATATGGCAGCGCAAAAGGCGCTGCTCAAGCTGCTACCCGATAGCGCGGCAGCAGATGCCGGGAAACTGCTGCAGGTCGGAGCGGATGGAAATGCAGCGTGGGGGAATAGACTGCCGACGGCCCTGAAAAACCCGGCTGCGCTGACGTTTGCAGGCGCGGTAACCGGGACGTATGACGGATCTGAGGAGCTGACGATCACGATCCCCGAGGGAGGCTCCGGCGGAAGCTCCGGCGGTGGGCTGCGGAAGATGAGCGCCGTAGCCAGCTATATCGGCATCCCCGTTGCCGAGCTGCCGCAGGACGGCACGATCTGGATGTGCATCTCCAAAGGAGACGGCGCAGAGCTATACTCCGGTACCGTCACCATCGAGGGCGGAAGCCTAACGGCAAACAACCTGATCGCCGTGAGCAGCGGCTCCGTCATCCAGCTCAATCAGGCAACGACTATCGGCGCTGGCTTTGCCATATACGGGATGTCTGCGACGGATTACGTCGGCGTGTGGCAGCAGGTTGGGGCAGGTAGCGCAGCCATCAACTGGCGCGGCGAATGGGCAGAGGTCACGCTGTACAGCAAGCTGGATGCGGTATCCTACGAGGGGAGCAGCTATATCTTTGCCTCTGATACCCCTGCTACCGGTGCTATCCCCGGGATTGACGGAGAATGGCAGCTGATGGCGCAGAAGGGCGACTCCGGCACGGACCTCTCCCTCGGCGTAACCGGCGCGACGGTCGGGCAGATCGCCAAAATCTCCGCCGTGGACGAAAACGGCAAGCCGACCAAGTGGGAGCCGGTGGATATGCCGAGTGGCGGGGGGAGTAACTGGGTAAAAGTGTACGACGGGAGTAACACCATTGCAGAAGCAGTATCGTCATTTGAGGTGAACTTAAGCAAGAGCGACCCCATGAAAGAATTTCAATTGCGGCTAAAGATCGATCAAAATACGGCAGCAGACTGGGGTGCGAATAAGAACATTGGAGTGACAGTCAACGGGGAAACAATCGGCTATTTCATGTTTACGCACCGCTTAAACACCCATGTAGAGTTGTTTGTGGAGAGAAGTCTTGAAGCAATGACGGTAGCAAAACGTTTACTGGCTGCTGCGAATCTCAACTATAACCTTGCGGCTCCATTATGGATGGTCGAACAAGGAATCAAACAAACAAATGACGGCAAATTGTCTATTTCCTTCCCCGCTCCGTATGCTGGAAAAATAACAGCTATAGTTTTTGGACGATACTGAAAGGAGAGCCCAGAATTGAAAAAGTACGTAAATGGCGAATATATCGACTTGACCGAATCGGAGATCGCAGAACTGGAAGAAGCAAAGCTTAGGTATGAAGCAGCAGAGAAGCATAGACCTCTTACAGTTGGTGAGGTCGGTGCAATGCTTATCAAACAGCAGATTAACACGCTGACAGTGGATGATCAGACGGCGCTGCGGATGATCGCGTTTTATCCGGCGTGGGAGAGCGGCAAGGACTACGCAGCGGGAGACAAGCTGGTATCCGGCGGCAAGCTCTACAAGGTGCTGCAGGCGCACACGTCGCAGGAGACGTGGGTGCCGGGAGCAGCGGGCACGGGAAGCCTGTACGCCCGCATCGACGAGGAGCACGACGGGACACAGTATGATCCGATCCCCTACGAGGGCAACATGGCCCTCGAAAACGGCAAGTATTACACGCAGAGCGACGTGCTGTACCGGTGCACGCGCGATACCGGCAACCCGGTGTATAACACGCTGGCGGAGCTGGTCGGGATTTATGTGGAGGTGGTCACGGCATGATCTACTTTGTACCCGGTATGGAGATTGAGGAGGGGATGCGGTACACCGACGGGATACGGCGGTATATCGCGATCCGGTCCGGGCAGGCGGAGAGCCTGACGGACGAGACTTATTTTGAGGCGCTTTAGCGCCGGGAGGAGGACAAGATGCAGCAGTATCAGTGCCTGTTGGTGGCCAACGAGTGCTACCAGCGCGGGAGGATGATGACGCCGACCAAGATCGTGGTGCACAGCACGGCGGCAAACAACACGAGCATCAGCCGGTACGTGCAGCCCGCGCAGGGGCAGACGGCGGGGCTGATGCAGTATCAGCCGCAGGAGCGCAAGCTGACGGCAGCCGAAACGAAAGCCGTCCTCGGCGAAAACCGGTATGGGAACGACTGGAACCGGGAAGGCCTGTACGTCTGCGTGCACGCCTTTATCGGCAAGCTGGCAGACGGCAGCCTTGCAGTATGTCAGACGCTGCCGTGGCAGATGCGGTGCTGGGGCGTCGGCTCCGGGCGCAAGGGCAGCTATAACGACCTCGCGATCCAGTTTGAGATCTGCGAGGACGACCACAGAGACGCGGCCTACTGCCGCGACACGTTTGAGCTGGCGGCCGAGCTGTGCGCGCACCTGATGCGGGCCTATCCCACGATCACGGAGATTGTCAGCCACAACGAGGCCGGGAAGCGGGGCTACGGATCCGACCACAATGATCCGGATAACTGGTGGCCGCGGCACGGCTACACGATGGGGATGCTGCGGCGGCGCGTGGCGGAGCTGCTGGCGGGCAAGCCGCAGCAGGCGCCGGAGCCGAGCGGAAAGGAAATTTTCCGCATCCGCAAGAGCTGGGGAGACGCAGCCAGCCAGATCGGGGCATACAGCGATCTCGGCAACGCCATTGCGGCCTGCCCGACGGGGTACAGCGTGTACGGACCCGGCGGCAAAGCGGTGTATTCCGGCGGCACGACCGTCGTGCCGGACAACAAGATACAGCCGCCGAAGCAGTACACGGCCGGATACCGGCGCGGCTACGCCGTCAGGGCAAACGGCGGGCTCAACCTGAGAAAAGGACCGGGCACGCAGTACGCGAGCCTCCGCGTGATGCCGGACGGCAGCAGGTGCAGCTGCTACGGATACCATACGGGCGAGTGGCTGTACGTCGTGTCCGCAGCGGGCGCGACCGGGTACGCTAAGCTCGAGTATCTGGAGAGGCGGTGAGGCGGTGACGCAGGATGAGCTGATCCAAAAGCTAACGGAAACGGAGCAGCGCAGCAAGAGCAACACGCACCGGATCGACGAACTGGAGCAGGATCAAAAGGCGTTAAATAAGCTGGCCACGAGCGTGGCCGTGATGGCGCAGGAGCAGCAGACGATCCGGAGGGACGTGGCCAAGAGCGGCGAGGATATCAAGGCGGTGCGAAAGAGCATCGAAATGCTGCAGGCAGCGCCCGGAAAGCGCTGGGAGAAGGTCGTGGAAAAGATCATCCTCGTGGCAGTCGGCGCGGTCGTCGCGTGGCTGCTGGCAAGGATGGGCATCAAATGAGGAGGACAAGAATATGAGGAACTGGAAAAAGTGGCTCAAGGCCGCCGCGATCCGCGCCGTGAAGACGGTGGCACAGACGGCCGTGGCGACGATCGGCACGAGCGCCGTGCTCGGCGAGGTCAACTGGGCCGTTGTGGCCAGCGCTTCCGCGCTGGCGGGCGTGCTTAGCCTGCTGACCAGCGTGGCGGGCCTGCCGGAAGAAAAAACCGAATAAGGCAGGAAAGAGAGCGCTCTGCGGGAGACTGCAGGGCGCTCTTTTTGCATGCTTACACGGCAGTACAAGTTGACGGTAACTAACACGGCTTTTGGGGTAAAATGGCCAAAACCGGTGAGAGGAGGGGACAGCATGGCAGACAGCAGAGACGGCTACGCGGGCAAGATCGGCCACGGCGGACAGCAGTACGTCAAGGCGCCTTTTGCCAAAAAGCCGACGGCGGATCAGAGCCGGATCCACACCGGCACGGACCTGCGCATGACGGCAGGCAAGAAGCTCAGCGGCAACGCGGGCAGCAACAAGTGACGCCCTGAGGGGCAGGAGGGGACACAATGGATTGGTATCAGAAGTTTGGGCTGCCGCAGCCCGAAGAAGGCGCAAACGAGCAGGGAGCCGCCGCCCCTGACGCTGACGAGACTCCGGCAGGCGGAAACGGGCAGGAGATCGCCGAACCTGCAGAAACCGAAGAAGCGGAAGATCACGCGGCAGAGCCGCAGCCGGAAGCGGAGGACGCTCCGCAGGAGGAGGCGCAGCAGCCGCAGGACAAGGAGACCCGCCGCCAGCAGGCTGCGGCCCGCAGAGAGCGGGAGCAGCGGGAGGCGATCGACGCCGCACTGGCGTCCGAGCGGGCCAAGTGGGAGAAAGAGGTCTTTGGCAAAGCCGGGATCAAGGATCCGTTTACGGGGAAAACCGTGGAAAACATGGAGGACTGGAGAGCATTCCAGACCGCCACGGCAAACGCCAAGCTGGCAAACGACCTCAAGGCCGGACGGCTGACACCGGAGGGGCTGCAGCAGGCCCTGATGCAGTCGCCGGAGATCCAGCAGATCCTCAGCGGAGCCAAGGAGGCGCAGCAGCGCGCCGAGGCAGCCGAGCAGAGAGCCGGAGCGCAGGAGTTTTCGCAGCGCCGGGACACGGAGCTGGCGGAGATCCGCAGGATGAACCCCGCCATCAAGTCGCTGGACGACATCATGGCGATGGAGACCGGCTCCAAATTTGCCGATGCGGTGCGTCGAGGCAACAACTACGTAGACGCATACCGGCTTGCAAACTTTGATGCCCTGCAGCGCGGCCAGCGCGCAGCAGGAGAACAGGCAGCGCGAAACGCTGCGGCCGGGCTGCAGCATCAGCAGCGGACACGGCAGACGACCGGAGACACCCCGGCACCCGTCCCGGCAGGGGTCAAGGCCTTTTACAAGGCACTCAACCCCAATGCGACGGATGCGGAGATCTCCGCACATTACAACAAGACACACAAGGCCGGATAACGGCCGGAAGGAGGACAAATGGCATTTTTTCCGCAGAGCTACCGCGACGGTCAGCCTGAGCCGTGGGAATACCTCGAGGCATCCGCCATCGGGGCATGCACCGTCGGAATGGCGCTGACGCTCACGAGCGGCAAGCTTGCAAAGTGCACCGGCGCAACGCGGCCGGACTATATCAGCATGTACGGCGGCACGGTGGCTGCCGGGGACGTGATCCCCTGCATCCGCGTGCACGAGGAGACGATCTTTGAGACGGAGTGGAGCGCGGCCAACACCGGCGCGGCCGTCGGCCAGATGGTGACGATCGACACGACCGGATCCAAGGCCACGGCGACCACGGCCAACGGCGTCTTTGAGGTCGTGGCATACAAGGGCACGGCGATCGGCGACACGGTCCGCGGCAGATTTATCCGCCCGGGCACGGTGACGAGCACGGGCTAACAGAGACAGGAGGGGAAATATTTGGCAGGCATTATCGTATCTGAAGCCAGCAACACCACAAATGCGCTTTTCGGCGAGCTGCAGTCTCCGCTGCGCATGCTCTTGGAGAGAGAGTATGAGGCGTGGATGAACTCGGAGGAGGCGAAGATCCTCGAGGAGATCTTCGTGGACATCCCGATCACGACGGCCAGCACGGCGCTCGGCGGCCTGACCGGCAGCAACAGCTTTGAGCCGGTTGGCGAGAACGGCGCGTATCCGCAGGGCGGCATCGAGCAGGGTTACTTCAAGACCTTCCGCCCGATCACGTGGAAGGGCAGCTTCTCGATCTCCATGGAGATGATGGAGGACAAGCTCGAAAGCGTGCTCAAGGGTCAGCCGATCCAGTTCCTGGACGACTTCCGCCGGGCAAAGAACAACTTTTTCTGGGGCCTGCTCGGCAACGCGATCCAGAATAAGGACACCGTGAAGGTCGGCGTCGAGACGTTCGATCTCACGGCCAAGGACGACGTGAAGCTGTTTTCGCAGTCTCACAAGATCAAGAAGACGGGCAAGACGCAGAGCAACGCATTCTCCAACGCGTTCTCCGAGGCAAACCTCGGTCTCGTGGCGACGGCAATGCAGAATCTCAAGACCGACAGCGGAGACGTGGGCAACCTCGCGCCGGACACCATCATCATCCCGAACGACGCCAAGGCCAAGGCCGACGTATTCGGCGTGCTGGGCGCGTACCACGACACGAGCACGGCCGCGGGCAACAAGTACAACTACCAGTTCGGCAATTGGAACGTCATCGTGACGCCGTACCTCGTCCCGTACATGGGCACGAGCGGCTACCCGTGGATCCTCGCCGATCTGGCGTACAACAAGCGCAACCTCGGCGCAGTCAACATCAACCGCAAGCCGCTGACCGTGCGCAGCGAGATCGAAGCGAACGATGCAAATACGTGGAAGGGAAATTCCAGATTTACCGGCGGCTTTTACGACTATCGCGCTTTCGCGGTGGGCGGCGTCGCCTTCGGCAGCACGCTCTCCTGATGGAGCGTAAGTAAGTAAAGAGGGGGCAGGAAAATGGACGACAAGGCGCTGCAGGCTGCGCTGTGGTACAAGCAGCTGTGCGAGAGCAACAACGCCGTTTTCCTGCCCCTATTTTTTGACCATCACCGGCACTTGATCCTGATGGGCGGCGGCGGCAGCGGCAAGTCGATTTTTGCAGGCCGCAAGGTGCTGGAGCGCTGCGCGACGGAGCCGGGGCACAGAATGCTCGTGGTCCGCAAGGTCGCCAAGACGCTGCGCGAGAGCTGCTTTGACCAGCTCAAGGCGCAGGCCATGCAGTACTACGGACCGGCCGTCAAGATGATCCCGCGCGGCAAGAGCGGCGACATGTACATCACGTTTACCAACGGGAGCGAAATTTTGTTCGCCGGGCTGGACGACGTCGAAAAGCTCAAGTCCATCCACGATATCTCGGGCATCTGGATCGAGGAGGCGAGCGAGCTGCTGGAGGGAGACTTTAATCAGCTGGACATCCGCCTCCGCGGCGAGAGAAAGTATTACAAGCAGATCATCATCTCGTTTAACCCGATCTCCATCACGCATTGGCTCAAAAAGCGGTTTTTCGATTGCAAGGACGCCCGCGTGGTGACGAGCCGGACGACGTACAAGGATAACCGCTTTCTGCCGGAGGAGGACCGCCTGACGCTGGAGGCGTTCCGAGAGACGGACCCGTATTATTATCAGGTCTACTGCCTCGGGCAGTGGGGCGTGCTGAGCCAGACGATTTTCTGGCGCGCCATCCTGATGGATCGGCTGCTGCACTGCAAAAAGCCGATCCGGCGCGGGAGATTTGCCTACCGCTACGACGAGACCGCGATCACGGACGCAGCGTTTACGGACGCGGAAGACGGCGAGACGCTCGTCTGGGAGGAGCCGCAGGCCGGGCATCCCTACGTCATCGGGGCGGACACGGCGGGCGAGGGATCTGACTGGTTTGTTGCGTGCGTCATCGATAACAGCACGGGGCGGCTCGTGGCAAAGTACCGCACGAGGACCGACGAGGATCTGTTTGCCCGTGAGGTATGGTGCCTCGGCATGTGGTACAATCAGGCCCTCGTTGGCATCGAGGCCAACTTTTCGACGCATCCGATCAAGGAGCTTTCACGGCTGCGGTATCCGCGGCAGTTCGTGCGGCAGGTCGAGGATAGCCTGACGCATGTGGTGCGCGAGGCGCTCGGCTTTAAGACGGACCGTCTGACGCGGCCGGTCATCATCGCGGAGCTGCAGGGGATCATGCGTGAGCATCCGGAGCTGATCGACGATGAGGACTGCCTTAACGAGATGCTTACCTTTGCCCGCAACAGCAAGGGACGGCCGGAGGCGGTCGAGGGCGCGCACGACGACTGCGTGATGGCGCTGGCGATCACATACTATGTGCGCCAGCAGCAGCGGGCGACCGTGGAGACGCGGCACAAGCGCGTCAAATGGGACAAGGATCAATGGGAGGACTACAGATCGGCCGACGCCACGGAGCGGGCCTATCTGATCAGCAAATGGGGCAACCCATTCTGAGATAGGAGGGGAATATGCTGCAAAATATCCGACAGCTGGCGGGAGAGCCGCCGGAGCTGACCGGCAACGCCACGGCTGACACGGCCGCGCTCAACCGCTGGCACCGCAAACTGATGGCGGGCCTCGAACATCTATTTTGGCAGGTCGAAAACGAAATGGACGCGATCACCGGCGACCGGGCAGCCATGGCGGAGCGAAAGATGCAGGCCGCGAAAAAGCGGCTGGAACGGGGGAGACAGAATGGGTAGACTGCCGGGCATGGCCTATAGCTCCGGGATCACGCGGTCGCAGCAGGTGCAGTTCGGCGGTCTGCGGCACCACCCGAACGCCGGGGACGGAGAGATCTATGACATGGAAAATATGAGCGCGCGGGACTATCCCCTGCTGCGCTCTCGAGATAAGCGGCGGAACGGCAGGACGCTGACCGGCGCAACGGAAATGTTTTTCGATAACCACGCGATGTGGTACGTCGATGCGGACGGCTGGCTGTGGTACAAGTGGGCGCTGCTCAACCTCAAGGCAGCATACGTCGGGACGGGAGGGACAAAATTCGTGCGCTTTGGGGACCGCATCGTGCTGATGCCCGCGAAAAAGCTGGTGCAGGCAAAATACACCGTCAAGGGGAAGGCAGACAATCCGGCAGCCCTGCCGACGAGCGCCGAAAAGGGAACGGCATACGTCATCAACACCAATCCAAACGATCCGCAGAACCCGAAATGGTCGCTCTTTGTGTGGACCGGCGACGAGTGGGACAGCATGGGCGCGTGGATCATAAACATGGAGGCGGAGCTGACGGCGACCAAGATCACGATCTCGGACGGGACGATCTACGGAGCCGCCGCCACGGCCAACACGCTGACGATCAATTCCCCGGCCTCGGCCAATCTTGCAAAGGCGGGATTCCAAATCGGGGACGCCGTGGAGATCGACGGCCTGACCACGGAGCCGGACAACAACAAGATCGCGATCATCCGCGAGATCGGCTCAAGGAGCCTCATTTTTTCGGATTATTGCTTTAAGATCCCGCCGAGCGACAGCGGAGAGAAGCAGACCTCGTACAGCGAGACGGGAACGATCACGCTGCGGCGCAGCGTGCCGGACATGGACGTGTGCTTTGAGTTCGAAAACCGCCTGTGGGGCGCGGACAAGAAGGAGATCTTTGCCAGCGCGCTCGGCGATCCGACGAATTTCTACGTTTTTGACGGCTTGAGCACGGACAGCTGGTACGTGGAGCTGCAGACGCGAGGCGAGATCACGGGCGGCGTCGGCTGGCATTACCCCACGTTTTTCCGCGAGGGCTATATCCTGCGGATCTACGGGACGGACGCCACGACATTCCAGACGAGCGAGATCCTTGCGCCGGGCGTGGCGCACGGCATGCAGAACAGCCTCGGCGCAGCGGGCGGACTGCTGTTTTACTACTCTCCGCAGGGCATGATGGCCTACGACGGAGATTACCCGCAGGACCTGCAGCAGGTTTTTGGGCCGGGTGAGTACAGCGGCGGACTCGCGCAGAGCGACGGGACGGACTACTACATCCAGCTCACGCCCAATCAGGACGGACCGAGGATCTATCATTACGATGGGCTGCGCGGCATCTGGACCGTGGAGGACAGCCCCGACATCGACAGCATGGCGCTGACGGAGGGCGCGGAGACGCTGCTGCCGTCCATCATCGCAATGACGACCGGCAAGGCGCTGACGACGCTCAAGGGGCCGGGCGGACCGTGGGCCGAAAACACGGCGGCCGTGGCAAGCTTTGTGGAGTTTGCGGACTTTACGATGGAGTCGCCCAACCGCAAAGCCGTGAGCAAGCTGCTGCTGCGGCTGAGCCTGATGGGCGCGAGCGTGACCGTCAAGATCCAGTACGACAGCAGCGGGACGTGGAAAAGCGTGGCGACGCTGACCGCAGCGGGCAAGCGGAGCTATTACCTGCCGGTCGTGCCGCACCGGTGCGACCATTTCCGGCTCCGCATTGAGGCAACAGGAGAGTGGGCGCTGCACAGCCTCGCCATTGAATACTACGTCGGAAGCGCGCTGCATTAAGGAGGACACATGGACAACGCAAAAAAGACCCTGCACAAGTGGCAGGACAAGCTGGACCGCAACCTGCAGGCCTACGCCGGGGAGCTTGACAAGATGGACGCGCGCGAGGTGCAGTACAAGGGCGGCCACGCGCTGCGGCCGCTGATCGAAAACGGGATCGACGAGCCGACGGACACCCCGCACGTCTGGAACATCACGTCGGAGAACATCGAATCGGAGATCGACAACAGTATGCCGACCGGGAAGGTAACGCCGAGCCGCCAGCAGGACAACCTGCTCGGCAAGATGATCGAGGCTATGCTCCTGGACGAGCTGGACCGGCTGCCAGCGGAGCGCATCAACGACCGCGCAGAGCGCACCTGCAAGGTGCAGGGCGGCGTGCTGTATCTCGTGGAGTGGGACAGCGCACAGCGGACGCACACGACCGTCGGCGAGAACAGCATCACGGTGCTGCATCCCAAGCGCTACATCCCGCAGGACGGCGTGGAAGAGCCGGAGGACATGGACTACATGTTTATCCGCATGCCGCAGACCAAGGGCTACGTCAAGCGCCGGTACGGCGTGGACGTCTCGGACGAGACGGAGGAGGACGCCAGCCTGCGCGGCGAGGAGGCCAGCACGGCAGAAGACCTCGTCACGCTGGAGACGGCATACTACCGCAACGAGCACGGCGGCGTCGGACGCATCGTCTGGGTGGGCGACACGGTCTGCGAGGAGCTGGAGGACTGCCAGAGCCGCCGCCTGCGCCGCTGCAAAAAGTGCGGGCAGACAGAGGCGGACTCCGCCAACTGGAAGATGGTCGGCCCGACCGTAAACGGGGAGTATCCGCAGGGCCTGCCGCCGGAGCGGCGGAGAAAGGACGCCTGCGCCTACTGCGGCGCGCGCAGCTGGGAGGAGACGGACGAGGAAGGGCGCTGGATGACCATCGCCGACCTGCGCGAGAAGGGCGTCCGCGAGGACGTTCTGAACCGCCTGCAGGGAATGGCCGCACCGGAACCGGCTGCGGCAGAGCCGGAGTTTACGCCGGACGAGACAGCCGTGGGCGCGGCGGGTAGTTTGACGCCGGAGGCAGAAAGTGGCGCAGAGACGATTCTGGGGCCTGAGACGCTGCCTCCGTACAACACGCAGACGCAGGCAGAAACGGAATACTGGGTGCCGTACTATCGCCCGAACATCTACCCCGTCGTGCTGCAGCGGAATGTGACCGCATGGGGAACGTTCTTGGGCGAGAGCGACTGCGACAAGATCCGGGACCAGCAGAACACGGTCAACCACCTGAGCCGGAAGATGATCACGCGCATCTCGAAATGGGGCACGAAGATCGCAATGCCGGACAATCCCGGCCTGCGCATGGACGGCCAGGATCAGGAGCTGTGGTACATGCCGCAGTCCGATCTGGCGCAGGTCAAGCAGTTTGATTTTATCGGCGACCTCGAGTGGCCGTATGCGTACCTCAATCACGTCTACGAGGAGAGCCGCCGGATCCTTGGCATCACGGACTCGTTCCAGGGCAGGACGGACACGACGGCGACGTCCGGCAAGGCCAAGGAGTTTTCGGCCGCGCAGGCTGCCGGCCGAATCGAATCGAAGAAGATCATGAAGAAGGCCGCGTGGGCTGAGATCTTCGAGCGGCTTTTCCGGAACAAGCTCGCCTACTGCGAGGAGCGGCGGAAGATGCACGGCAAGAATGAGATGGACACGGAATGGAACTCGTGGGCGTTTCTGGAGTGCGACGAGGCGGGAGAGCTCTACTGGAACGATCAGTTCCGCTTCAGCTGCGACAACGCGTCCGGGCTGGCCGCAAACCGCGAGGCCATGTGGCAGGAGATCACGCAGCACCTGCAGAGCGGCGCTTACGGCAACCCGAGCGAGCCGCAGACGCTGATCCGCTACTGGTCTCAAATGGAAATGCAGAATTACCCCGGCGCGGGGACGATCAAAAAGCTGCTGGAGGAGCAGGCTGCGCAGCAGCAGGCGCAGGCGATGGCCATGCAGTCGCAGCAGGCTATGCAGCAGCAGATGGGTATGCAGCAGGGCATGCAGTAAGGAGGGGCCATGCAGTACGGATACAACAAGGATACGGACTACAAAAAGCTGATGGATGACGCGGCGTCGAAGGGCAACTATGCGCAGGCCGCGATCTATGAGCAGATGCGCAATGAGAAGATCGCGGGCGAGGGCCTGAACCAGTGGGCGCAGACGAACCAGTACGCAAATTACCTGCAGGGAGCCGGGGCAAACACCGGATGGAAGAACCCCTATCAGGAGGAGCTGGACGCTGCGATCAAGCGCCTGCAGGAAAACAGCGGTGGGGCCTACAAATGGGACCCCGAAAACGACACGGCCATGCAGGAGTACCGCAAGACCTACCTGCGCGAGGGCGACCGGACGATGCGCGACACGCTGGGGGCCTACGCCAAGCAGACGGGCGGCCTTGCCTCCACGCAGGCCATTGCGGCCGCCAGTCAGGCGGCCGACAACTACAAGGCGCAGCTGGCCGACAAGGTACCCGAGCTGGAGCAGCAGGCATACAACCGCTGGTACAACGAAAAGCAGACGGCCCGGCAGGATCAGTACAATTACCTATCGGCCCTCATGAACGCGGGCAGCGCCGCGCAGAGCGACTACAGCCTGCGCATCAATGAGGCGCTCAACCGCTGGCAGCAGCTCGGATATGCGGACGATCAGGTATCCAGCGTGCTGGGCGTGGGCGTGGGGACGCCGACGACGGACCAGTCGTATCAGAACTGGCAGAAGATGCAGGCGCAGCAGGACGCCGACTGGCAGCGCGAGCAGTGGAGATACCAGCAGGAGCTGGACAAGTACACCCAGAACGAGCAGCAGCGCCAGAACGCCTATAACCTCGCCATGACGATGCTGCAGCTGGGCCAGATGCCGAGCGCGGAGATGCTGGCACAGGCCGGGATCAGCGGCGAGGACGCGAAGCGCATCCTCGCGGGCGTGCAGGCGCAGAGCGGCGGGTACAGCGGCGGTTCCGGCGGAAGATCCGGCGGCGGCTCGTACAGCTCCGGAGGCGGGGGCGGGAGCGGATCGGGAAGCGGGGGCGGGACAACGGGAGGCACAGACGGGAATACGCCGACGATTGCAGACAGCAGCCAGCTCAGCGCGCTGGGGCAGCAGTATTACCGGGATATCGTCAGCTCGTCGAGATATCCGCGCAGCGCAGAGGATCAGTACGCGGCGATGGAATCGATCTTTAACCGGATCACGCAGGACTATAACGCCGGGCATCTGACGCTGGCGGAGAAAAACTATCTCGCCTCGCTTTGGGGCGTGAACTAAGGAGGAGCCTATGCCGAGGGACGCAATGGCCGAATGGCTGGCGAAACGGAATGCAGAGAAAGCTGCGCAGCGCGCGACCCCGGAGCACGGGGCCGTGCGTCAGGCGCAGATCAAGGTAGATCAGATCCTGGAGCAGGCGAAGAAAACGACGACGGCGTTGACCGGGGTAAAGACGGGAAAAACGGAAAAGTCCTCTACGCCGGTACGGCAGGAGGAGGGGCGCGACGCAATGGCCGAATGGCTCGCGGCGCGCAAAGAATCCAAGGTGCAGCAGATCGCAGAGCAGGGAAAGTACGCTGTGCGAAATGTGGGGGCGCTGTACAAGGCTGCGACCGGCATGTGGGGCGAGCTGCGAAAGGCGAACGAATGGCAGGGGCTGGGCGTGGATGCCGGGATCCGTCAGGGGTATCAGGCACGCGTGCCGGTGCGGGGCGGGAGCCAGCTGCAGCAGCAGGCGGAAAACGCTTTGCAGATGGACAAGACAGGGCCGTACCGCCAGAGGCTGACGAGAGTCCGCGGGGAATCGCTTGAAAAGCTGTTCACGGACAGCCTGAACCAGAACCAGACGGCGGAACAGCACGGCCAGACCATCCGGCAGGAGCTGCAGGAGCTGCGGACTGCCGGGGAAAGCGGAACGGACGCCGCAGCCGCGAAGGAAAAGTGGGACGACGTGGCCAGCCGCCTGTATTATCTGGCCTACAGCCAGAGCATGAGCTCCGACGAGTACAACAAGCTCGTGAGCGAGGTATATGACGCCTACGACGCATACCGCAGCGGGGTCAAGGGCCGGAGCTTCGGCCAGCGCGAGCAGAAGTGGACGGATGCGCTGCGCGGGCCGGTGATGGGTGACGAAAACTACACCGCAGCGGGCAAGGCGCAGCAGAACGCCATGCTTGCCGCAGCGGGTGGCATACCGACCGACCGGAATACCTTTGGCTATGAGCTGCGCTACAACCAGAGCACGACGCGCGAAAACATCCAGTACAAGAGCGTCGACCAACTGCTTGACGCAGCGGGCAAGCATGTGGATCCGCAGGCGGACGTGACAAGCCAGTCGCAGGGGGCGGCGACGGACGCCGCGATCTTTGGGTACCTCGCCAACGTGGCCATGACGCAGGAGCAGTATGACCGGTACATGCAGGCCCTCGACCGCTACGTCAAAAACGCTCCGGCGACACGGGCCGTCAGCGGCTACGGGACAAGCGACGTGGTCAGCCAGCTGGAGACCTACCGCCAGCAGCGCGAGGCCAACGGCCTGCGCGCGAATGAGAAGGGTGCGGAGGATGCGCTCAACAGCTACCCCGAGATGTCGGCGGGTTCCTTCCTCGACCAGGTGGCGAGCGGATCGGAGCGGGCGCGCGACAACCTTTTCCAGAAGTACCCGGCCGGACTGGAGCAGCTGCTCGTCCGCGGAGGGGGCTATGCCGGGAAGGCGCTGGGCAGCCTGCTCAACGGCTTCGGCGCGTTTGAAAACGATCTGGGCGATTACTTCGCCGCGGGCGGCGAGGAAAACATCAACTACCAGAATCCGGAATGGCAGGAGGCAAAGTATCAGGATTGGGTGCGCGGACGCGAGACGTCTGACCTGCTGCAGAACGGCGGCAAGTTTGAACGCTGGGCGGCGGAGCAGATCTCCGGCCTGACGACGGCCGCGCTGGAAATGGCGGCCGCCTCCACAATTGCCGGAGCGGCGACCGGAACGATGGAAAGCTTTGCCGGGGGCGCCAGGCAGGTATCGCCGCTGGTGACAAGCGCCGCGACGAAGGCTGAGAAGTTTGCGCAGATGGCCAAGCAGGGCAGCAACATCGTGACGAGCAGCTTCGCGGCGATCAACTCCTACGGCGAGGCAGAGAGCAACGGGGATGCGAGGGGCGAGCAGTTTATCCGCTTTGCCGCGGGCGGTCTGCTGGAATACGGAACAAACATGCTCTTCGGCGGAAACCCGCTGATCGACGCCGGGGACACCGGAAAGGTGACGGAGCTTGTCTACAAGATGACCAACAACGAGACGATCCGAAAGATCGTTTCGTCCGCGGCATTTGATCGCATCGGCGAGGGCCTCGAAGAGGTGGCCTCTGCGATCGGCTCGGCCGCGCTGGACTATGCGCTGACCGGCGAGGCAGACCTGAGCTGGGACGAGCTGCGGGATGAGTTTATCTCCGGCTTTGCGCTGGCGATGATCCTGAGCATCGGACCGGACACGGCCGAGGTACTGGCAAAAAACGACCACGAGGGCAACGCCAAGCGCATCACGATGTTCGACGCGGCAGCGCAGAGCGACCGCGGCGAGCTGAACCTCCAGATGGGAAAGTACGCCGTCGAGTTTCTGGCGGGCGACGAGGACCTGATGCTCGCCAACGGCTGGGACCATGTGCAGCGCAGCGCAGCCAAGAAGAGCTGGGCGCAGGCCGTGAACGAGTACAACACGGTATACCGCAACCTCGTGGATGCCGAGGCATACTGGGCCAAGACCGGAGAGGGGAAGGCATACCGGGGGACGGATGCCGAACGCGTGATTGCGGATGCGAGAGGGAGCATCGAAGGCGTAGACGCCAAGACCTTCTCGGCGGAGACGCTGGAGGAGAATGTGCGGCAGATCCGGCAGGCATGGGACAGCGCCGAGGAGAACGCGACGAATTTTGCGATGACCGGCCGCATGGATGCAGAGATCGCGAAAATGGCCCGGATAGCCGAGAGCTACCTTGACAAGGCCGTGCAGGATGGCACGATGGATGCCATGACGGCCCTGAACCTCCGAAACGAGCTGAGCATGATCAACGAGGGCGCGACGGCGACCCTGCAGGCGTATCTCAACGCGAGATACGGAGAGGGGACGCCGCAGACCGAGACACGGCAGGAGCCCGTGCAGGAGGCGACGCAGGACGTCAACGTCATCCGCGCGGAAGCGGAGAACAACGCCGCCGTGAATGCGGCAGAAACGGGAGGTATCGACAATGGCAGAACGGAGATTTTTGATGGAGGCAGCCAACGGGATGCAGGTCTGGGTACCGGAGAGCAGACTGGAGGCATGGCAGCAGGAGCAGCAGCGGCAGAAGGAGAGCGGCGGAACGCTTACGCCGGAGCAGGAGAAAATGGTCCGGCAAATCGTCGAGCGAATCTACGGCCCGAAGACGCAGCAAGAGCGGAACGGCTGAACCGTTACGCCAGCCTGCAGAGCGACACCAGTCTTGCACAGCTCGTGCGGGGCGGATCGGATGCCGTGACGCTGGCAGTGATCCCGGAGAGCATGTATGACGACGGGATGCGGGAGGCAAAGCAGGCCGGGACAGCGCTCGGCGTAGACGTCGTTTTTGTGCGAGGCTCGATGGCCATGCAGCGGGGAGATCAGCTGATGCGCATCAACGGCGTGTATGACGCGGCGGCGAAGCGAGTCGTCGTCAGCGCGACGGATATCCAGTACGACGGCGGGAAGCTGGCGCAGCATGAGCTCTTCCACGTCCGGGCAAACAAAGACCCGGCCCTCGTGCAGCAGGCGCTGCAAAAGGTCCGGGAGACGTTCGGAGAGGAAGCATTCGAGCAGGTGGCGCGCGAGTATGTGCAGAGCTACAGCGGGGCCTACCAGAGCATGGAGGACGTTTACGAGGAGGTCCTCGCAGACGCCTACGCCGGCATGAACCGGTTCCGCGCGGGCGCGACGCAGTTCACGGAGGCTGTGCAGAGCGAAGTGCAGCAGAGCGAGCGGGCGTCCGAACCGGCGCAGACCTCGCAGGAGACGAGGGGAAGCCCGCCTGCAAACGTAGAGGAACGGAGCGGGAACCCCGAAAAAGGGAAGACCTTCTGGGAGAAAATGCGGGCGTGGAAGGAAGGCGGCGCGCCGGATGCTGCTATGGAGCCGAGCCGCACGCTGCAGCAGGCGGGGATCAATGAGCTGATCAGCCTGAGCAGCATGCTGGAAAAGGCGGATGGCAAGAGCCAGACGATGCGCGAGGCGATCTATGACAACCTGAAATACCTGCAGGATGACTTGATCCGGCCTATGGCCGTAGGCAAAAAGGGGGACACGCTTTATTGCGTAGTCCCGGCACGGACCTCCATGGACATGCCGCGCGTCGTAGAAATGCGAAAAACAAACGCCGGGTACGAGGTAGAAAAGGTAAGCAGCCTGTCGAACGCAGCGATCATCAAAACGCTTGAGGGGAGCGACCTGCTGAGCGCGAATGTGCAGGCGCTGGACCATGCTATCCAAGATTTTGGATACCAGACAAAAGCCAACGCGCAACTGTGGGTGAGACCGGAGAAAGCGAAAAACGGCGTGCCATTCGCGGACATTTTCGAAGCGAGAGACGCGAGGGACTTTGAAGCTAAGTTTTCGCTCGAAGAAAAGCAGTATGCGAGAGTGATCAACGAGCAGCTGCTGGAGAACAGAGACCGCATCCTAGAGATCGAGCCGGTATATGAGCTGACCGGGGGAGAATTTGCACAAGGCGATAAAAAACTCTCGGATGCCGTCATGGAGGAATTCGAGAAGTTTGGCGGAGAAGTCGAGCGAGAAGGATTCGGGGCGATAAAATTCTCCAAGAAGCGGATCAAAAACGATATCATGCACGGGATCGGGAGAATGAAGGCAATGACATTCGCCGCAGTGCCGAGTGTGATCCAAAATGGCGTAGAAATCGGGAGTGAAGCCAATTGGAAGGGGAGAGGATACGACACATACGTCTTTGCCGCTCCTGCAAAATTCGGAGAGACAAATCTGCTGATCGGGGCTGTGGTCACAAGAGACAACCGCGAAAATAAGTTTTACCTGCATGAAGTGGTAGACTCCGAAGGAAACGCAATAAAAATAGACAGAGAAACCGGGGAAATCAAGACTAGTTCCGCCGTTGCCGACGGGTGGGCTAGTACCCCGGATGCTCTGTCTAAGGATAGGATAGCACAAACGGAAGGGGAAGTCAAGCAGAGATTTTCGCTTTCTGAGCCAGTGGAGCGTGCAGGGAATCTCATTGCGGAGCACAACCTGACGCAGGAGAAGCTGGAGAAGGCGCTGGAGATCGGCGCGTTTCCGTCGCCGTCCATCGCTATCGTGCAGGCCGAGCAGGGGCATACAAACTACGGAGACTATTCCGTCGTGTTCCCAGCGTCGACGATCGACCCCGAGGCGGACAGCCGGAACCGCGTATATGGCGCGGACGCATGGACGCCGACCTCGTCCAACGCGACCGTGGAGTACCGCGTGGACGCGGATGCAAAGCGGGCGTTCGAGCGCAGCATCCGGGACCTGTCGGGGCAGGTAGCAGACGGGATTTTCCGTGGAGACAGTACGCTCGGCAAAGCCGGGATCGAAGAGGAAACGACCAAGACAAGCCGGGAAATCGCGGAGCAGATCGCGCAGTATCCGGAGGTCAAGGCGGCTTATCTTGCGGATAAAGGCGAGAATATCAGTCCTGTCTACAAGGACAGAGAGTACGACAATATTGGGAATGCGGCGCTGCAGCGGTATACGGACAACGTAGGCGTGCAGAACCTCGCACGGATCATCGTGCAGATGTACGTGGGAGACGCGAATAGCGTGGCACAGGCGGAGCTGCAGCGCGTGCGGCAGGCGATCGGTGAGGAATACGCAGAACGCTTTGCAAGGATCCTCGACCGGAAGCCGGAACGCAAGGCGGAGCGCGTCAGCGAGTACGCAGAAAACAAAATGTACAGCGGCACGCGAGCAGAGGATTTTATCCGGCACGCGTGGGAGATGGTACAGGACGGCGGCCAGAACCGCGGCGAAGCGGACAAAATGGCAATGCAGGACGAGCTTGACCGCAAAGCACCGACGCAGAAGGTAGCGGCGTGGGCAGAAAAACGGCTGCAGGATGTGATCGGCGAGGGCGGGATCTACAACAACGAGGACCGCTATACAAGCCGAGGCGATCGCAGGAGCTTTGAGCAGACCCATTGGGAGCTGAACGCGGAGAATCTCGTCCGGGCCATGGCACAGGCGGAGGAGCGCGGCGCAAACATCATGTGGTACGACGCTGGGGGTCTGCTGGCGGCGGCAACGCCGGAGTACCGAAGCATCAGCGAGATCCATGCCGACGAGGGGCGGCTGCAGACGCTGGAGCAGGAGGCCTACGAGGGCAAAGTCATGGAGCTCCAGCAAAGCCTTGACAACGTAGTAGAGCGCATCCTGCAGGAGACAAGGCACAAGGCGTATGGGTATCAGGATGAGAGCCAGCTCATTACAGAGGCGCTGATCAAGACCGCACAGGGCGGAGACAGCCTACAAAGCATCCGCGAGGGGATGGCGGCGGAAGAATACGACATTGACCGAGCGACGGCGATGCAAATTCAGGAGCTGTTCCAGCAGGCAAAGGAGATTCCTACCTCGTACTTTGAGGCCAAGCCGCAGCGCGTGGTTGGCTTTGATGAGGCAGTCGCACTTCTGGCCCCGGCGAGCGCCCCAGCGGACCTGATGGCGAGGGCAGAGGACGCGGGGCTGCGCGTGATCCGGTACACCGGGCAAAAGGACAGGATCCGCGTTGCAAACGAGCTGCCGGGCGTGAAATTCTCCGTGCAGGAGGAGCTGCAGGACATCCGCGAGAACGGCATCCGCGGGAAGGAACTGGCAAGCGAACGGGAGGAGACGCAGCCGGAGGATGTGCTCGGGTATGCGGACGACATGGGCGAGCCGGTCCTGAGCGAGAGTTATTTCCGGGACTGGGTGCAGCAGCAGACGAACGCCATGCCGCAGGGGTTTGTATGGGGCAAGGATGTGCCGTTTTACTCGCAGACGACGGATCTGTCGCCCAAGCAGGCCGTGGAGCTGCTGGAGGCCGTGACCGGGAAGCGCTGGCGCGTGGAGCCGCGCAAGAACGGCGGCTGGCGCGCCGTGGAGACGGACTTTGCGGCAAAGCAGGGCATGTACACCCCGCAGGAGGCGGCGAACCGCCTGAACGCAGCCAAGAAGGCCAGAGCGGACGCGGACGCAGCGGCATACCGAAACGGAGAAGCCCCGGCGAGGGCGACGACCGTAGCGGCCGAGGGCGTGGCAAAGGACAGTTTCCGCGCGACCCCGGCGCTCGACAAGATCGGCGTCAAGATCGACATGGGCGTGACGGACTACCGGACGACCAAGGAGATGCGGCAGCGGGCCGAGGCGGAATACCAGACCGACAAGCTGATCTCCAAGGCAGAGCGCCGATGGGGCGCGACGGCGCTCGAAAAGAACTTCGCGCGCGACATTGCGGCCGGGCGGTACTCCTATGCTGATATCCCAGACACGGCAAGGTGGGACACGGTGACGGACCTCGCCAACCTTTACATCGACAAGCGCATGCTCGGTGAGGACCTGCGGCTGCAGCGCAAGTACGCGATCCGCGACGCGCTGCTCTACAAGGCCATGGAGCTGCTGCCGGACGAGCTGGAGCTGATGAGCGATCCGGGCGGCTTTGACAAGGAGGCCCTGCTCGTACTCAACTACCGGACGCCGCAGCGCTCGATGCTCAAGATGTTCGGCGACAAGCGCGGCGAGGAGATCAACCGGTACTACTTCGACCCGGTAACGAGAAACGAGGCGGAGAGACTGCGCTGGATGAACCGGCAGCTCGACGCGGTGCGCGAGTTCCAGGGCGAGGGCGACAAGGTCAAGGGCCTGAACAAGGCCGAGAGTGCCTACGTCCACATGGCCCTCGACATCGAGGCGACCGTGCAGCGGATCAACCAGTCGCCGAACAAGGCCGCGATTCAGAAGGCCGTGACGGAGCTGACCAAGATGGAGACCGCGCAGAAGGCCAGCCCGGACGCGGAGGCCAGAGAGGCGGAGATCCAGCGCGTGGCGACGGAGCTCGACCTGAACGCCGCAGAAAGCAAGTGGGCGCAGCAGTACGCACAGTTCCTGACGCAGAAGGACGGCATCAAGGGCGAGATCGACGAGAAGAAATGCGCGGCGGCCGTGAAGCAGTACCGGCAGCTCTTTGACGACTACTACAACGCCATTGCGGATTTCCTCGTGTCGCACGGTGACGAGCCGATCGGCAAGATCGACTACTACGCGCCGCACCTGAGCACGGCAGACAAGGTCAACCTGCTCAACCAGGCGTTCGAGGCGCTGGGCTTTAACGCCAGTGCAACGAGGCTCCCGGCGGAGATCGCGGGCAGGACGGAGGACTTCCGGCCGAACAAGCGCTGGACGCCGTTCTTCCAGAGCCGCGAGGGGACGCAGACCGAGTACGACATCGTGCACGGGTTTGAGAGCTATGTGACGTACCTGTCCGACGTGCTTTTCCACACGGACGACATCCAGAAAATCCGCGCGCTGGAAAATTATACACGCCTCGGCGGCAAGAACGACTTCAAAAATTCGCTGGCGGAGGCGATCGAGCTTTCCCGCAGCGGGCAGCGCGACGAGAAACTGGACTTTTTGCGCGAGCTGAAGCGGGTCGATGATTTCGCAGAGCCGACAACAGCGGAGATCAACAAACAGCTTGACCAGTATATCGCCGAGCTGTTCGCCGCAGAGAAAAACAATACGCGGTATTCCGATCTTGCCGTATGGCTGAAAAACTACGGCGACGTGCTGGCAGGGAAGCAGTTCGGCGGAGACCGCGGGGCAGAGCACAGAGGAGGCCGCGGCATCCTGAAGCTCGGCACACAGCTCACGCAGGCGTTTGCGAGGGCCAATGTTGCGGGCAACGTCTCGTCGGCCGTCAACCAGATCGCGCAGCTGCCGACGATCCTCGGGGAGCGGAGCAAGCGCTCCATCGCACAGGCGACGGCGGAGTTTGCAACCGGCAAGCTGCGGCAGTTCCAGATGGACAGCGATTTCATCACGGGCAAAAAGGGCGTGGATTATATCTCCAACACCTTCGCGGACTCGTTTATGTCCGGCATGTTTAAGCCGGCCGAATTCGTCGACACGATGATGTCGACGATCGCGGCCAGAGCGGCATACCTCGACGCGATCCGCGACGGCAAGACGCACGAGGAGGCCATGCGGGCAGCGGACGCCTACGCACGCTCCATCATGGGCGACCGTACCAAGGGCGCAAAGCCGCTGATGTTCCATTCCAAGACACCCGTCATGCAGATGGTCAACATGTTCCAGATCGAGGCGCTCAACAGCTGGGAGCATGTGTCGCAGGATCTCCCGCGGCAGTTCCGGCAGATCGCGGCGGAGAGCGGCAAGGCAAAGGCGGCGAGGGTCCTAAGCAGCGTGATCCTGAAGACCGTGCTTGCGGCCTTTGTGGTCAACCGCGTGACGGAGGAGCTTTACGGAGGGACTCCGGCCCCGTTCGATATCATCGGCATGTGCATGAATTTCATTGCATCCGGCGAGGGACTGACTACCAACGACTGGATCCGATACATGCTCAACAAGGCAAGCAACGCCATGTTCGGCGTCGACCTGTTCGACGACGTTCCGACGCCGCAGGAGGGCTTTGACTGGGGCAACGCTGTGGAGGACACGCTGTATAACATCAGCAATGAGGTCCCGTTCCTCTCTAACCTCTCCGGCATGGTCGGCGTGGGAGACAGAACTTTGATGATGCCGGACCTGTTCGGCAAGGGGAAAGATCTGTGGGACGCGGCAACGGAGCACGGGCTGATCTCGCCGGAGAGCGGAGAGGCACTGCTCGGACTTGTGACGCAGGCGATCCCCGGCGGACGGCAGATCAACAAGACGTACTCCGGCATCAAAACGATCGTCGAGGGAGGACGGACAAAGGGCTTCGGGGACAAGGAGCGGCTGCAGTATCCGGTCGAGCGGAACGTTGGGACGGCGCTGCAAAACATCCTCTTCGGGCCAAACGCGACGCCGCAGGCAAATGCCTACTGGGCATCCGGGCTTTCCAGCCTTTCGACCAAGGACACGCAGACGTGGCAGACGTTATCCAAGGACGGGGCGGACCCGATCGAGACCTACAACCTGCTGCATGAGTTTATCAAGATCAACGCAGACGACACCCTGACGACCGATCAGGCGCAGCGGGATATCCGGGACGCCATCAACAATTCCAGCCTGACCGACGAGCAAAAGGCTTACCTGTTCCGGCAGGAGTTCGGCCGGAGGAACAAGGAGACCGGCGAGTATGAGCACGCAACGGACGCCATGTTCGAGACCCTGATGGACGAGGGCGTGAGCTGGGACGGCGTGACGCAGTTTTACAACAAGCTCATGCAGGCGGACGGGGACGAGAATCTCTCCACCAACGACAAAAACCGGCAGAAGCGCACCGCGATCCGGGAGCTTGACGTGCGGGACAGCGTTAAGGCATACACCTATGCCGAGGTGTTCGGCGTGACCGACAAGGAGACCGGCGCGAAGTCGACCTCGAAGGACGAGGTTTTCGCCAACATGATGGACGCCGGGATGAGCTGGGACGACGTGATGGACGTGTACGAGGAGTACCGGACGCTGTACGAGGACGAGAGCCTCAGCAGCAGCCAGCAGGCCTCCGAGTTTGCATACTGGCTCGACCAGCACAACATCAAGGGCAAAAAGCGGGAGGCGATCCGGAACGGCCTCAAGTATTACCAGATGTTTGCGCAGGAGGCGGAGCGCTACACCAACCTGACGGAGGCCGGGCTGAGCGCGACCGACGCCAAAAAGGTCAGCGACAAGCTGGCCAGCGCAAAGGGGACCGGCGAGAACGGGCAGCTCACGACCAACGACAAGGTGGACGTGCTGCTCAAGCAGAATCTGACGGATACCAGCCTCTACAAGGCGCTGAGCACCGTGCTGAGCGAGGAGACCTATGACAAGCTGACAGAGGCCCGGAGCGGCGGCATCGGCGCAAAGATCTGGATGCAGTACTGGAAGAAAAAGGCCGAACTGAGCGCGGACAAAGACGCGAACGGGAAATCAATCAGCGGCTCGAAAAAGGCGAAGATCCTTGCACTCATCAACAGCCTGCAGCTGACGGCGGAGCAGAAAGACCTGCTATACCGGGCGGAGGGCTACGCAGAGCGGGACCTGTACAAGGCTCCGTGGCATTAACAAAATACCGCACAGCGGGGGAGGGCGAAAGCCCTCTCCCATTTTTATGCACAGGAGGGGGAACTATGTCAAAGGGCAGGATGCAGGCGGGGAGCTGCACGGCCGGGATGCGGCGCGAGGAGGTAGAGGCACTGATCCGGGCGGCGAACCTTGGGGAGGAGGACAGCTACATCGCGCGGCGGTGCCTGATCGATCAGGTGGCGCAGCTGGACATCGCATTTGAGATGGAGGACAAATTCGGGCAGGGGATGACGCGGAGCACGGTGTCCCGCCGGATGCAGGGGATCGAGCGGCGGCTGCACACATTGCGGGCACAGACGCGCCGGAAGCGGGCACAGCGCAGAGGCTGAGACGGTATGATATATCCATCAAAGACAGGAGGCGGAGACAATGGCATATCCCTATCAGACCGGGTACAATCAGGTGATGCCGCCGGTATACGGCGGGTACGGACAGCAGCCGCTGCAGCCGCAGGGGCCGATGTGCCGGATGGTATCGAGCCGCGAGGAGGCAAGCTCGACGCCGGTGGACTTTTCCGGCAGCCTGATGGTGTTTGCGGACATCCAAAACAACCGCATCTACACCAAGCGCTGGGACGCTGCGGCGGGCGCCGCACGCTTTGGGGAGTATATTCCCGCGCCGCCTCCGCAGCCCGCGCAGAACGGCACACAGACAGCGACAGACCCGGTGCTGACGATGCTGCAGCAGATGCAGGCGCAGCTTAACGGCATCAGCGAGCGGCTCACTGCCGCAGAAAAGAAGGAGGAACCCGCAGAATGAATCCGCTCATGATGATGATCCAGATGGCGCAGCGGGGCCGGAACCCGCTGGGTGCCCTGCAGCAGATGGGCGCGGGACCTCAGCTCCAGCAGCTGCAGCAGATGCTGGCGGGCAAAGATTACAACCAGCTCCTCCAGATGGCGGACAACGCCGCGCGGGAGCGCGGCACGACGGTGGAGCAGATGGCGCAGCAGCTGGGGCTGCCCTTCCGCCGGTAAGCACATCCACTCGGTTTGCGGATCCTGACAAAAGCCGCGCAGAAAGGACTCACCGGGCGCGCGCGGCCCGTGGGATCATAAAAACTGAGGAGGATATAACAATGGCAGATGATTTTGGCATGGGGTATGCGCTGGGCGCTGACTCCGGCAACCGCAACAACAACGATATGTTCGGGTGCGGCGGATCTTGGTGGATCGTGATCATCCTGTTTGCCCTGATTTTTGGCAACAACTGGGGCAACAACGGTAACAACGGGGCCGGTATGGCGGTGCCGTATCTCAGCGGCATCGACACGCGGCAGGCAGTCAACGACGGCTTTGCGACGGCAGAGATCCAGAGCGGCATCCGCGGGCTCCAGAACGGCCTGTGCGACGGCTTTTACGCCATGAACACCGGCATGCTCAACGGGCAGATCGCGATGCAGCAGGGCTTTAACGCCACGCAGATGGGCATGATGCAGGGCTTTAACGGGGTACAGGGACAGATCTGCGACCTCGGTGCGAGACAGCAGCAGTGCTGCTGCGAGACGCAGCGCCTGATGGAGCGCGGCTTTGCCGACACCAACTACAACCTCGCGACGCAGAGCTGCGACATCCGCAACACCATCCAGAGCACGGCCCGCGACGTGATCGACAACGCCAACGCCAACACGCGCAGCATCCTGGACTTTATGGTCAACGACAAGATCTCGACCCTGCAGCAGGAAAACCAGACGCTCCGTCTGGCCGCCTCGCAGAGCGAGCAGAACGCCGTGCTCAAGGCCGCGATGGACGCCAACACGGCAGAGCTGATCCGCCGGACCGGCAACTCGACGCCGCAGCCGACGTACCTCGTCCAGAACCCGCACGCTGCTTACTGCGGCGCAGGCTGCCAGCAGGGCTACGGCTGCTGCTGACGGGATGAGAGATCGGGGCGGCAGCTGCCGCCCCTGAGCAAAGGAGGATATACCATGGCATGCAACAACGTGTGTAAGCTGTGCCGCCGCCTTGTGATCTCGCAGGCCGTGACGTTTGCGGACGGCGTGCTGACGATCAACCTGCCGGCCGGGAGCTACAACGACGGCGAAAAATACTGTCTCGTCGTGGCGCAGACGATCCCGACGACGGCGACCATCACGGCTCCGGTTGTGGTGACGATCGGAAGCGGGACAGTGCAGTATCCGCTGACAAGCTGCGGCTGCGCACAGTTGACCGCCTGTGCGATCCGCACGCGGACAAAGTACAGCACGGTGCTCAACACCACCGCGACGGGCGGCAGCTTCCGGCTGCTGGGCCGCGCTGCCTGCGCGCCGAGCAGCAATCTGGCGAGCGTCAACGGCACGGCGCCGACGGCATAAGGAGGGACGATATGGACGCCAGGACAAAAATGATGTTCTACCGCCGCGGGAGCGGCGAGGAGGAACGCAGAGACCGGCCGGAGGGCCGATTCCGCGACGGGCGCGGACGCGAGCGCTACAATGACGGCCGCTATGCGCCGCGCAGCGACGGAGACTATGATCGCCGCTACCGCGACGAGCCGATGGGACGACGGTACGACATCGAGCCGAGAGGCGGCGGCCGAAGCCGCGAGCCGGGGCGCCGAGAGATGGGGCACATCGGCTTCGAGCAGCAGGACGATGACGACCGTCTGTCGTGGGAGGAGGCCGAGCAGTGGGTCGGCGGTATGAAAAACGCCGACGGCACGGTCGGCGCGAAGTGGGCACCGGACCATGTGCTCAAGATGATGCACGAGCGCGGCATTGACTGCGACCCCGTCGAATTTTGGTGCGCAATGAATGCGGTGTACAGCGATTTTTGCGAGGTACTCATGGACCACGGCTGCACCGGGACGGACCTCTACCTCGATCTCGCCAAGGCGTGGCTCGAGGACAAGGACGCCGTGCCGGACAAGGCACGCGTGTACTACGAGTGCATCGTGGAGTGACACAAAAACAGCCCCGGCAGGAGACTGCCGGGGCCTTTTGTGCACCGAATGAGCACCGAGAGAATTGAAGATTTGAAAATTGGGGTAAGAGAAAGTTGAAGTTTGAGCAATGTAAAGAGAGAAAATGAGATGTGTTGAGAGGCGGTGAGAGGAGGAGGGAGAGAAAAAGGAGGGGTAAATGTAATACATTAAAACGAATTGACTCGCATAGATATTTTTGAAATCATTGGAAATACAAGGCTTTGCGGGTACGCATATGGGCAGAAAATGGTGCGCGCACCGAAAAAGCACCGAAATTATGGCTTTCCTTGCGGAGGGAGAGCAACTGCGTCCAAAACGGTGATCGCGCGCTCGATCTCGCGCGGGTAAAGGTGGGCGTAGGTAGCCCATGTGACCTGCGTATTGGAGTGCCCAAGACGCCGCGCGATCTCCTGAATGTTGATCCCGTTATTGGCGAGGAGTGTCGCGTGGGAGTGCCGGAAGTCGTGGACGCGGATATGAGGGAGACCCGCGGAATCCGCATAAGCGATGCAGTGGGCGCGCAGTGTTGCTGCGATCAGGTAAGATGGGCCGCCGCAGACGAGGAGGTCGGGCGAGAAGCCGGGCATGCTGCTCTGGCGGGAAAGATGGGCCTGCAGAGCATCAACAAGCGGGGCGGGGATGCCGAGATCGCGGACGGAAGACGGGGTCTTCGGCGCGGTTTCGACGCGCTGCTCAGCGCGACCGGCGGCGGAGTAGCTGCGGCGGACGCGGATCAGGCGGGCAGGGAAGTCGATGTCCGTCCAGCGGAGAGCGAGGATCTCGCCGCGGCGCATACCGGAATAAAACGCGATAACGAAAAACATGATGTAATGCCAGTCCTGCAGAGAGGAGGCGGAGGCTTCTGCGGCCGCGTAAAAGCGGCGGAACTGCTCCGGCGTATAGAACTGGAAGTCCTGCCTTGGCGCGGCGGAAGAAGTATCCCGCGGGAGGCGCAGACGGCCGAACGGCGACTCGCGGAGGATGCGAAGCTCGACCGCCCTTGCAAACATCGACTTTGCGGCGACGTAATAGCTTGAGACGCTGGACGGAGCGCAGCCGGAATCGTGCAGGGATGCGACCCAATCGGCGACATGGCGGGGGGAAACATCCCGGAGGCGCAGCGAACCGAAAAAATCGAGCACGTGGTTACGGAGGTGGCGCTCCATGAGCGCGAGCGTATTTGGACGGACCTCAGTGGACTTGTATTTCAGATACTGCTGGGCAAACTCGGCGACGGTGAGGCGGTCGTCGGCGGTAGGGGCGGGGGATTTGGCCTCGGCGCTGAGCTGGCGCTCCATCTCGGCGGCCTCGGCCTTGCCGTAGACGATGCGCTCGATCCGGCGGTAGGCTCCGGTGTCGGGATCGGTATAATTGACGCGGACGCGATAGCCCTGCAGGCCGTCGCGCTTTTTTTGCAATTTTGTGATCGGCATGTTCGTGCGCTCCTTGGGGGCATCAGCTGCGGAACCAGCCGACGCGGGGGTTGCACAGGTCGTAGGCCAGTAAAAAGGCAAGGACGGCGACCAGAGCAAGGCAGATAATGCCGAGGGCGTAGCAGATGTGGGAGCGGTAACGGGCGAGGCGCTCGAGTGCGGCGATGCGGGCGTCCTTTTCGGCGAGGAGGGCATCGCTGGGCTGCGCAGCGGGTGCGGCTTCGGGCGGCGGGAGCAGGTCGGGGAGGACGTCGGACAGCGGGACCTCGGCAGCGGCGACGAGGTCGACGACTGTCTGCAGGCCGGGATTTTCGGTGCAGCCGGAGAGGATGCGGGAGATCGTGCTGACGGGGACGCCGGAGCGCTCCGCCCACGCGGTGAGGGTGAGGCCGGACTTTTGCTTAACGGCATTGAGCCGGTCACAGATCTGTGGCATATGGTGTCGCCTCCTGACGATTGCAGTTTTGGATACGGATTTTTGCAAAAAGCGGGCGCAGTTCCCGGTTCTGGCCATGGTTTCCCGCGGCGGGGCGTGGTACGATGCGGGTGCAAAGGGGGCGCGACGGATGGAGCGATGGATCAAGTACCGGTTTGTGCGGGAGTACCGGAGGATGCAGCCGGACGGGAGGAAGCGCGTGGAGCGAGCCAGAGATGAGCTGAGGCTGGCCGCCTGTGGGAGACGGCCAGCCTCGGAGGAGGAGATCGTGCGGGAGTTTCTGCGGCTGCCGCCGGAGGGGCGGCGAGAGGTGCTGGACGTGCTGGAGATGTGTGTGCGTCAGGGGTGGCAGTGGCCGCAGGGGGAATATCCGGCCGCCCGAGCCTCTTCGGCGGAGCTGTAATAGGCCCGATTCTGTTCCTCCGGGAGATAACTGCAGGTCGAACGGTGGAATTTGCCGGTAGCGGTATTGGCAATGTATGATGTGCTGGTCGGCTCGGAAGCGCGAGCCGCAAGCCATTCTGCCATCGCGTCCCGGCCAGTTTCGGGCTGCCGCTCGGCGACGCGATATGCGCTGAGCTCCTTCTCCAGCTCGTTGATGCGGGGCTGCATGTACTGTTTCCCCTCAAGGTAGCCTTTGTTCCGGCCAGCGGAATACCCGATATCCTTGCCTTTAGCCTTCCCGGCGGCGTAGCCGCGATCATAGGCGGGGCCTATGGCATCGTTTCCGCCCTCGACATAGCCAGAGGCATGGCCGGAATCAAAGCCACGCTGGTAAACGGAGCTATCCGGCTCGGCGGTGGCGAGGACGATGATGAGCACGACGGACAGGATCAGGGACAGGGCCGTGACAATGTTTTGCACAATGCGGCGGCGCTTTGCAGCGGGGGATGGATAATCAGGCATAAGCAACACTCCTTCCAGAGATTGCCACGTCGCTTCGCTCCTCGCAATGACAAACTTGGGGGATGTGCGTGTTTTAACGGGGGCCGGGGCGAGATGCGGGTGCGGAGCCGGGAGGGGCATGCCCGGCCCCTACAGGGAGCGGACGTGGCTGACATTTACAGTATACCATAAAGCGGCAGGGGATATCAAGCGGCACATTGCACAAATAGCAGAGTGTAAAATGCACAAAAATGCTAGAATGCGGGGGGAGGGGCAACCCTTACGACGGAAAAGGAGGAAACAAGATGGACATTTTGGCAGAGGTGATCGGGGAGCTGGCGCACCTGACGGAGGCGGAGCTTTACAGTTTGCTGCAGTTTCTTCGGGCGCTGCGGCGCAATTCGCGTTTAGAATATGAAAACGATGCGCTATAATATGAGCAGGGGCGCAGGGTAGTAAGCGTTTATCGATTCTTTCTTTCTTTCTTTCGTTTTCAGTGCACAAGCAAAAATCTCCTTTCTTTTTGCAAAACAGGGCCGCATCCGTTAGCAGACCGGGTGCGGTCTTGTTTTATTTGCGGTAGCATCGGGCAGCGCGGCCGGGGGTGCGGAGGTGCACCAGAGCACTCAAGCTGCAGAATGGGTGCGTACCGGGCGCTCAATGAGCGCCGCTACCGATGGTGCCTACAGGCCGGTGCGGGGCGCGGGTGCGGAGCCGGGAGGGGCATGCCCGGCCCCTACAGATGCCCTATCGGATCGGGCAAAGCAAAAGCCCGCAGCGGGTGCTGCGGGCTTTGCGCTATTTGCCGGGATCGTCGGCGCGGCGGGCAAGGATCCCCTCCATAAAGTCGGCCAGCTTTGGCCAGAACTCCGGCGGGAGGTCGGCCAGCGCGAGCAGGAAGTCCCGGCGAAGGTCGCCCGGCGGGGCCTCCGACAGGCTGCGCGCGAGGTCGAGGATCTCCTGCCGGAGGGTCCGCTGGACGTACATCTCGCCCTGCCCCTCCCGCAGCCAGAGCTCCGAGACGCCGTAGACTCGACATATGTCGAGGATCGTCCGATCCGAGGGCTGCCTTGCGCCGGTGCAGATGCCGGACACATAGGGCTGGCTGAGATGCAGGGCCTCAGCAAATTTTGTGCGGGTAATATTTTGGGCGGCGATGACCTGCGCAATGCGGTCATTGATCGTGCCGGACATGGTATCACCTCCTCTCGCAATTAGAATAGCACAGCAGGAGGCGCAAGTCAATAAAGAATATTGCTAGGGCATAAAATAGGGGTTGACAGCAGCGCTGAGTAATGATATAGTATAGCCAAGCAATATCCAAGCAAAGCCTAGAAATGAGAAAAAGGGAGGAGGCGAGAGGGATGCCGGAAACCTGGGTGCACCGATACTGTTACCGTGACAAGAGCGGTCAGGTGGTCGTGGTGAGCAAAACAGTCAAGCGGCCGAGATGGCCGGGGAGGCCCCGGCACAAGGGCCGGGGCAAGGTTTACGGACAGGCGCGCGGATGAGCGCCGGAAAGGAGAAAAACAATGGACAACGCAAAGAAGATCGAGATCCCGGCGATGCCGGAGAAATACCGGCTGATGCTGGAGATGCTGCCGGAGGAACCGGCGGGAAGCAAAGAGGACCAGGCCGTGCGGTGGAAGCTGCGGTCGGCGATCCTCGATGCCTACAGCGCGGAGCTGCGGGGAAAGGACGTGGGCGGCGGCGTTGCGATCCTGGCGCTGCTCACCGGGATGCTGAAGGAAGAAGCCGAAAAGCGGGAGGACGAAAAGCCCGAGCAGGACGCGGAGAAGACGCCAGACCCGACCGCGAATCCGGCAGAGGGCATTGACCGCGAGGCCATGCGGAAGTTCCGGGCCAAGGCTGCAGAAGCGGGGAAGTGCAAGGAAGAGCTGCAGGACGCCGAATGCGAATGGTGCAGCCTGATCCCGGAGCTGATCAACAGCGCCGCCGAGAAGGAGGCATGGACGCGGCTGGTCACGGCCGACGAGCGCATGCGCCGCACGCGCAGCCAGCTCCGCCGGGCGGCCAAGATCGCGATGGGGTACATCACGGAGTAAGGGGGTGAGGGCATGAGCGAAAGCCTCAAGCAGATGACGGACAAGCTGCTGACGCTGGCCGGGCAGATGACGGCGGCGGAGATGGCAGCCGTCAAGGGCTGCATCTACGGCATGATCGTCGCCGTGGACAAGCGGAATGAGTGAGAGAGCGCGGGGGCCAGAGATTGCCACGTCGGCCTTCGGCCTCCTCGCAATGACAAATCTGGAAGAACGGAGGGCAACATGAGGATCGCAATTAGCTTTGCGCTGGCCGCATGGCTGGCATTGGTGGTGCTGCAGGAGGCTCTGGCAGCGCGGGAGCGCAGCAGGCTCCAGCGGCAGGCCATGACGCAGGAGCGCATGTGGCGCAACGCGCGCGACATGCAGATGAGCCAATGGTCGGAGATCGCGCGAAAGCGCGATGAGCTGGACCAGCAGGCGGGAGTCCTGCTGGATTGGGAGGCCGAGCTGGCCCAGAAGGAGGAGCAGCTCCGCGCCCAGCAGCAGATGCTCGAGGAGCTGGCCAAGCAGATCGTGACCGGGCAGGACGCCGGGACGACCAACGAGGCCGGAACGCTATGAGGACCGGGCGGGTGCGGGTCCCGCAGGTGCGGGATATCGAAACGGCGCTGCGGCTCTACTATGAGCGGCTGGAGCTGAGTAACAAGGATATTCAGGGACTGTTCGGCGTCGCGCCGTCTACCATCAGCCGCCTCAAGGCGCTGGTGCGGGAAGCACAGGAGCGCGACGGCATCCAGTGCTGGAACATCAACCACGTCAACACCGAGGCGGCCTACAAGGCGTGGGGCATCGACATCCAGCGGCTCGAGCGCAACTACAAACGGCTGCAGTCCCTCCGGCTCAAGCCGGAGGGCGCGGAGGGCGGCGCGTGATCCGCCCGACCTGAGGGCGCGCAAGGGACGGCCGCGGCGAGAGCACAAGCCGCGGAGGGCAGGTTCAATACCTGCCGCCCTCTCCAGATATAGGAGGTAGGTATGACGAATTTTGAAAGGGCCGTGCAGAGCACGGAGGCCATGGCGGAGGCGCTCGTCGCGGCCGCATGGTGCAAGAGCTGCCAATACAACCAGCGGGGGCTCTGCCTCTACTGCCGCAACGACGGAGCGGACGATACGATGGCCGAGGCCTGCACAAGGCGGGCGGCCGAATGGCTGCAGGAGGAAGCGCAATGAACTGGATGAGCAGCGCGGCGCAGATCGAGCAGGCCCGGCTCGACGAGCTGAACCGCAAGGCGGAGGCCAGAGCGCAGGCCCGCAGATGCCGGGAGGCGGAGCTGCGGGCGGCCGTGGCCGAGCAGAGGGCAAAACAGGCGCAGCAGGACGCGGACCGCAAGGTTGCGATGCTGGTGCTGGCAACGGCCGCGATGGCCTGCATGATCCTCGGGGTGTGCGTGATGCGCGCCTCGGCGTGGATCGGGGCCGGTCTGCTGGGAGCGGCGGCGCTGCTGGTACGAAGAATCCCAGCGTCGTGATGGCTAAGTGCGTCTGCCGCGCATGCCGGTATCTCCGGGAGGAGGACGCCGGGCGCGATGCAAAATTTTACCGTTGCTCCGCAACGGGGCGCGTGGTCGAGCACGCGCCGCTCTGCGCAAAATGGCCGAGCACGCCGCTGTGGCGCTGCCCGGCCGCAAGCATTAGAAAGGAGCTGCGAATGGAAAAGAAGCACAGGTGGGCGACCGGCGAGCGGGTGCTGGCGGTGTGCACGGGGACGTGGCACTGCGGCGTCGGCGTGATCCGCAGCGGGCCGGACAAGAACAACCGGTACGTCGTGGAGTTTGATCGCGACGGTCTCCGCGGCGGGTGCCGGGTGATCGGGAGACCGCAGGAATGAGCGTATGCGATAAGCGATGCGAGGCCTGCCCGTACCCGGACTGCATCAATGATGAGATGGATCTGGACGACTACCGGGAGGCAGACGCAAGGGACCGGGCGCTCGGGACGGTGCGCAAGGCAAAGGATCCGCCGCCCGTCGGAGGCGACGCGGCCAAGAAGGAGGCGGCACGGGAGCGGGCGCGGGCGAAGGCGAGGGAATACAATAAGGCCCACAGGGCGGAGCTAAGGGAATACTTCCGAAAATGGCGCGCAGAGCACCCGGGCGCGCAGAAGGAATATTACAGGCAAAATCGGGAGCGCCTGCTGGCGAAAGCGAGGGCCTATAGGGAGGCCCATCGAGAGGAAATCAACGCCGCGGCAAGAGCAAGGTATGCGGCACAAAAGAAATGATGAACGATAAGGAGACAAAAATGGACAATCAGTATTACATCGTCAGAGGCGATCGCAGCGGCGTCTTTTTCGGGCAGGTCACTGCGCAGAAGGGTCAGGAAGTCGAGCTGCGCAATGTGCGCAAGCTCTGGTATTGGGACGGGGCCTGCACCGTGAAGCAGCTGGCGGTTGACGGAGTAACAGCCCCGGCCAACTGCAAATTTACGGTGGTCGTGCCGGAGATGACCATCACGGACGCGATCCAGATCGTCCCGTGCAGTGAGAGAGCCGTCAAGGCCCTATCGGGGGTCCGGGTTATGGAAACGGTAAGTGCGGCCGCGCGCTTCGCGCAGGCGGCCCCCGTCGACGGCTCCG
>ERZ857785.769-NODE-769-length-40358-cov-8.722378_pt1 | contig 40358 bp, 35 predicted proteins | sample MGYA00519763_ERZ857785 | MGnify/ENA primary metagenome ERZ857785 (study PRJEB31778, sample SAMEA3449365) | human gut metagenome | biome: human gut; feature: human-associated habitat; material: faeces | place: United Kingdom | collected 2010/2012 ...
GAATATTTTCAAATACTTATCTTAAAAAGCAACAAAATTCTTAAAAAAAGCGAATTTGTTCATATTATTTATCTTCTATAAAATTTCACCATTTGATGAAATAACTCTTTTATACCATTCAAAAGAAGCTTTTCGATATCTTCTTCCACTACCTTTAGCTTGGTCATCTAAATCAACATAGATAAATCCATATCTTTTTGCCAATTCACCAGTAGAAGCACTTACAATATCGATTGCTGACCAAGGAGTATATCCCATGACTTCTACACCATCTAACTCAATTGCTTTTTTCATTTCTGAAATATGGTTTCTTAAGTAATCAATACGATAATCATCATTAATGATTCCATTTTCTAATTTATCATAAGCTCCAAAACCATTTTCAACAATAAACATTGGTTTTTGATATCTTTCATAAACTTCATTTAAAATAATCCTTAATCCTGTAGGATCAATAGCCCAACCCCAATCACTTTTCTTTAACAATGGATTTTGTACTTCAATAAAGTCATGTATTTTATCATATTCTGCAATCGTTGATTTATAATAACTAAACCCTATATAATCCACAGTACCTCGTTTTAACTCTTTTAAATCTTCATCAGTTATATCTAATTGAATATCACTCCTTTCCCACTTTTTTAAAGTATAGGTTGGATAATATCCCCTTACATGAACATCACTAAAGAAATACCTCTTATCCATTGCTTTAATTCCTGCAAGAATATCTTGTGGATTACAAGAAGAAGGATAAATTGGGCCAAAATGCAACATGCAACCTACTTGCATAGAGGCATTAATTTCTTTGGCTCTTTGAACTGCTCTAGCACTTGCAACAAACTGATAATGAGATATTTGATACATTGTTTGTTCAATATTTTCATTATCTTCATATAAAACACCTGCTCCAGTCCAAGCATTAAAAGGATTATCGGTATCTATAAGATTATTAATTTCATTAAATGTCATCCAATATTTGACCTTTTTGCTATATCTTTTAAAACATGTAATCGCATATCTTTCAAAGAATGTAATTAATTGTCTATTTCTCCAACCACCATATTTTTTTGCTAAATAAAGAGGCATTTCAAAATGAGATAAAGTAACAATAGGCTCTATTCCATATTTTAAACATTCATCAAAAACATGATCATAATACTCTAGCCCTTCTTCATTAGGCTCTAATTCGTCACCTTGAGGATAGATCCGTGGCCATGAAATACTTAAACGGAAACATTTAAAGCCCATTTCAGCAAATAATTTAATATCTTCTTTATAATGATGATAAAAATCAATTCCATAATGGTTAGGATAATATTTATCATCTAATATTTCATAAGAAATTTCTCGAGGGTGATCAACATCACCAGCTGACATAACATCGGTTACACTTAATCCTTTATGTCCTTCTTGATAGCCACCTTCGTATTGATTAGCAGCAACAGCGCCACCCCATAGAAAACTTTTATTCATAATCATTCTCCCATTTTAAATTTATCAACTGCTTTTGTTGTTTCTTCTAAATAAGAATAATTACTTATTAATTTTAACGAAGTAAATATATTAAAAACATACTGTAAAGAAGCGATATAAACAGCATTAGATAGTTCAGTTGTATTTTGAGTGGTCATAATTACAATTGTTTCATCACAATATTTACAAATTTCTCTTTTTTTATGATCACAAATCACAATTGATTTAGCATGATATTTGCGAATATCCTTTGCTATTTTTAACATTTCCTTATTTTGACCTGTATGTGTTAAATAAATACAAACTGTATCGTTTGGTTTCCTTTGCTTTAAGTATTGAAGATGCATTGGATTTAAACTGTTATATGCTTTAGAAATAACCCCTTCTTCTTCAAAATTCAAACTATAAATTTCTGCTAAAGAAAAATTAATACCAGTTCCATAAATTTCAATATATTTAGCATTTTTAATAAGTTGATAAATTCTTTCTATAACTTGTCTATCTAGTAAACTTTTTGTATACTCTATCGCTCTTTTATGTAAAAGTTCGATTTTATTTAAAGCATCATCAATTGAACTCTCACTTGAAAAAGGTTCAATTTTAAAATCATTTTTCAATTCAAGTAAATGAGAATATTCAGCCGCATATTGATATTTAAATTCTTTATATCCATTAAAGCCCAGTTTCTTACACAACCTAGAAATCGTTGCACTACTGGTATAACTTAATTTTGCCAGTTCATTAATATTCTTTTTTAAAATATCTTCTTGATTATTTATTATATAATCCACTAAATACTTTTCTTGAATTGTTAAATGGTCTAATATTTTCATTTTGTCAATAATCATCATATTTCCTCTTTTCACCGGTTAAAAGATTCAAATTAATTATCTTCTTATCTAGAAGACATCTTCATCATAATTAACAACAACTTGTAAGTCAATCTTCTGTAAGCATTTACAATCAAATCGAAAAAAGCTTTCAATTTCACAATTATTATTAATAAAAATTGAAAGAAATTATCAAAAAAGGTTATTACGAAATTCAATAAATAATTTCATAACAACCTTTTTATTTTGTATTATTTTTATTTATATAAAAAGAGAACAACATTTCGCATTCGTTCTCTTTTTTTGAAGATTTTCTTACAATATTTTAGATTGCCTTCTTAAGTGCCTCCTAAACTATTTTTTTGTCCATTTTTCAAATTCTTCATCAGTAGCTAAAACATAATGAGTTCCATCTACTAAATGTTCAGTACCTTTTGTATAATCGACTCCACTTTCTTTATAATCGTAAGTAAATGATTTACGTACTTTTTCTACACGTGGATTAGGATGAGGAATAGCACTTAATAATGATTTTGTATATGGATGAATTGGATTATCAAAGATTTCTTCAGTAGTCCCTGTTTCTACTAAATGTCCTAAATGTAATACCCCAATTTTATCACTGATATATTTAACCATTGATAAGTCATGCGCAATAAATAAATATGCAATTCCTGTTTCTTTTTGAATCTTTTTCATTAAGTTAACAACTTGTGCTTGAATAGATACATCTAACGCTGAGATTGCTTCATCAGCAATAATTAAATCAGGATTCATAATTAATGCTCTTGCAATACCAATACGTTGTCTTTGTCCACCTGAGAATTGATGTGGATAACGTGAAGCATGTTCTCTTGATAAACCAACAAGTTCAAGCATTTCATAGATTTTTTCATTTCTTTCTTCAATAGAAGAATAAGATTTATGAATATCTAAACCTTGACCAATGATATCAATAACTTTCTTTCTTGGATTTAAACAAGCCATTGGATCTTGGAAAATCATTTGCATCTTTGTATGTAATTCTTTAGATGTTTCCTTATTTAATTTTCCACCAATTTCTTTTCCGTTGAAAACAATTGATCCAGAAGTTGGTTTATATAAACGAATAATACTTCTACCAGTAGTTGATTTACCTGAACCAGATTCACCTACTAAACCATAAGTTTCACCTGGCATAATATCAAATGAAATACCATCAACTGCTTTTACAGTAAAGTTACGATTAATTTTAAAATGTTGTTTTAAATCTTTAACGACAAGGATAGGTTCTTTATTTTCCATTATTCAACACCCTCCTTTTTCATTTTTTCTAATCTGTTTTTTAATTCAACTGGCATTTCAACTTTTGGAGCTTTTTCATGCATTAACCATGAAGCAACTTTATGAGTTGTACTACCAGGTACTTTAAACATTGGAGGTTCAATTCTTAAGTCAATATTTAAAGCATACTTGTTACGTGGAGCAAAAGCATCACCTTTTACTTCATGTGCTAAGTTTGGTGGTGTACCAGGGATTGTGTATAATTCATCATCATCAGTATCTAAATCTGGCATAGATGATAATAATCCCCAAGTATATGGATGACGTGGATCATAGAAAATTTCATCAATGGTTCCAGTCTCTACGATTTTACCAGCGTACATAACATTTACATAATCAGCTACTTTAGCAACAACACCTAAGTCATGTGTGATATAAATAACTGATAAATCTTTTTTCTTTTGAATATCTTGAATTAATTCAAGAATTTTAGCTTGGATAGTAACGTCCAATGCAGTTGTAGGTTCATCACAAATTAAAACATAAGGATCACAAGATAAAGCAATTGCGATAACAATTCTTTGTCTCATCCCACCAGATAATTGGTGAGGATAGTTTTTCATACGTTTTTCCGCATTAGTAATACCTACTAATTGTAATAATTCAACAGCTTTTTTATAAGCTTCTTCTTTTGGTGTATTGTAATGATGAATCATTGGTTCCATAATTTGATTTCCAATTGTCATTGTAGGGTTTAATGATGTCATTGGATCTTGGAAAACCATGGCAATTTTACGACCACGAATTTCACTTTGCATTTCTTTTTCACTTAATTGACAAATGTCTTTTGTGATTCTTTCACCTGTATTTTCATCTGTCCAAGTGTAGTTAATAGAACCACCATCAATTGAACCATTTCCAGCCATGATACCCATGATTGCTTTAGTAGTAACTGACTTACCTGATCCAGATTCACCAACGATAGCGATTGTTTCACCTTTATATAAATCTAAGTTAACACCACGAATTGCATTAACAATACCACTATCAGTTCTAAAAGAGATATTTAAATCTCTGACTTCTAATATTTTTTCTCTTTCTGCCATAATTACATCTCCTTCATAGTTGGATCAAGTGCATCACGAAGTCCATCACCAAATAAGTTGAAACTTAACATTAAGATAGAGAAAATAATAACTGGAATTACCATCATGTAAGGGTAAATAGTAATTGAGTTAAATCCATCATTAATTAATGTACCTAATGAAGCCATTGGAATTGGTAAACCTAAACCAACGAATGATAAGTATGCTTCATAGAAGATAGCATTTGGAATAGACATCATAATCATAATAATCATTTGACTATAAATATTTGGTAAAATTTCTTTAAAGATAATAAACATGTTACTAGCTCCTAAAGTACGTGAAGCTAAAACGAATTCTTCTTCTTTTACTCTTAAAACTTGAGCTCTTGTAATTCTTGACATACCAATCCATTCAGTAAATGATAAAGCCATGATAATTGTGAATAATGATGCTTTCATCACCATTAATAACAATGTTAATATTACTAAAGTTGGGATAGAGTTTATGATTTCTTGAATTCTTTGCATTACTGAATCAACTTTACCTCCGAAATAACCAGAGATCAGTCCGTATGTCATACCTACAATCACGTCAATGAAGATTGCAACAACGGCAATGAATAATGAATATCTTGTACCTGTCCAAACACGTACAAATAAATCACGACCATAAGTGTCTGTACCAAAGAAATGTTCAGCACCTGGTGAAATACTTGCAATTTTTGTATTGATTGCATCAAATTTATATGATGAAAACATTGGAGCAAAAATAGCAAATACTGCGATAACTAAAATACAAATTAAACCGATAACGGCACCTTTGTTCTTTTTAAAACGATTTAAAGAATCTTTCCAAGCAGGAAGTGATGGAGCAACAACGTCTTTAGTAATGTCTTGTTTGTCTCCAACGAATTCAAAATCGTCTGGTAAAAATTCAATCTTTTCTAAATCCATTATTAATCATCCTTTCCTAATCTAATTCTTGGATCAATAATTCCATAAGAAATATCAATAATTAACATCATGAAAATGTACATCGCAGCATATAAGAATGAACAAGCTAAAATGATGTTGTAATCATTTGATAAAATACTATTAATTAATAATTTACCTAATCCAGGAACAGAACAAATCTTTTCAACAACCATAGTACCTGTCATTAAGTTTACTAAAATAGGTCCTAAAATTGTGATTACTGGAATTAAAGCATTTCTTAATGCATGTTTGAAAATTAAAGTTTTACGATCTAATCCTTTTGCTTTTGCAAGAGTCATATATTCACTTGTTAAAACTGAAACCATTTCAGTACGTGTAAAACGTGCAACGTTTGCAATAACACCAACAGATAAAGCTAAAATTGGCATAATTGATGATTTAATTGCATTCGATGAACTATATGAAGTTGGTAACAATCTTAATTTTGAAGCAAATAATAATAAAATTAACATTGCAAATACGAATGATGGGATGGAAACCCCAATTACAGAAATAACTGTAGCAATTGTATCCCAAATTGTATTTTTATGTAATGCAGCAAATACTCCTAAGAACATACCAATAACTGTTCCAATAATTACTGCACATAAACCGTAAATCATAGATAATTTTGCAGCACTTCCTACAAGTGAAGATACTTGCATATCTTTATATAAGTTAAATGAAACACCGAAATCCCCTGTTAACATATTTTGAATATAACGTACGAATTGAACTGGTATTGGTTTATCCAATCCGTATTGAGCTTCAATAGCCGCTCTGGCTGAAACACTTAATTTTTCATTGTTAATTGGAGAACCAGGTAAAAATTTAACCATTAAAAATAATACCATTAAAATAACGAATAATGTAATTAACGAAATAACTAAACGTTTTCCGATATATTTTAAGGTTGAATTACTCATCTTTTTTCCTCCTATATTTATTTAAAAAAGAAACACAATACAGAATACTATATTGTGTTGTCTTCTCTATGTTCTTTTTTCTAATTTGAACTATTTTGAAACATATTCGAATGTATATGGTACACCAACTGCTTTAATAACTAAGTTTTTAACTTTTGTATTTTGTAAAGTAGCAGTTCCTTTTTCGAATACTGGGATGTAACATAAATCATCCATCATAATTTTTTCTGCATCGATCATTAATTGCCAACGAGCATTAACATCAGTTTCATTGTTAACTTTTTCCATGATTGAATCAAATTCAGTATTTGACCAATGACCATAGTTGTTGTTGTTGTTAGTTAAAGCTAATGTTAAATAAGTTGTAGGATCACCATAATCAGGTCCCCAACGAGTTACTGATAAATCGAAATCTCCATTTTTTTGTTTGTTGTAGATACGATCTTGTTTAGTAGTAGCAACCATTTCAATTTTTAATCCTTTTAAGCTAGAGAAAGCATTTTGTAAATAAGTTGCAAATACATCCATTGGTGATTCATCTGTACCATAAGTAACTCTTAAAGTAATTTCAGATTTTCCTAATTCTTTTAATCCTTCATCTAATGCAGCTTGAGCAGCTTTTTTATCATATGAAGTATAAGTATCTGCTTCATCACGGAAATCTTTTCCTTCTGGAGAAATTGATAATCCTGATGGAACAAATCCTGAAGCAGCTTGTGAACCATCTTTTAAGACGTTTTCACATAAATCTTTTCTGTTAATAGCTAATGATAAAGCTTTTCTTACATTTAAGTTAGCTAAATCACTATTTTCTAAATTTGGTTGAATGTAGAATAAGAACCCTTCAGAAATATTCTTGAATGATTCATCTTTTTTATATTTATCAACTAAGTCAGAGTTGATGATAGCGAAATCAGTTTCACCTGCTTCGAATGACTGAGCAGCAACTTTTGGTTCTTGAACTAATTTCATTACTAATTTGTCGATTTTTACATCTTTAGCAGCATAGAATTTATCATTTTTTTCGAATTCAGCTACTGAACCTGGTTCCCAGTTTGTCATAACGAAAGCACCGTTAGCTAAAACAGAATCAGCACTCTTACCATATTTGTCCCCTTGTTTTTCAGCGAATTTTTCGTTGACTGGGTAGAAACATGGGAATGACATTAATTCATCAAAGAATGAAACACGAGTAGTTGTTGTAACTTCTAATGTTTTGTCATCAACAGCTTTTACACCTAAAGAATTTAAATCATCATCAGTTAAATCTTGTTCTGCATCGATTTTGTCTGATAATTCTTGTGCACCTGCGATGTTAGCAATTCCATCACAGAACATGTAATAATAGTTCCCTTTGTTTTTGAAAATTCTGTGCCATGCATAAACGAAATCGTTTGCAGTAACAGGATCTCCATTAGACCATTTAGCATCTCTTAATTTATAAGTGTGTGTTAAACCGTCTTCTGAAACTTCTGAAGATTTAGCAATACCATATGTAGTAGTACCATCTTTAGCAGGTTTCATAAGCCCATCAATAATTGCATGTAATGCAGTAAATGAGCATCCGTCTTCGGCATCTGCTGAGTCTAAGTTCTTGATATCTAGTTCACTTGAATAAGTGTATGTAGAAGAATCATCACCAGATCCTCCACAACCAGCAAGAGTTAGAGCCATCATAGCACAAAGTACCATAGAAAATAATTTTTTCATTTTTTCTCTTCCCTTCTATAAATCGCCTTTGTATACACTAATACATATACAATAAAAATTTATGCTTTAATATTAGTACAATGCGTTATAGAAGTCAACAAAAAAAACGAACTTTGTATACAAAATTGTATTATTGTTTATACAAAAAATATATTTTTCAATCTACATTCAAGAATAAAATAGAGCAATTGTTTTTTATACATTTCATTTTGGCGTTTATATTAATTGGAAGACAACATATTTTTTATTCTTTTTTAAGAAGAAACACAATACCGAAATATTGTGTTTCTGTTGATTTTATCGACTATTTTGATACATATTGGAATGTATATGGAACCCCTACAGGTCTAATTACTAAACCTTTTACATCTTTATTTTGTAAAGTTGCAGTACCTTTTTCAAATACTGGGATGTAACATAAATCATCCATCATAATTTTTTCTGCATCAATCATTTCTTGCCAACGAGTATTAGCATCAGATTCATTAGCAACTTTATCCATTAATGCATCTAATTCACTGTTTGTATATTTACCATAGTTGTTACCATTAGTAGAAATACCCATTGTTAAATAAGTTGTAGGATCACCATAGTCAGGTCCCCAACGAGTTGTAGCTAAGTCATAATCACCATTTTTTTGTTTGTTGTAGATACGATCTTGTTTAGTAGTAGCTACCATTTCTACTTTAATACCATCTAATTCACTTAAAGCATTTTGTAAATAAGTTACAAATACATCCTTTGGAGATTCATCTGTACCATATGCAATTCTCAACGTAATTTGATCTTTTCCTAATTCTTTTAATCCTTCATCTAAAGATTCTTGTGCTTTTTTCTTATCATAAGATGTAAAGTTTCCAGAATCTTTTCTAAAATCAACGCCATCTGGACTCGTTGCTAAACCAGAAGGAATAAATCCTCCAGCAACTTGTGAACCATCTTTGAAGACATTTTCACATAAGTCTTTTCTATTGATTGCTAGTGAGATTGCTTTTCTTACATTTAAGTTAGCTAAATCACTATTTTGGAAGTTTACTGAAATATAGAATAAGTAACCTTCATTAATTTGTTTGAATGAATCGTCTTTTTTGTATTTATCAACTAAGTCTGAGTTGATTGGAGCGAAATCAGTTTCACCTGCTTCGAATGCTTGAGCAGCAACTTTTGGATCTTGAACTAATTTCATTACTAATTTGTCAATTTTAACTGTTTTAGCATCATAATATTTATCATTTTTTTCAAATTCAGCTACTGAACCTGGTTCCCAGTTTGTCATAGTGAAAGCACCATTTCCTAAAATAGTTTTAGCACTCTTACCATATTTATCACCTTGTTTTTCACAGAACTTTTCATTAATTGGATAGAAACATGGGAATGACATTAATTCATCAAAGAATGAAACACGAGTAGTTGTAGTAACTTCTAATGTTTTATCATCGATAGCTTTAACACCCATTGCATCTAAATCTGCATCTGTAATATCTTCTTCATTGTCAATTTTATCTGACATTTCTTGTGCCCCTACAATACTTGCAATACCATCACAGAACATGTAGTAATATTGACCTTTCTTTTGGAAGATTCTATGCCAAGCATAAACAAAATCATTTGCAGTAACAGGATCACCGTTAGCCCATTTAGCATCTTTTCTGATTTTGTAAGTATGAGTTAACCCGTCATCTGAAACTTCAGAAGATGAAGCAACACCATTTACGATATTACCTTTCTTATCTGTTTTCATAAGCCCATCAATAACAGCATGCATTGCTGTAAATGAGCATCCGTCATCGGCATCTGATGAATCTAAGTTTTTGATATCTAATTCACTTGAGAAAGTGTAAGTAGATGAATCTCCTCCTGATCCCCCACAACCAGCAAGAGTTAGAGCCATCATAGCACAAAGCACCATTGATAATAGTTTTTTCATATTCTCTCTTCCCTTCTTAAATTATCTTTTGTGCAATAAATCGACATGTTGTATACAATTTATCGATTTATTAACTTCATAATAGTGGATTAGTCTTTAAAAGTCAATACTATTTTGCACATTTGTATACAATGCAATATATTAATTTATTGCTGTGATAGTTTTTTATTAAAAAAGACATAATATTTTCTTATTATGCCTTTTTTCTTTTTATTCAGTTTTTTCTACATATTCAAAAGAAATTGTACGACATGGTTTAATCACAAGATTTTTTACTTTTGGATTTTGTAATGTTGCCGCTTCTTTTTCAAAAACAGGAATATATGCATAATCATCTAGTAAGATTTTTTCTGCATCTTTCATTTCTTGCCAACGTTTAGTCACATTTGATTCAACCCCTACTTGACCCACAAGTTGATCATATTCACTATTAGACCATTTTCCATAGTTGCTACTATTTGTTGATAATACAATTGTTAAATAAGTTGTAGGATCTCCATAATCCGGTCCCCAACGTGTTACTGCTAAATCAAAATCACCATTTTTTTGTTTGTTGTAGATACGATCTTGTTTAGTAGTAGCTACCATTTCTACTTTAATACCATCTAATTCACTTAAAGCATTTTGTAAATAAGTTACAAATACATCCTTTGGAGATTCATCTGTACCATATGCAATTCTCAACGTAATTTGATCTTTTCCTAATTCTTTTAATCCTTCATCTAAAGATTCTTGTGCTTTTTTCTTATCATAAGATGTAAAGTTTCCAGAATCTTTTCTAAAATCAACGCCATCTGGACTCGTTGCTAAACCAGAAGGAATAAATCCTCCAGCAACTTGTGAACCATCTTTGAAGACATTTTCACATAAGTCTTTTCTATTGATTGCTAGTGAGATTGCTTTTCTTACATTTAAGTTAGCTAAATCACTATTTTGGAAGTTTACTGAAATATAAAATAAGAAACCATCATAAACTTGTTTAAAAGCTTCATCATCTTTATATTTATCTACTAAATCCGAATTGATTAGTGCATAATCTGTTTCTCCCGCTTCAAAAGCTTGTGCAGCCACTTTTGGTTCTTGAACAAGTTTCATGACAAGTTTATTTAATTTAACATGTTTTTGATCATAATAACTTTCGTTCTTTTCAAATTCAGCCACTGCACTGATCCTGGTTCCCAATTTGTCATTGTAAAAGCCCCATTCCCTAAAATTGTTTTAGCACTTTTGCCATATTTATTACCTTGTTTTTCAGCAAACTTTTCATTAATGGGAAAAAAGCATGGAAATGCCATTAATTCGTCAAAGAAAGAAACACGTACAGTTGTTTTTACTTCTAAAGTATAGTCATCAATTGCTTTTACACCCATAGAATTTAAATCATCATCCGTAAGTTCTTCACCTGCATCAATTTTATCTGATAACTCTTGAGCCCCTTCAATACTTGCAATTCCATCTGCAAACATATAATAATAACTTCCCTTTTTTCTAAAAATACGTTGCCATGCATAAACGAAATCATGAGCTGTTACAGGATTTCCATTTGTCCATTTAACATCTTTTCGAAGTTTGTAGGTATGTGTTAAACCGTCTTCAGACAATTCTTCACTTTTAGCAACCGCGTTTACGATATTTCCTTTTTTATCTGTTTTTGTAAGTCCATCGATTACTGCATGAATTGCCTTGAGTGAACATCCATCATCTGCATCTGACGAATCTAAATTTTTAATATCCAATTCACTTGAATACGTATAAGTCGTTATGTCATCTCCATTTGATCCACCACATCCCATTAATGTTAAAACCATTAAACAACATAAAAATAATGAGAGTATTTTTTTCGTATTCCCTTTCTCATTTTTTTATCTTCTCCTTCAACCATATCCCATTTTCTACACACCGTCAGCAAAATTATGTATCCGCTTACATTTTTTTATCAAAAAAAGAAGTAGATTTCTCTACTTCATTATTTTACTACACTCATGGCAAGAGCTAAAGCTCCAACAACCCCAGCATTATCCCCTAATTTTGGATAAACGATATAATCTTTAATTTTATCAGTAGTCACTTCTTCTTTTTGAATATAACCATTTAAGAATTCTTGAGTATATTTATGAATCATTGGAAAAAGTTGTTTTTGATGCATAACACCACCACCTAGAATAATTTTCTTAGGTGAAAGAGTTAAAATATAATTTGCCATCGCTTGTCCAATATAATAAGCTTCTAAATCCCATGCCGGATGATCTCCTGGAAGTTCACTTCCTTTTACTCCCCATCTTGCTTCAATGGCAGGACCAGCTGCTAAACCTTCAAAACATGTTCCATGATATGGACATTTTCCTGAATATTTATCATCTTCTCTAACAATCATTTTCATATGTCCCATTTCTGGATGAAGTAACCCGTGTACAAGTTTACCACCAACAACGGCTCCTCCACCAATTCCTGTTCCAATTGTAAGATAAAGGGCACTGTCTAATCCTTTTGCCGCACCAAATGTTGCTTCACCTAAAGCAGCCCCATTAACATCTGTATCAAAAGCCATAGGAATGTCATATCTTTCTTTTAAAGCACCCATAATATTATAATTATTCCATCCTGGTTTAGGTGTTGTTGTAATATAACCATAAGTTGGACTTGTAAGATCTGGATCAATAGGTCCAAAACTTCCTACACCTAATGCTTCAATTTCTTTTCCATCAAAGAATTTAAAAACATTTTCCATTGTTTTTTCAGGTGCTTCTGTAGGAAATGATTCTCTTTCTAAAACTTCTCCTTTTTCATTTCCAATACAAACTACAAATTTAGTTCCACCTGCTTCAATTGCTCCTAATTTCATTATTATATCTCCTTTTTTCCTTTACTCTTATTTTAAACAACTCTGATTATAAAGTAAATATGCAATTATAAATTGAAAAAGAGTTACATGATTTAGATGATAACTCTAAATTCATGAACTCTTTTTTCATTAATTATCTAAATATCTTGTATAACGATCTACATGTAATAATCTGTTAGCATTATCTACACGTTCTTTAGTTGGAGGTTTTATTCCTTCTAATTGATAAGGAATCTTCAATTCTTCCCACTTAAAGACACCTAAAGTATGATAAGGAAGTATTTCTACACGATAAACATTAGAAAGGGTAGAAATAAAACGATCTAATTCAATTAAATCTTCATCATAATCACTTCTTTCTGGAACAAGAACATGTCTAATCCAAATTGGTTTATTAATTTCAGATAAATACTTTGCCATATCTAAAATATTTTCATTACTTCTTCCTGTAAGTGCAATATGTCTTTCATTATTGATTTCTTTAATATCAACAAGTAATAAATCTGTATACTCCATCAGTTCATTAAATTTAGAAAAGAAAGGTTCTTCTCTAGTAAAACATCCACCACTGGTATCAATACATGTATTGATACCTTCTTTTTTTGCAAGTTTAAATAATTCTAAAACAAAATCTATTTGAGCTAAAGGTTCACCACCACTAATAGTAATACCCCCTTTTTTACCCCAATATGTTTTGTACTTCATTGCTTGTTGAAGCGCTTTTTCAGGAGTATATTCTTCGTATTTCTTTGAACCCCATGTATCAGGATTATGACAAAATTGACATCTTAAAGGACATCCATGTAAGAAATAAATATAACGTACTCCTGGACCATCGACTGATCCAAAGCTTTCTATTGAATGAATTCTACCAATTGTTTCCATTTTTCCTCCGTAACAAAACAACCTCATAAGAGGTTGTTTTCATTATTTGATTAAGTTATTGATTACATATGTTCATGACAAGTTCTTGCGATAACATCTAATTGTTGTTCACGAGTTAAGTCAATGAATTTAACAGCATATCCAGATACACGAATTGTGAAGTTTGCATATTCTTCTTTTTCTGGATGTTCCATAGCATCAATTAATTTTTCAGTTCCAAATACGTTAACATTTAAGTGATGAGCACCTTGTTCAAAATATCCATCCATAACTTGTACTAAGTTATTAACTCTTTCACCTTCATCATGTCCTAAAGCATCTGGGTTGATTGTTTGAGTATTAGAAATACCATCCAATGCCCATTCATATGGTAATTTAGCAACTGAGTTTAATGAAGCTAATAAACCATTTTGTTCAGCACCGTAAGATGGGTTAGCACCTGGTGATAATGGTTCACCTGCTTTACGTCCATCAGGTAATGAACCTGTAGCTTTACCATAAACAACGTTTGAAGTGATTGTTAAGATAGAAGTTGTTGGTTCTGAATCTCTATAAGTATGATGTTTTTTGATTTTAGCTAAGAATTCACCTAATAACCATACAGCGATATCATCAGCACGATCATCATCGTTACCATATCTTGGGAAGTCACCTTCAACTTCATAATCTACTACGATACCATCTTCATCTCTGATTGTTTTAACTTTAGCATATTTGATTGCGCTTAATGAATCTACTACATGTGAGAATCCAGCAATACCAGTTGCGAAAGTACGTTTTAGATCAGTATCAATTAATGACATTTGTGCAGCTTCATAATAATATTTATCATGCATATATTGAATTAAGTTTAATGTATTAACATAAAGATCTGCTAACCATTCCATCATTTGGTCATAACGTTCCATAACTTCATCATAGTCTAAGTATTCAGAAGTAATTGGACGATATTTTGGAGCCACTTGATCTTTAGTTTTTTCATCAATACCACCATTGATAGCATATGTTAAACATTTAGCTAAGTTTGCACGTGCACCAAAGAATTGCATTTCTTTACCAGTTTGAGTAGCTGATACACAACAACAAATTGAGTAATCATCTCCCCATACAGGACGCATTACATCATCATTTTCATATTGGATTGAGCTAGTATCTACTGAGATTTTAGCAGCAAAACGTTTGAAGTTTTCTGGTAATGCTTTTGTATATAAAACTGTTAAGTTTGGTTCTGGTGAAGGACCCATATTTTCTAATGTGTGTAAGAAACGGAAACAGTTTTTAGTAACCATTGAACGTCCATCAGTTCCTAAACCTGCAACTTCAAGTGTAGCCCATACTGGGTCACCAGAGAATAATTGGTTGTAAGAAGGAATACGAGCAAATTTAACCATTCTACATTTCATAACGAAATGGTCTACTAATTCTTGTGCTTCTTCTTCTGTTAATGTTCCGTTAGCTAAATCTCTTTCTACATAGATATCTAAGAAAGTAGAAATACGTCCAACTGACATTGCAGCACCATTTTGAGTTTTGATTGCAGCTAAGTATCCAAAGTATAACCATTGGAATGCTTCATGAGCATTTTTAGCTGGTTTAGAAATGTCATATCCGTAGATAGCAGCCATTTCTTTCATACCTTTTAATGCTTTTACTTGTTCAGCAATTTCTTCTCTTTTACGAATGATGTCTTCAGTCATTGATCCACTACCACAATGATTGAAATCATTTACTTTTTGTTCAATTAAGAAATCAATACCATATAAAGCAACACGACGATAGTCACCAACAATACGTCCACGTCCGTATGTATCAGGTAAACCTGTAATTACTTTATTATGACGAGCTTTTTTAATTTCTGGTGTATAAACATCGAATACTGCTTGGTTATGTGTTTTATGATATTTTGTGAAAATTTCATGTAATTTTTCATCTGGTTCATATCCATAAGTTGCAGCAGCTTGTTCTGCCATTTTGATACCACCATAAGGCATGAAAGCTCTTTTTAAAGGTTTGTCAGTTTGTAAACCAACAACTTTTTCTAAATCTTTCATTTCTTCATCGATATATCCAGGACCATAAGCAGTAAGTCCACTTACTACTTTAGTTTCACATTCTAATACTCCACCTTTAGCTCTTTCTTCTTTTTGTAACTTTTGAAGTTTTCCCCAAAGCTTATTAGTTGCTTCAGTAGGACCAGCTAAAAATGATTCATCTCCATCATAAGGTTTATAGTTATCTTGAATGAATTGACGAGTGTTTACTTCTTCTTTCCAAAGTCTTCCTTTAAATCCGTTCCATTCTTCATTGAATTTATCTGTTAAAGCCATTTTGTTTATTTCCTCCTAAATCAAAATTCCTTCATAATTATAGCACTTACATTTTGCATAGACAACAAAAACTTAAAGAAAATGATGAGCGCTTACATAATTACTTTACAAGTTTACTATAACAGGAATCATTCCTAAAATCCAATCATATGCTCTTATAAAGAATATTTATTTTTTCCTAGCTTTTCTAATTGATTTAGTATATAGTTTACGTAGACATTTTAGGAGGCTTTTTTATGACATTAACAAACCAAGCTTTATCAAGCGCTGCTGATAAAGATTTAGAATTATCAAAACAAGTATGTCGCGAAGCAGTAAATGAAGTAATCGAGAAAAATCATTTAACATTATCTCCACAATTTACGCAAAATCTCGTTGTACATCTTGCAATTGCAATACTTAGAATCAAAACAAACAATTACATTCCTTTAAGTCAAGGACAAATCACATCATATAAAGCAAACACTAACTATGATTCAGCAGTTGAAATTTGTAATATTCTTAGTAAAAAATTTGATATTGAATTTCCAGAATCAGAATTAGCACTTATTTCAATGTACCTATCTAAAAATAACGTATTAGATGTTGAATTTAATGCTGGTGTTAATTTATTAGATGATGAAATTATTGATGTTCTACAAAACACTTTAGATTCTTTATTTAAACAAAAAGGTATAGATTTAAGAAATAATGAAAAATTACTTGTTTCTTTAGGATTACATTTAACACCTGCACTTGATCGATTATTAGATGATAGTCAAATCGAAAATCCTTTAACTGCAAAGATTAAAGAAAGACATCCTAAAGAATTTGCAATGGCAGAAATCTTAAATGACGCTATTGAATCTATTTATCATAAAAGATTTACTGAAGATGAAGTGGCTTATTTTGCATTACACTTTATTGTTTCAGCAAGACAAAAATAGAAGTTCACATTGAACTTCTATTTTTTTATAAATATTTACCTGTAATACTCTTTATATTATTTTTTATTTCTTCAACACTACCAGTAGCTACAATCATTCCACCATCTTGACCACCACCTGGCCCCATATCAATTATATAATCCGCATTTTTCATCACATCACGATCATGTTCAATGACGACGACTGTCGCACCTTGATCTACAAGTGATTGAAAAACTTTAACTAATATTTGAACATCTAAAGGATGTAATCCAATCGTAGGTTCATCAAAGATAAAAATTGAATCATTTTGAGACTTACTCATTTCACTTGCAAGTTTTAAACGTTGTGCCTCTCCACCAGATAAACTTGGTGTTTCCTCACCCAATGTCAAATATCCTAAACCTAAGTTTTCTAATACTTCCAGTTTTCGATAAACACCTTTTAAACCTTGACAAGCTTCTTTAGCAAAACTCACATCCATTTCCATCAATTCAGGTAAAGAATATTCTTTCTCTTTTGACGTTTTATATTTAATAAAATAACTTTCTTTATTATATCTAGAACCATGACAATCAGGACAAGTCACATGAACATCTGGCAAGAATTGTACATCCAAACTTAATGTCCCTGTTCCATCACAAGTTGGACATCTAAGCTTTCCTGTATTATAAGAAAAATCTCCTGCTTTATACCCCTTAGACTTAGCGCTTTCTGTTTTGGCAAATCTTTTTCTAAGTTCATCATGAACATTAATATAAGTAGCAACAGTCGAACGAATATTAATACCAATAGGTGAAGCATCAATCAGTTTGATATGTTCTATTCCTTCCATTTGAACATCTTTAACATGATCAGGTAATGATGAGTCATTGATTTTAGTTTGAATCGCTGGTAACAAGCTTTCTAGAATCATCGTTGTTTTTCCAGAACCTGACACTCCTGTAACAACCGTTAATTTTCCTTTAGGAATATCTACTTCTAAAGGATGGACTGTATGTATTTGATTTGTTGAAAGATGAATTTTTCCAAATTCAAATAGTTGTTCAATTGGAGATATTGGACGCATTTTTTCATCATAATGATTTGTAAGGAATGGCCCAATCATTGACTTTTTATCATTTTTAATTTGTTCTATTGTTCCTTCCGTAAAAACATAACCTCCATTTTTTCCTGCTTCTGGTCCCATTTCAATGAGCCAATTCGCTTCTTTAATAATTTCAGTATCATGATCTACTAATAAAATAGAATTTCCATCATGAATTAAATCATTCATGACTCCTATAAGTCCATAAATATTAGAAGGATGTAATCCAATAGAAGGTTCATCTAAAACATAGAGAATACCTGTTGTACGATTTCTTACTGCTCTAGCAAGTTGCATACGTTGTCTTTCTCCTGTTGAAAGTGTAGAAGCAGCTCTATCTAAAGAAAGATAGCCCAATCCTAAATCTAACAGCCTTTTAGAAACATCTAAAAACGAATCACAGATTTCACGAGCCATTGGCTTCATTTCATCAGGCATTGAATCTGGAATACCTCTTACCCATTCTACTAAATCATTTAATGGCATTTGACAAGCTTTATCTAAACCAATTTCTCTAATCAAAGGTTTTCTTGCTTCTTTTGATAAACGTGTTCCCTGACATTCTGGACAAATTTCTTCTTTTAAAAACTTTTCAACTCTTTTCATTCCTTTATCATCTTTAACTTTTGATAAAGCATTTTCTACTGTATAAGTTGCATTAAAATAAGTAAAATCCATTTCTCCTGCATGATCTGTATTTTTAGCCTTATAAAAAATATGTTTCTTTTCCGCCGGTCCATAATAAATAATATTTTTTTCTTCATCAGTTAATTGATTAAAAGGCACATCTGTTCTTACTCCCATAGCACGACAAACATCTGTCATCAAAGTCCACATTAATGAGTTCCATGGAGCGACTGCTCCTTCATCTATGGTAAGTGTTTTATCAGGAACAAGCGAATCAATATCAACAATTCTAACAATTCCTGTTCCACCACATTTAAGACAAGCTCCTTGACTATTAAAAGCTAACTCTTCAGCACTTGGTGCATGTATTTTTTCTTTACAAATTGGACAGATGATTTCTTTTTCAGCAGCCACATTTAAAGTTGGTTCAATATAATGACCATTTTTACAACAATGCTTAGCAAGACGTGAATACATGAGTCTTAAACTATTTAAAAGTTCTGTCCCTGTTCCAAACGTACTACGAATACCTGGAACAGCTGGTCGTTGGTGAAGTGCTAAAGCCGCAGGAACATAAAGAACTTCATCTACTTGTGCCTTCGTAGCACTCGTCATACGCCTTCTTGTATAAGTTGATAAAGATTCTAAGTATCTTCTTGAACCCTCACTATAAAGAACACCCATGGCTAGTGATGATTTTCCTGACCCTGAAACACCTGTAATAGCAACTATTTGATTTAATGGTATATCAACATTGATATTTTTTAAGTTATGTACTTTTGCACCTCTTACTTTTATTTTCTTTGGTGTATTTCCCATATAATCCCTCATTTCTTCTTTAGTTATATATTATTTTTGTAATAAAAAAAGTAAATGATATTCATTTCGAATACCATTTACATATTTTTCATTTTATACCTGTATTTTGTAAATAACATTAAAAAATTAAAATTACATCCAACTTATTTTTTAACTAAAGAACATCCTGCACTTGTTCCAATACGATCAGCTCCAGCAGCAACGATTTTCACCATATCTTCAGGTGTTCTAACACCACCTGCAGCTTTTACTTTTGCTTTTCCATGAACAGCTTCTTTCATGATTCTAACATCTTCAATTGTAGCCCCTCTTGTTGAAAAACCAGTACTTGTTTTTACATAATCAGCTTTTGCTTCTACGCATAATTCACATGCTTTTTTAATTTCATCTTCTGTAAGTAAACAAGTTTCTAAAATAACTTTTACTAATGTTCCATTAGCAGCTTCAACTACCGCTTTAACATCATCTCTTACTAAATCATAATTTTTATCTTTTAAAGCTCCGATATTCATTACCATATCAATTTCATCAGCCCCATTAGCAATCGCATCCTTTGTTTCAAATGCTTTCACTGCACTTGTATTAGCCCCTAATGGAAAACCAATAACTGTACATACATTGACATCACTATCTTTTAGATAGTCTGCACAATAAGCAACATGGCATGGATTAATACAAACACTTGCAAAACCATATTCCATTGCTTCATCACAAATTCTTTTAACTGTTTCTAAAGGTGTATCTGCTTTTAAAACAGTATGATCAATCATTTTGTTGTAGTTCATTTTCTTCTTCTCCTTCGTATACTCTTTTAATAGCTTTTAATGCTATTGCTTTATCTCCTTCATACTCTCTTTGACCAACTTCTAAGGCAATAAATTTTTCATGACCTTTTCCTAATAATAAAACAACATCTCCTGGACTTGCTTGTTCAATGGCTTGTTCAACAGCTACTGCACGATTAGGAATAATAATGCTTGGAATATCTGTAATCTCACTTTGAATTTCTTTACAAATTTCCTCAATATTTTCTCCTCGATCATCTAATTCAGTCAAAATCACATGATCTAAATATCTATTGGCCAATGCTCCTATTTTCTTTCTTCTTGCCATATGTCTTTTACTTGGTGCTCCTAAAACAGCAATAATATTTCCTCTAGAAACACGATCTGCAAATTTAAAAACATTTTCAAAATCTTTTGTATGACAACAATAATCGACAATAATCGTAATTTTATGTTTATTAGGAATAAGCTCCATTCTTCCATTAACTGGTTTTAAATCACTAATGGCTTCAATGATCATGCGATCATCAAATCCTAAACCAACAAGTACTCCTACCGTTGCTAGAACATTATAAATATTAAAATCAGCAATTGTTGGACAAACAATATGATATAGATTTCCTTTTAATGAAAGATCAAATTCACTATGATCAATATAAAGTTCTATATTTTTAGCCATAATTTCACTTTCATTTTTAATACCATAAGTCATAATTCTTGCTTTCGTAGCCGCTTTAAATTCAGCAAAAACTTCTTCATCTTTATTTAAAACAGCAATCGAATTTGTAGATAACATTGAAAATAATTTTTTCTTACTTTCAATATATTGTCTTCTAGTTCCATGAAAATCTAAATGTTCATCAGAAATATTTGTTAAAACAGCAATATTAAAATCGACTGCATCAATTCTTTTAAGTGCCAAACCATGACTACTTGCTTCCATGGCAACAACCTTAACACCACGTCTTGCCATATCAAACAATTTCTTTTGTACATATAAAGTTTCTGGCGTCGTATAAGGGCACTGTTCTTCTACCCCATCATACTCTAAAGAAATTGTTCCCATGTAAGCTGCTTTACAATAATGATCCATCACACTTTTAACCATTGAAGCAACAACTGTTTTACCACTTGTTCCAGTCACTCCAACAACACGCATTTTCTTACTTGGATAATCATAGAATACATTAGAAACTCTATTTAATTCATCTAAAGCATCTGCTACCTTAATATAAATAATGCCTGGTTGTTTTTCTATATCCTTGCTATGAACAATAACTTTTGCTCCTTGAAAAATAGCATCATCCACATAACGATGTCCATCTACACTCAATCCTTCAATACAAAAGAATATAGAATAGGGTTTTACATATCTTGAATCACTATGAATTGAGTATATTTTCATATCATTATCAATATCAAACAACTCATTTAACCGTTTCATTATACCACTCTTCCAATTAACATTTCATCATATGAATCAATTATAACATTCTTCAATTGACCTATCAATTGTTCATTACTTTGTACTTTTATAAGTAAATAATTATCTCCATGTCCCACATAATATCCATGATCTTCTTTTTCAAAAAGAACTCTTAATGTTTTACCAATTTGAGATTTTGCATAATTTTCATTTAACTCATGAGATAATGCAATCAATCGATTAACTCTTTCATGTTTAATTTTTTCATCAACTTGTACCATACGTGCTGCTGGCGTTCCTTTACGCATAGAATAAGGGAAAACATGAAGTTGTGTATATCCCACTTTTTTAATAAATTCATAAGTTTTTTCAAACTCTTCTTCGCTTTCTCCAGGAAAACCAACAATGACATCTGTTGTAAAAACAATATCAGGAATCAATCTTCTAATTTTTGATAATTTTTCATAATATTGTTCACAATTATATTTTCTATTCATACGTTTAAGTGTTTCATCACACCCAGCTTGAAGCGGTACATGTAAATGATCCACAATAATTTTAGATTTTGAAATTAAATCAATAATATCATCAGTAATTTGACTTGTTTCAATAGAAGAAATACGAAGTCTCTTTAATCCTTCTATTTTTGTTAAATCTACTAATAAATCATAAAAACTATAATTTTCTAAATCTTCACCATATCCTGCTGTATGAATCCCTGTTAAAACAATTTCTACATATCCTTTATCTACTAATTCCTTTGCTTGTTTAATAACACTTTCTGGTTTTCTAGATCGCACTCTTCCTCTAGCATAAGGAATAATACAATATGTACAGAAATTATTACATCCATCTTGAATCTTTAAATAAGCTCTTGTATGTAAAAAACGATCAATATTTAAATCTTCAAATTTTCTTAATTGTTTAACTTCAGAAACTTTCACAATTCTTTCATGTGTTTGTTGATACTTTTCTACTAAATCAACAATTTCATTTCTAAATTGTGTCCCTAAAATGATACTTACACCTTCAATTGCTTCAATATCTTGAGGTGCTACTTGACTATAACATCCAACAACACAAACAGTTGCTTGAGGATTTTTACGAATTGCTTTGCGTATCATTTGACGAGATTTACTATCTCCTGTATTTGTGACAGTACATGTATTAACAACATAAACATCTGCCACTTCTTTAAAATCAACTTCTTCATATCCTGCTTCTTCAAACATATTTAACATTGCTTGAGATTCATAGGAATTAACTTTACATCCTAATGTATGGAATGCAACTTTCATTCTTTCACCTACTTTAATTTTTTCATAATTTTTTTATGTACTTTATCACTTAAATAATTTAATTCATGTAATTGATTTATAAATTGTTGAGGTTGTTTATAATAAGTCATAACTTCTCTTATATCATCTAAAGATGTATTTCCTTGGAAATATTTATCAACTATTGGAAAACTATCTACTAAACCATATTCTTTCTTATCAAAAATATAGATTCTCTTTAAACCATCATAATAATAATATTCATAATTTTCATCTTCAGCTATCCCTTTTAAAGAAGAAAAAGCAGAACGTAATATTTTTAAACCATAAAGTTGATAAGGAATTTCTATATTTCTTTGATAATTTTTAACATACAATTGATGTTGTTTTAATGTTAATAACATATAATTATTTAAATATCTTTCATTTATAAAAGGTTCTAAATAAGGAATTAAAATAATTTGTTGATCAGCTTTCATGAGTTTTAAATTTTTTAACGTTTCACTAATAATACTATTAAACATTTTTTGTTTTTCTTCATAATTTAAATATTGAATAGCATCTTGTGTCTCATAAACAAATCGCTTATATTCCCCTTCTATTTTTGTCTTATTATAAATACCATTTAAAATCACTTCATATTTAAACATTTCTTCTTCATTTGTCATTTTAAAAGCAAAACCATCTTCAAGAAAAGTATCTTTTTGTCCTTCAATAAGACGAAACAAATCACATTTTTTTAATTTTAACTCTACCCCATATCTCTTTAATAATTTAATCATTTTGTAAGCTCCCTTGAATAACCAATGACACTCATTAAATAAAGTGGTGCTGTTTCACTTCTTAAAATACGGTTACCTAATGAACAACATTTAACGCCCATCTCGTTTAATTCTTGAATTTCACTTTCATCAAAGCCACCTTCACAACCAACAATAATCAATAATTGATCCCCTGCTTTTAATTGTTGTAAAGTATGAAATAATTCACCATGTTCATGTTGTTTAGCAGTTTCTTCATAAGCCACTAAATTATAATCTTTTAAATAGGGTTTTAATTCTTTAATTGTTTTTACTTCTTCTATTGAAGGTATTCTATTTCTTCCTGATTGTTCACTTGCTTCTTTTAATATTTTTTGATAGCGGGGCAGTTTTTTATTGAATTTGTCTTTAGTAAGTTTAACAACACATCTTTTAGAACTTAATGGAATAATATGATGAACTCCTAACTCACAGGCTTTTTGTAAAACAAATTCAAATTTATCTCCTTTAGGTAAAGCATAAACAAGTGTAACTTCTACATCTAATTCATTATTAATATCTAATTTTTCAATTGGTAAAATTGTACCTTCTTGAACATTTTCAATTAAACATAAATATTGAATATGTTTTAAGTCTACACAAATAATTTGATCACCATTTTTATTACGCATTACTTTTTCTATATGATGTTGATCACTACTTTCTATTTTGAAAGATTTATTTAATTCGATATTTTCATTTATAAAATATTTTTGCATCGTCTTTCACCCCAACATATTCTAGCATAATATTTCCCCAAGAAAAAACAATTTTACATTTTTATTTATATTCCTACAATTTCAAAAAGAAAAGTACGATTTCTCGTACTTAATTAGCTATTATTTTCTTTCTAAATACAAAATAGTTTTATAAAAAAAGAAGTAGCTTTTATACTACTTCCTTATTGAGCTTTTAAAACAAATCCATCTTGATAATCAACTTCTACATGTTGTCCTTGATGAACTGTTCCTTTAATAATTTCTTTAGCAAGTTTTGTTTCAATTTGAGATTGAATAAATCTCTTTAATGGTCTTGCTCCATAGATTGGATCAAATCCTTCTTCTTGAATCATTTGATAAGCTTGATCAGTTAAAGAAATCGTAATCTTTTTATCTTGTAAACGATGAACTAATTGACCAATAAATTTATCAATAATTTTTCTTACTACTGAACTATCTAATGAATTAAACATAACAATTTCATCAATACGATTTAAGAATTCTGGTTTAAAGTGCGCTTTTAATTCTTCTTTGACAAGTTTTCTATTTTCTTCATTATTTCCTTCTAATAAATATTGAGAACCAATATTGCTTGTCATGATAATAATTGTATTTTTAAAGCTAACTGTATTACCTTTACTATCTGTAATACGTCCATCATCTAAGACTTGAAGTAAGATATTGAAAACATCAGGATGGGCTTTTTCAATTTCATCCAATAATACAATACTATAAGGATGACGTCTTACTGCTTCTGTTAATTGTCCACCTTCTTCATAACCAACATATCCTGGTGGAGCTCCTACTAAACGAGAGACACTGAATTTTTCCATATATTCAGACATATCAATACGCACAATATTCTTTTCAGTATCAAATAATTGTTCTGCTAAAGCTTTAGCCACTTCTGTTTTACCAACCCCAGTTGGACCTAAGAATAAGAAGGAACCAATTGGTTTTTCTTCATCATTGATACCAGCACGGCTACGTAAGATAGCATCTGTTACTTTAGTGATTGCATCATCTTGACCAATAACACGTACTTTTAATATATCATCTAAGGCTAAAAGTTTTTCTCTTTCAGAAGCCATTAATTTATTCATTGGAATACCTGTCCATCTTGAAATAACTTCTGAGACATTATCAACAGTTACTTTTTCTTGAAGTAAAGCATCATCCGATTCTTTTGCTTCAAGATCAGCAATTTCTTTGGTGATTTTTGGAATATCACCATATTGAAGTTTAGAAGCTTCTTGTAAATTACCTTCTTGCATATATTTATCTTGTAAAGCTACAAGTTTATTTTTTTGATTCTTTAATTCTTTAATATGATCTAATGAAGACTTTTCTTCTTTCCATTTTGCTTTTAATGCTGTTTCTTGTTCAGTTAAAGAAGCAATACGTTCTTTAATATCATTTAAACGTTTTACATTATCTTCATTACTATCTTCTTTTTCAATCGAAATTCTTTCCATTTCTAATCGATTCTTTTCACGTGTAATACCATCTAATTCTTCTGGTAAAGAATCAATTTCCATACGAATTGAAGCGCACGCTTCATCGATTAAATCGATGGCTTTATCTGGTAAGAAACGATCCGTAATATATCTTTGTGATAAATTAACAGCCCCAATAATAGCACTATCATTGATTTTAACCCCATGATGTCTTTCAAAAGAATCTTTTAAACCACGTAAGATAGCAATACTATCATCAATTGTTGGTTCATCAACTTGTACCTTTTGGAAACGTCTTTCAAGAGCTGCATCTTTTTCAATATATTGTCTATATTCATCTAAAGTCGTTGCTCCAATACAATGAAGTTCACCACGAGCCAACATTGGTTTTAATAAGTTAGCAGCATCCATCGCACCATCTGTTTTACCAGCACCAACTAATTGATGGATTTCATCAATAAATAAGATGATATTTCCATTTGCTTTTTTAATTTCACCTAAAACTGCTTTCAATCTTTCTTCAAATTCACCACGGTATTTAGCACCAGCTACAAGTGAACCTAAATCAAGTTCATATAAAGTTTTATTTTGTAAAGAAATTGGTACATCATTTTTATAAATACGCCATGCCAATCCTTCAACGATGGCTGTTTTACCAACACCTGGTTCACCAATTAAAATTGGATTATTTTTTGTTTTACGTGACAAGATTTGAATGACACGACGAATTTCATCATCACGTCCAATAACTGGATCTAATTTTCCATTTTCCACATCTTTTGTTAAGTCACGTCCATATTTTTCTAATACTTCATAAGTATTTTCTGGATTTGGATTGTCTACCATATGATCACCCCGCATTTCTAAAATTACCTTTTTTGTATCCTTTTTATTCATACCTTCTTGGTTCAATAAATCTTTGACCCAATTTTCATTTATTTCAAATAAAGCCATAATGACATGTTCTACAGACATATATTCATCTTTAAACGATGTCATTTGACTATTTGCTTTCGCAAGTAAATCATTTAAGCTATAGCTTATTCTCATGCTATTGACATCAATATTTTCAAGTGTCGTTTTTTGTTGAAGCCTTTGTTCTAATACTTGAATGAAATGATTTTTATCTTTATTTAGCTTAGATAACACCCTTGGAAAAATACCACTACTATCATTCAATAAAACATACAATACATGTTCAATGTCAATTACTTGATGCTTATAACTTAATGCTAATTGACTTGCTTTTTGAATTGCCTCTTGCATCTTGGCTGTAAATTTTTCGATATCCATGTTATCACTCTCCTTTAGCACTCCTTTATCCCTAGTGCTAATTTTATTATATTCATATTTTTAGCACTGTCAACACTTAAGTGCTAAAAAATTAAAAAAATACTCTTTTAAGGATCCCCTATTCTATATTATTTAACACTAATAAAACTATTCAATTAGCCCTAATAACCAATTTCGTGCATTAATACGTCGTATTCCTTCATATTGCACTTCAGGATCATCATCCATTGTAAGAATAACTTTAGGGTAATTCTTGAATAGCTTGAAGATGTCTTAACTCTCTTTGAAGTGTTTTTTCATCACATACAGTTAATGCAACTTGATAGTATTCGATACCTTTAGAATTTTGCGCAACAAAATCCACTTCAAAATGATCAACTTTCCCTACAAATACTTTATTTCCTCTTCTTAATAATTCTAAATACACAACATTTTCTAAAATATGTCCAGCATCTATTTTTTGTGTTCCTAGTAACATATAGCGCATTCCAATATCTACAATATAGTACTTTTCAAGTATCTTCAAATATTCTTTTCTTTTGTATAACCATACTTTTAATTGCTTCACATTTTCATAATTTGTTCTTTTTATAGAGGTCATTCTTTGTATATTGGTTGTGGGAAAGTACTTTGGAAAATACTTGTTGCTTTAAAGAGACGAAACATTCATTTTTTAAATAAACAGTTATGTGTTCTTTATCCTTTTTATTGGTTTAATACCGGTAGAAAAAGTATTCACTTTGCATGCCTTTTACCTCAAATCATGACATTTCCAATTTGTTTATTCTTTGGAACAACTGTTATTGGTATGATTTTGTTTACTTTTAAATCAAAATCAAATTGAATCGAACAAATTATCAATGTGATTGCTCTGGATGTTTTATTTTAGGTGTTCTTAGTCTTTTCTTTTTTGATAAATAAAAAAGTGAGATCACCTTGATCCCACTTAAAACTATCTTTCTTCATAATTCACTGCTTCATCGACTCGTGTAAGTATTCCTACAAAAAGATTGGGTTCTTTAGCCGTTCTTCCTCTTAAGACATATCCTTCACAACGACATTTTATATATTTTCCATTTTTTAAACGTGCACGATATGTTAAATCATGACATTCTTTCTTTCCAGAGAAAACTGCTTCAATATCTTCTTCATATTCTTTACAATCATCTGGATGAATATGTTCTTCCCATATTTTACCTGCATCATACATATATTCATAAGGTAAATCAAAGTCTTTGACAGCTTGTACGGACCATCTTGAAACATTTGTTTCCATATTACATATATAAACATAGCGGTTGATTGATGTTTGAGAAAAAGCATCAAAAATACGACTATCTAAACCACTTTTATCAATATGATTACTGTATTTAGGTCGTCTTTGATCAATATAATGTTGCATTTTAAAATGATACATTTTTTTATCAGCAAGACTTAAATATTCACTAATTGTTTTGTTTTCTTTTTTATCAATATCCACACAGCCAAAACTAAAATCACATGGATACGGTACTTTCTTTTTCATTTCTTCTCTAAATTGTAAGCGTATTTCTAGTAGACGTTCTTCACATATATGTGCATCTTCTTTTTTAGATAAAATAAGTAGTTCATCCCCACCAATTCTAAAAATAAATTCATCTTCTTTTAAATTCATTTTCAAGATTTGACATACTTCTTTAATATAGCGATTTCCTCCAGAATGACCATAATTATCATTTACATACTTCAAACCATCAATATCAATAAATACAATGGCACAAGGAATATCTTTATCCCAAAGCTTTTTAATCATTTGATTAAAAGCACGTCGATTCGCAATTCCCGTTAAGACATCTGTATTACTGATATGTTCCATCTTTTCTCGATAATGGCTTAATTGATCAATCATTTCATTAAATGAATCAGAAAAGCTTCCTAAGCTTGAAACATGTTGTTTATAATCACCTGCCGCAACTCTTTGAGCAACCCATGATAAATGCTTTAAATTACTTTGAATGCTTTTAACAGGAGCCGCTAAATAATTGTGAGATATAGAAAATTCTTCATCTACTTCTCCTTGGGCCATTTTAGATAAAACAATCTTTTCATCTTTGATCACTTCACCTAAATATTCAATTCCATCTGCAAGCTGTGTTACATCATCTGAAAGTTCATCACGACAAAGTGTTGCTTCATCTGTGTTATATAAAAGTTGTTTAATGTAATCTAAGAAAAGTTCTTGATCCTTATCGATCATCATCTACTGTCCCTTTAAAACGACATACTCTACTTCCACTAGACCAGCAATCAACTTCTCTTACTTTAAAAGGCTTCTTGGTATATGCTTCTAAAATTCCCGCTAAAAAACCTTCATCATATTTACATACAACTTCACCTGTTGGTGGCAATCCACTACAATCAAGATCTTCATGAACTGTAATCACAAATTCACCTTTTTCAAAGTCCGCTTCTTCCATTCTTAAAATACCTACTTTTAAAGTTTCTAAAGTTTGAGCAAGCGTACTTACAAATGTACTTTCATCAGCATCAAGAGGCAATGCATTTTTCGCAAATTCACATCCTGCAAGATAACCAGCTTGTCTAAAAATTTCATCTGTTTTTTCAATACCAAAATTTTTAAACAAGACATCATTCATACTGTATTCTAATAATCTATAGACAAGAACCGGCATTTCCTCACCTAAATGTTCTCTTCCTTTTTTGATATTTCCTAATTTATCCCATTCAAATTGATAATGGCTTTCAAGAGATACTTCAAAGATATTTTTCATATTTTCCCTCCTAACATTCATATAAATATTTATCTTCATTATTTCTGAAGTTCTTTTTTCTCTTTGAAATTTGTTTAAATTCGTAACTTATTATATCATCATAATTTTAAAATACAATTTCAATTGTAAGCGTTATTATAAGGATATAAAAATATCTTTTTTTCAAGGAATAGCATGTCAAAAAAAGAAATATTCTCTCTATAAAAAAAGAAATAAAAAGAAAATGAGTTTTGTCATTTTCTACGTCTTGTTTCTTTAATGACCATAATAATGATATTACACTATAATAGACCCATTACAATGATCCTATTTATTTCATCTGAAAAGATTTTACTTGTTTCTAAAGCATATACATTCTTTTCAAATAAAAACATAAAGTGTTTTCTTCATTTTTTCCCCTTTTCAATAAATGTTTCTAATTTAAAACATTGTATCATTTGTTTTTAAAAATCTTCTATTTTTGCACAAAAAGTAATAAAAAAAGCACATTTGTTTTATTAACTAACAATTGTACCTTATAAATGATCATTCATTCTTTCTGAACTATAATACTTATGATATCTTTCAATAATTTCTTTTCGTCCTCTTACTCTAATTGGTATTCTTATATCATTACTAAGAATAAAATCTGTTTTTGCATCTTTTATATATTCCATATTAACAAGATAACTTTGGTGACAACGAATAAATCTTTTTGAACTAATCGTTTTTTCTAATTCACTCAACTTTTCTGTTGTTTGAATCACTCTACTATCTTTTAAATGAATATTTAATACATGTTTATCACTTTCAACATACATAATATCATTAATTTCAAGATATCGATGTTGTTTTTTAACTTTAACAGCAATTCTTTTTTGAACACTTCTTTGTAATACTTCATCTAAAAGCAATGTTAATTTATTTGTATCATAAGGTTTTAACAAATATCCCGCTACATATACTTCATAACTTTCTACAGCATAGTCTGCATGAGCTGTAAGAAAGATGATTGGTGCTTTAAATTGAATATCTCTTAATTTTCTAGCTATCTTCATTCCATTTGTTCCATTCATAATGATATCTAGAAATAAGAGTTCTACTTCAATATATCCTTCATCAATATCAGCTAATAAATTATCTCCTAATTCATATTCAAAGATTTTAAATTCTTCTTCATTATTTTCAAAATATATTTGTATAACAACTTTTAAAAGCTATCGATCCAATTTACTATCATCTCAAATAGCTATTTTTCTCATAACATACTCCTTAATACTCTGATTTCATCGATAATAATATATCTCTCCTTTATTTTTGGTAAGAAATTTTTATAAAATATTATTTTCATATCACGAAAACAATATTTCATTAAGAAATTAGTGTTATAATGACTAAAAGGAGGATTATTATGAATAATGTTATAATTAGTGATTCGATTAAATATATTGGGGTTGATGATACAACACTCGATCTTTTTGAAAGTCAATATATTGTACCTAATGGGGTTAGTTATAACTCTTATCTTATTTTAGATGAAAAGATTGCAGTTATGGATACAGTTGATGCAAGAAAGACAAAAGAATGGTTTGAGAATTTAGATAAGGAATTAAAGGAACATGTTCCTGATTATTTGATTGTTTCTCATTTAGAACCTGATCATTCCGCAAATATTCAATTATTTACAGAAAAGTATAAAGAAGCAAAACTTGTTTTAAGTGCCAAAGCAAAAGCGATGCTTCCTCAATTTTTTAATATTGAAGGATTAGATGAAAGATGTATTGTGGTTAAAGAAGGAGAAGAATTAGATTTAGGAAATCATCATTTGAAATTTATCATGGCACCGATGGTGCATTGGCCTGAAGTAATGGTTGAATATGAAACAACTGAAAAAATATTATTCTCAGCAGACGGCTTTGGTAAATTTGGGGCTTTATCACATGATGAAGATTGGGCTTGTGAAGCAAGACGTTATTATTTTAATATTGTTGGTAAATATGGTGCTCCTGTACAAACTTTATTAAAAAAAGCCAGCACTTTAGATATTAAAATGATTTGTCCTTTACATGGTCCTATTTTAAAAGATAATTTAGGATATTATATTGATAAATACCAAATTTGGAGTAGTTATCAAAGTGAAGATGAAGGTGTTTTAGTGGCCAGTGCTTCTATCCATGGAAATACCAAAGAAGTAGCTTTAAAAGTAGTTGATTTATTAAAAGAAAAAGGTGTTAAAGTTGCCTTCACTGATCTTACAAGAGATGACATGGCTGAAGCAGTTGAAGATGCTTTTAGATATTCTAAAATGATTTTAGCTGGAGCTACTTATGATGGTGGTGTCTTTAGTCCAATGGAAGATTTCTTACATAGATTACAACATAAAGGATATCAAAATAAAACTGTTGGACTTATTGAAAATGGTTCTTGGGCTCCTCTTGCAAATAAAGTGATGAAAGATATGCTTACTCCAATGAAAAATATTACTATTTGTGAAAATACGGTCACAATTAAATCTACTTATAAAGATGAAAATCAAGAGGCAATTAATCAACTTGTTGAAGAAATATGTCATTAAAAAAATCAGCTATTGCTGATTTTTTTTATATGATTTTTCCTTCAAAATGATCAAGTTCATGTTGAATGATTTGAGCTGTATACCCTTTAAACGTTTTAATTTTCTTTTTAAAATCTTGATCTAAATAACTTACTTTGATACTTTCATATCTTTGTGTCTTTCTTACACCTTGTAATGATAGACAACCTTCTTCTGTTTGATACGTTTTTCCACTTGTTTTTAAAATAACAGGATTAATTAAAATAAGATATTTATTTTCATCTAAAACAACCATCATTGTTTTTAAATATCCAATCATATTCGCTGCCATACCAACACATTGTTCTTTGTAAGCTTGAATTGTTTCTAATAATTCATTGGCGATATATAAATCCTCTTTTGTACATGACTTTGATTTTTGTTTTAAAAAGAATTCATCTTTAATAATTTCTTTAACCATTTTTACCACTTATTATAATGAACAACAGCTTCATCATAATATTCTTCTTTCTCTTTAATTTCATCTAGAGGATAACCAAAAGCAATAATTGAATGAGGAATTTGATCATTGGGTAAATCAAACAATTTACTTTGGGCAAAAACACGATCCATTTGTGGCCATGTACCAAGCCAAACACTTCCAATACCTAAAGACCAAGCTGCTAAAATCATATTTTGTCCAGCAATAGAACCATCTACAGCAAAATAATCTTTAGAGAATTTAAATGCTTTTGAGTAATCTCCACAAATTAAAATAGCAAAAGCACATTCAAGTAATGGTTTCGCCGGTACACCATTTGCTTTATACATTTTATGAAGAACTTCTGGATCGTCAACAACGATAAATGACCAATCTTTTGAATTAACACATGTTGGTCCTGACATTCCTGCTTTTAAGATTGTTTTGATGTCTTTTTCATCTACTTTTTGATTTTTAAATTGTCGAACACTTTTTCTTGTAAAAATTGTTTCTAATGTATTCATTATTGCACCTCTTTATATTTAATTGCTCTTGAAGGTTTTGAAGCAAAGCTTTTGATTTGAGGAACAATTGTTGTAAAGTGTTTTGTTTGATTATGTTCATCAATTGCTTCTTGGTTTTGCCATTCTTCAATAAAAGTAAAATGACTATCATCATTAATATCTTGATAAAGATGATAAGAGATATTTCCTTTTTCTTCTCTACTTAAAATAATAAGTTCTTTTGTAAGTTTTAAAAATTCTTCTTGATATTCTTCTTTAATATAATTTTCTGCAACAATTTTAATCATAGTATACCTCCATTAGTTGATGTATCAACAGTATAATAAAATATTCTATTTGTCAAATAAAAAAATGCTATGCACTGCATAACATTTTAAAAGTCTAAAGCTTCTTTTACAACATCAATTGGCATATCTTGATCTGTCCATAATTTAAATGAAGCAGCTCCTTGATAAAGCATCATTCCTAGACCATTAATTGTTTTACATCCTATTTTTTCAGCTTCTTCTAATAATTTTGTTTTTTCTGGCATATAAATAACATCTGAAACAATTAAATCTTTTCTTAAATAAGAAGTATCTGGTAAAACCATTTTTCCTTCTAATTTACCCATACCTACATTTGTTGCATTTGTAAAAATAATTGACTCATTGATTTCTTTTCTTAATGTTTCATGATCATTTAAATCAAATAATTGTGCTTTACATTGAGTTTGTGAATTGATTTTTTCTACATTTTCTAAAGCACGATCCCATGAAGCATCTTTAATATTGAAAATACTGATTTCTTTAACACCATCTAATGCAGCTTGCATGACGATTGCAGTAGCTGCTCCACCTGCACCAACAATTGTCATCTTTTTACCAATAATATCAATTCCTTGATCTTTTAAAGCTGTCATATAACCTGTTCCATCTGTAATAGTTCCAGTTAAAACACCATGATCATTAATAACAGTATTAATAGCGCCACACATTTTAGCAATTGGTGTAATATGATCTAAATATTGACCAATTGTTGTTTTATAAGGCATTGAAACATTCCATCCTCTTACATTTAAAGCTTTGAAACCTTTTACTGCATCTTCTAATTGATCTGGTTGAATATCAAAAGCTAAATATGCATAATCTAAGCCTAAAGCACGACATGCGGCATTGTGCATCACTGGTGATTTAGAATGTCTAATTGGTGTTGCTACTAAACCTAATAATTCTGTATGTCCTGTAATTCTCTTTTCCATTTTTATTTCCCCCATATATTAATAAAAAAGTCTCTTCATCCCATAAGGACGAAAGAGACCATCGCGTTACCACCTTACTTCGTTATTATTTCACAATAATAACCTTACTAAGTACCTACATACTCATACACGTTAACGGGTGTTACCGGAGATATTTACTAACTTCAATACTCTACTCCAAGAGGAATTCAATCATCAAACATAACTTTTTTTCACCAACCAAAAGCTCTCTACTTATGTTTTAATCATCTACTACTTCTTTTCACTGTATTTATTTGTATTAAACCACTTCATCATTTATTTGTCAAAGTTTTTTTATCAATATGCGAGCTATTTATTGTTTTAGTTTATAATTTCATTTATCTTACTTATGATAATCTTTATATTAATCAATTATTCTATACATAAATTTTTTCTAATGTATAAGATATTTTTTTAGAAACCTTTTGGTTATACGAATTTGTTAATGTTATTATTGTTTCAAAATAATTTTCTTTAATACAAATAGGTTTAGAAAAAAATATTGAATAAATATCATTAAAAGAAATTATTTTTTTTAATTGTTCAAAGGTTTCTAATTTATATTGTTCCTTTATTTTTTCGAGTTCTAAATTTAATTTTAATAACAAGTTTCCTTTTTCAAGTTGGTTTAACTTATAATCATATGTTGAAAAATAAAATCTATGTGCAATTTTAATTATTTCTTGCGTTTTCTCATTTTCAAAAAAAATATGTCCAATTGAATTTCTTAATCTTTTTTCGCTTACTAACCTAAGTTCAGAGATCTTTATAACAGAATCATGTAACAAAAAAGGAAAATCTTCTTTTTTTTGGATTATCTTTTTTATGATATGCGTTCATATGTAATTTATTATGTTTTTTTGATGTAGTAAAAGGTAAAGTATAATAAGCATGATTTTTCTTCATAATAATAATCCCTAAATGTTCAAAGGATAACTCTGGTTCTGGATTATCTCCATATTCTATCCATACAAAATCTCCCACCCTGTAAGAACATTTATAATCAAATCCTATAAAACGCTGATTTATCAAAAAATCTATAGAATTCATTGACTTATTTAAAATTCCTAGCTTATCATCCGTTGTATTTTTTTAACGATAATTAGAAAAATCTTTAATAATTTTCATTCCTTTTTTAAACATATAATATCTCCTTAAAAATAAAAGGTAGATGCACAACATCTACCATATATGCGGGCTCATCACCCAAATATCTTTACACACATATCTTATAATTTTCTATAAAAATTGCAATATGATTATACATAAAATAAATATTATTTTTTCATCCATGTATGTGGACAATATTCATCATAATCTATTTCACCATAAGCTTTAAAGCCTAATTTTTCATAAAAAGGTTTAGCTTGTAATTGCGCATGTAAACAAACATTTCCTTGAATTAAAGAACAGGCAGTTTTAACAATATATTGTCCTACTTTTTTTCCTCGATATTCTTTAATAACTGCAATTCTTCCAAGCACATTTGACTTTAAAGATTCATCATAATAAAAACGACATGTTCCTATCGGTTGATTATTTCCAAAAATAACAAGATGTTGACAAAGATCATCTAAATCATCAAATTCATCTTTAAATCCTTGTTCTTCCATAAAAACTTTAATTCTAATTTCTTTTGCTTCTTGAGGCAATTGATCATAAATTTTATAATTCATATTTTTCTCCTATAATAACATTGTTGCGACAACAATTGGAATTGTAATCACTGATAATAAAGTTGAAACAACAATATTTCTTGTAACGATTTTTACATTTGCATTATATTGTGTTGCCAGCATTAAAACCATTGATCCTACTGGCATCGCATTTGTAATAATTGTAATATTAGCGTAATAAGCATCAATGTGTAATAAACGACACATGATCATTGTTACAAAAGGAACAATCATTAAACGAACAAAAGCAAAGACATAACTACGCCAATCTGTAAAACTATCTTTAATAGGATAAACAGCTAATGATGAACCGATCATCATCATTGAAAGTGGAGCTGTAAGTGAACCAACACTATTAATCGTATCCATAAGTACACTAGGAAGTTGAATATCGAATAAGTAAATAAATATTCCTACAAAAATCAAAATAATTCCTGGTGTTAATAATTGTTTAAAATTTAATTTAAATTCACTATCGTCTCCTTTTGTTAGACATATAATAGCGTATGTATACACAAAAAAGTTAAAAGCCATATGAATAAGTGATGCATAGAAAACAGCTTCTTGTCCAAAAACATCTAATAAAACAGGATATCCCATAAATCCTGTATTCGCAAAAACGACCATACATTCATAAACAGGCCAATCTTTTTTAGGAAATGGAAAGATTCGATTAATGATTTTCCCTAAAATAATAAAACCGATATACATTAAAATACCTGCACCTATCATTAAAAAGACAATACTTTTATTACTTCCTTCAACCCCCGCAATAGAACTAATAATCAACATTGGTGAAGCAACATTGACAATTAAAGCTGATATTTTTTTATTTGTATATTCATCAAAAATATGACATTTAAATAAAACAAATCCTAAAATAAGTAATAAAAACAATTTTAACATTGTTTGAAAGACAACCATGATATCCATAAATTTCCCCCTCTATAAATCCTTACTATCTTATCACAATTCAATTTTTTCTTTTGTTTTTTTCAAAAAACTAAAATAATATCATTTTTGCCTGTGTATCATAACAAAAAAATTGTAATAAAAGGGGTAATCCCAAATTATTACAATCTTTTAATTATTCTAACAAAGATTAATATAAATCTTTCTTTGTTCTCTTTAATTTTAAAAATAAAGTACCTAAACCAATAAAAATAATTAATAAAACAACAATCATATAGAAAGTTCCAATACCTAATGTTTTTGAACCTAATAAAGATAAATCAAATCCAAACCATCCTGTTGGTGCACCATAATTTAAAAAATTATAAGGAGCCAACATATCCTTGTACCATCTTATATGAAAAACATTTCCTAAAACAATCACATAACCTACATAAACAAGTGGTGGTACTACTGAATAATAAACATGTTTTTCATCTGGTCTATAGTGTTCACTAAATAATAGAAAATCAATAATAGCAAGAACTGGTGTAATGAAATGTACACATAAACTTCCTGCTCCATTATTTAAATAGGCACCAATAAATCCCTGACTATTCGTTGGTGCAAGTAACAACATATAAACAAAGAACGTTAATGTAATGGAAATCGTTGCCATAAATTTAATAAGGTACATCCCTTGTGGTATATATTTTGCTTTTTTTAGATCATAAATAATGAAAATCACTAACATAATATCTATAAAGATATTGGATAAATTCGTAAAATACGTAAAAAACATCCAATGATCTAATGATTGTAACATTCCATAAAGAGATGCGACTACTGCAATGATTTTCATTATTAAAGATATCTTACTCTTTTTCATTTTTATCACCCGCAACACTATACCACAATATATTTTGAGGTTCAAATGTTTTTATGAACTCTTTTTTTGATAAAGACGAATTACAAAAATAATGATGCTTAATGAAACAAAAGCAACAAATAATGTTAATAATACATTTTGTGTAAATCCAGCAACAAGATATCCTATAAAACAAGCACTTGCGACAACTAAGGCATATGGAATTTGAGTGGTTACATGATAAAGATGATTACATTGCGCCCCTGTAGAAGCCATAATTGTCGTATCTGAAATAGGTGAAATATGATCACCACAAACGGCACCTGCAAGAATGGAAGCAATGGAAATCACCAACATTGTTGATCCTTCTGGAAATAAAGAAGTTGCCATCGGAATCAAAATACCAAAAGTTCCCCAAGATGTCCCTGTTGAAAAAGAAAGACCTGCCCCAACAATAAATAAACATGCTGGTAAAATAGCTGTTGAAATAGAAGCAGATTGTAACGTATTATAAACAAATGCCCCTGCTTGTAACTGATTAGAAACTAAATCTCCTAAAGACCATGCAAGAACCAAAATCAAAATAGATGGAACCATTGCTTTAAAACCTTCAGGAATACATTCTACAAATTCATTATAAGAAATAATTTTTCTTGGAATATATAAAATAAAGACAAAGATCAAAGTAACAAATGTACCATAAACAAGCCCTCTCGAAGCATCACATTGACTAAAAGCAGTAATTAAATCTTTTCCATCAAAGAATCCTCCAGTATAAATCATCCCAATAATACAACTCATAATTAAAACAATAACAGGTAAAATCAAATCTAGAACTTTCCCCTTTTGATTATAAGAAATTTCTTCATTTGTCTGATAAGAATCATCCCCAAAACAAACATCGCCATTTTGAGCAGCTAATTCATGTTTTTTCATCTTTCCAAAATGAAACTCACTGCCAATAACATAACAAACCATGACAATTGTTAAAAGAGCATAAAGATTAAAAGGAATTGTATTTAAAAATAATTGAAAACCATCCCCTGAGGTATAACCACTTACAGCTGCAGCCCATGATGAAATAGGTGCAATAATACAAACAGGTGCTGCCGTACTATCAATAATATAGGCAAGCATTGCTCTTGAAACTTTAAATTCATCTGTGATTTCACGCATAACACTTCCAACTGTTAAACAGTTAAAGTAATCATCAACAAAGATAACAACGCCTAAAATAAAAGTAGAAAACAAAGATTGTTTAGAAGATTTCATCTTCTTTTTAGCCCATTTTCCATAAGCTTGACTTCCTCCACTTTTAGTCATTAAAGTTACAATAATTCCTAACATTACTAAAAATATTAAAATTCCAATATTAGAAGGTTTACTTAAACAATTAACAACTGTATCAAACAATAAATTTAAACTTTCAACAAGATGAAAATTTGTTAGTAATAAAGTTCCTGAAACAATTCCAATGAGTAATGAAATATAAACTTCTTTTGTTTTTAAAGCAAAAATAATTGCGATTACAGGCGGTAATAAAGCCCATATTGTCTTTACATAATTCATTCTTTTCCTCCATAAAAAAAGTACCTTGAGAATATCAAAGTACTTTACATACAAGATAGCTCTCCACTAAAAAGTGACAAGAAATTATATATTTTATAATTTCCCAGATAAATAACATTTGGTGCTGTTATTTTCTTCGGCACGTTTCCCTTTCATTGTTGACTGTCACCAAACATTATCAACAATTACTCTTGATTCATGCACCTCTACCAATTCTTCTATTTTGTCTTTTCAAGAATAACAAAGTCCAACATACTTGTCAATCAAATTGTATGAAATCAAGTACAATTTATTATGATATAATACCTTTAGGAGCTAACTATATAAAATTCAAGTGATTTTATGAAAAAGTTTGAAAATATTTA
>ERZ857785.806-NODE-806-length-38919-cov-9.768783_pt1 | contig 38919 bp, 36 predicted proteins | sample MGYA00519763_ERZ857785 | MGnify/ENA primary metagenome ERZ857785 (study PRJEB31778, sample SAMEA3449365) | human gut metagenome | biome: human gut; feature: human-associated habitat; material: faeces | place: United Kingdom | collected 2010/2012 ...
AAATATAAGAAAACTGGAGCAGGATATATTTCCCCTCCAGTTTTAGTATAGAGCCAAGAAAGTTAAAACTTGGGTAAAACCAAGTTTTTTCTATGCGAAAAAAACATAGTAGAATGCAAAATCAATATTGTACATTTTCTTACTTTTATCTCAAAATAAAAGTAAGAAAAGAGGGAAATACAATGGAATATCAAACATTAAATAATGGGTTAAAAATGCCTATAGTAGGTTTTGGTGTCAGATAAAAAAGAATGTGAAGAATCAGTATATCAAGCAATTAAAGCAGGATACCGTTTAATTGATACAGCAGCTTCTTATACCAATGAAGATGCGGTTGGTGCAGGTGTTAAACGTGCTATTGAAGAAGGTGTTTGTACTAGAAAAGATTTATTTATTACTTCTACGATGTGGGTACAAGATATGAAAAACTATGAAACTGCAAAGAAAGCAATTGATGCATCGATTGAAAAAAGCGGTTTGGGTTATTTGGATTTATATCTTTTACATCAAGCGATGGGTGATTACTTTAGTGCATGGAGAGCAATGGAAGATGCGTATAAAGAAGGAAAATTAAAAGCAATCGGTGTTTCTAACTTCTATGCACATGTTCTTGTCAATTTTGTAAATACAGTAGAAATCAAACCAATGGTCAATCAAGTAGAACTTCATCCATACTATACACAAGAAAAAGCAATAGAAACAATGAAATATTATGATGTTATTCCTGAAGCATGGGCACCACTAGGTGGAGGAAGATATAATCCATTTGAAGATGAGATGATAAAAGGAATTGAAGCGAAATATAATAAATCAGTAGGACAAGTCTTACTTAGATGGAATGTACAAAGAGGTGTTGTTGTTATTCCAAAATCAACACATGTAGAAAGAATAAAAGAAAATATAGATATCTTTGATTTTGAATTAAATGAAGAAGAAATGAAACAAATTTCATTATTAGATATGGGATATTCAGGATCAAGAGCTAAACATTTTGATGTTGAATTTGTGGAAATGTGTTTAGCTAAAAAAATACATGATTAATGAGTAAGTATGATTATTTTCATTAAATGAAATAATCATGCTTTTTTTATATAAGGTGTTAAGATGGTTTTAGAGAAAAGCGGAGGATATTAAAATGGTAAAAAAATTTCCAGAAGGATTTTTATGGGGTGGCGCTGTTGCTGCTAACCAATATGAAGGTGGATGGAACGAAGGAGGAAAAGGTGTTTCTGTTTCAGACTGTGCCCGTCATCATTTAGATGTAGATGTTCAAGATTATGCTAAACAAAATGAAATTTCTACAAAAGAAATTTTAGAAGCAATGAAAAGTGATGATACAAGTCTTTATCCAAAAAGACATGGTTCAGATGGGTATCATCATTATAAAGAAGATATTAAATTATTTGCTGAAATGGGATTTAAAGTATTTAGACTTTCTATTGCTTGGTCACGTATTTTCCCAAATGGAGATGACAAAGAACCAAATGAAGAAGGTTTAAAATTCTATGATGATCTTTTTGATGAATGTCATAAATATGGTATTGAACCTTTAGTTACAATGTCACACTATGAACCACCAATCAACTTAGTATTAAATTATAATGGTTGGTATGATCGAGAAATTATTGATATGTTTGTTAAATATGTAGATGTTATTACTGATCGTTATAAAGATAAAGTCAAATATTGGCTAACTTTTAATGAAGTTGATTCAATGATTCGACATCCTTATACAACAGGAGGACTTGTAAGAGATCGTTTTGAAGGTAAAAACTTTACAGAAGTTATTTTCCAAGCAATGCATCATCAATTTGTCGCAAGTGCTCTTGCAACAAAAATTGCGCATGAAAAAAATCCAGACTGTAAAGTAGGATGTATGCTTACAAAATTAACTTATTATCCATATACTTGTAAACCAGAAGATGTTTTACAAGCACAACAAGATATGAGAAGTACGTATTGTTATAGCGACACTCAAGTCTTTGGAGAATATCCTGCTTATTTATTAACTAAATTTAAAAATGAAGGTTTAAATATTAAAATGGAAGAACGTGATTTAGAAATCATGAAAAAATATCCAGTTGATTTTGTTTCATTTAGTTATTATTCATCAAGCTGTGTTGCTAAAGATGATGCTGGATTAAAGAAAACAGCTGCTAATACTAATATTGCGATTAAAAACCCTTATATTCCAAGTTCTGATTGGGGATGGCAAATTGATCCAATCGGTTTAAGAGTTTCTTTAGTAGATTTATATGATCGTTATAGAAAACCATTGTTTATTGTAGAAAATGGTTTAGGAGCTAAAGATGAACTTATTGATGGTAAAGTAGATGATCAATATCGTATCGATTATTTTGATGCTCACTTTAGAGAAATGTATAATGCAATCTATGAAGATGGTGTTGATTTAAAGGGTTATACATCTTGGGGATGTATTGATTTAGTATCTGAAAGTACAAAACAAATGTCTAAACGTTATGGATTTATTTATGTAGATGCAGATGATTTAGGTAATGGTACTTATAAAAGATATAAGAAAAAATCATTTGATTGGTATAAACATGTTATTGGAACAAATGGAGCTTGTTTATTTGAAGACTAGAGATTCTAAGGAATCTCTTTTTTCTTTATATAAGTGACAGATAAGCGATAAAGTTGTATGATAATCACGGTGATGAAATGAATAGAGAAAAGACAAAACAAATTGTAACAGGAGCATTTATGGCAGCACTTTTTGGTGTGTTATCGGTTGTAAATGTTTATACAGGAACGATGTTCGATATTATTTTTATTTATCTAATGACAGTTGCGTTAGCTTATTATACGTTTAAGTTTAATGCAAAGATGGCTGTTCTTGTCTTGTTTACAAGTACGTTTATTTTATTTTTAACAGGTGAATTATTTTTTACTTTGTATTCTTTTTTTACTTTACCATTAGGTATTTTATATATTTATTGTATAAAAAAGAATATAGATGGTAAATGGATTTTAAGAGTTTATAGTATGTTGAAGAATTTTGTTGTTTTATTTTTATTGAATTCTTTACTAGGTTTAAATACTTTTACAGATGCGAAAGATATTTATTATAGTATTGTAGGACTTTTTCCTTTTTTAGAAAGTGATTTTTTAAAGAATGGAATGTTTATTATTTTATGGATCGTCTTATCTTTTTCAGAAGTTTATATTATTAAAGTTTATACGAATCTATTTATCCTTCGAATGAATAAAAATAAGATGATGAAATAAATGAATTCATGTATAATATAAGGTAATAAAGAGGAGGGTATTTCATGATTAAGAAGCTTATGCAACTTAGAAATACAATAGTTGCTTTATTAGGTATAGAATTTGTATTAGCTTTATTAACTTATATGTTTTTACAAAATCGTGTTACTTTAGCTTTAATGATTTATATTTTAATAAAAAATGTTGTTTGTATCATTGTTCTCTATTATCTCCATAATATGTTTAGTGAAACAACTTATAGTGTTAAAGAAGCATTAAATAATGAATCAAAGAATGCTTTGATTTTTGGTGGAATAGGGCTTATTAAATATGATGAAAATAGAAATGTTGTTTGGGTCAGTGATTTATTACACGAACTTGGTATTCGTATCGTAGGGAAGAAATTACTTGAATGGCAACCTTTACTCGCAATACTTTTTGAAGATGAAGATGTTAGAACAATAGATATTAATTCTAGAAGATATGAAGTTTATAATTCTAGAAATAATCGTTTATTATTTTTAAAAGATGTAACAGATTTAACAACGATTGAAAAAGAATATAATGATCAACAATTATGTGTTGCCTATTTAACAATTGATAATTATGATGATTCTATTGAATATGCAGATGAACAAAAATCAGTCATGATTGAAACAACTTCAAGACAAATGATTTTTGATTGGGCCAAAGATAATGGAATTATCTTAAAAAGATATAAAGAAGATGGTTATTTAGCTGTTTTTAATGAAAGAATTTATCGTAAACAAGTAGAAGTTCATTTTTGTATTTTAGATGAATTTAAACAAAAGATGGAATCAATTGGTGCCGTGATGTCTTTATCAATGGGAATAGGAAGAGGATCTAAAGTTTTACGTGAATTAGATGAACTTGCTTTTAGTGCTATTTCTTTATCGTATTCACGTGGTGGAGATCAAGTGGCAGTAAAAACATTAGATGAAGAAATTCGATATTTTGGTGGAAATAGTGAAAATAGTGAAAAAGCGAACCGTGTTAGAGCACGTGTTATTTCACAAACACTAGCAAGTTTAGTAAAACAAAGTCAAAATGTCTTTATTATGGGACATAAGCAATCTGATTTAGATTCTTTTGGAGCGAGTTTAGCGGTTGCTAAGTTTGTTAAAGCATTTGAAAAGTATGCTTATGTGATTGTTGATGAAAATTCTTTAGAAGAAAAAACAGGAAATATTGCACGTCGTTTAATGGCAGAAGATTTATATAAAGGAAAAATTATTTCTCCTGCAAAAGCTATTGATTTAATTGATGAAGATGCATTACTTATTTGTGTTGATAATCATAAGCCAGCATTGGCTATTAGTGAAGAACTTTTGGATAAGGCTGAAAAGATAGTCGTGATTGATCATCATCGTCGAGGGGAAGACTTTGTTGATTCACCAATTTTAACTTATTTGGAACCAGCTGCTTCTTCAACTGTAGAATTAGTGGTTGAATTATTTGAGTATCAAAGAGTTGAAATTGAAGTTTTACCAACAGAAGCAACTGTTATGTATGCAGGAATGTTGGTGGATACAAACTATTTTAGAAATCATGTTGGATCACGTACTTTTCAAATTGCTTCAAAGCTTAAAGAAAAACAAGCGAATGTTTCTAGAGCTTATGAGTTCTTGCAAGATGATTACAAAACGACACAAGAAAAAATGTCTATTTCAGCTAATGCATATCGTTTTGGAAATGATATACTAATAGCATATGGAAATGAAGAAGAAATTTATACAAGACCTCTACTAGCGAAAGTTGGTAATGAGTTATTAAATATTGCTGAGATAAAAGCGGTATTTGTTGTTGGACGCGTAGATAAGGATAAAATTGCTATTTCTGCTCGTTCTAAAACAGAGGTTAATGTACAGTTGATTATGGAAAAACTTGGTGGTGGTGGCCATTTTTCAATGGCAGCATGTCAAGTTGAAGAAGAAACTGTTAAGAAAGCGATTGATAGATTAGAAGAAGCTATTGATCAATATTTGGATGAAAGAGGGTAAAAAAGATGAAAGTAGTTTTATTAGAAGATGTTAGAAAAGTAGGTAAAAAAGGTGATGTTGTTAATGTATCTGATGGATACGGACAAAACTTTTTAATTAAAAATAAATTAGCTGTTAAAGAAACAGCAGGTGCTAAAAAGATTTTAGAACAACAAAAAGAAGAAGCAAGATTACAAGATATTGAAAATAAGAAAAATGCAGAGACATTAAAAGAAAAAATTGAAGGTATTACTTTAGAATTTGTTTTAAAATCTGGTAAAGATGGTAAAACATTTGGAAGTGTTTCAACAAAACATATTGTTGAACAATTAAGAGAAAAATATGATATTAGAGTAGATAAAAGAAAATTTATCAATGCTCATCCAATTGGAGCATTAGGATATTCAAATTTAAAAGTTGAGCTATATAAAGGAGTTATCGCTACTATTAGAGTTCACTTATCAGAAAAATAGGAGGAAGATTTATGCCTAGAGTTTTCCCACATGATTTAGAAGCAGAACGCTCGTTATTAGGTTCAATGCTTATTTCAAAAGAAGCTTGCCAAGATATTTTAAATAAGTGTGAAGATAGAGATTTTTATGAAGAATCACATAAAGTATTATTCAATGCAATGAGTGAACTCTCAAGACAAAATATTCCTGTTGATGTAACAACCATTACTTCTTATTTATTAGATCATAGTCAATTAGATAAAGTTGGTGGTGTAGAATACTTAAGACAATTAAGTGATTCAGTTCCAACTTTAGCACATAGTGAATATTATTTAAAAATTATTCATAACAAATCGATTTTAAGAAAGATCATCAATGAAACAACAAAAATAGCAGAAAATGCTTTTGGAGATATTGAAGATATTGATGGTTTTATTGATGAAAGTGAAAAAACAATGTTGGCCATTACGAGAGATCGTAATGCTGGAGAGTTTGTTGACGTAAAAAAAGTTATTAGAGAAGTAACGGATCGTTTAAATAAATTACAAAGTATAGATGGTAATATTTCAGGTATTCGTACAAATTTTAGAGATTTGGATAAAATAACATCAGGACTTCAAAAAGGAGACTTGATTATTTTAGCGGCACGTCCAGCAATGGGGAAAACAGCTTTTGCCTTAAATATTGCTCATAATGTTGCTTTTAAATCAGAAGATCCAGTAGCTATTTTTTCATTAGAAATGCCTGCGAGTCAATTAGTACAAAGAATTATTTGTTCCATGGGTGGAATTGAAGGTTCTACCATGAGAACAGGTGAAATCTTGAAAACAAATGCAAATAAATACTATGCGGCAGCTGAAAGAGTCAGTAAATGTAATTTATACATAGATGATACGCCAGGAGTTAAAATCAATGAAATTGTCGCTAAATGTCGAAAATTAAAGCAAGAACATGGTTTAAAATTAATTGTTATCGATTATCTTCAATTAATTACTGGAAGTTCCAATAATCGAGAATCAAGACAACAAGAAGTCTCAGATATTTCAAGACAATTAAAAATGTTGGCCAGAGAATTAGATGTTCCTGTTATTGCTTTATCACAGTTATCACGTTCAGTTGAACAAAGACCAAATAAACGTCCAATGATGTCTGACTTGCGTGAATCAGGAGCCATCGAACAAGATGCCGATATCGTTACCTTTATTTATCGAGAAGGATATTATAAAGCAAGTGAAGGAAAAGAAGAGGAAGATAATGGTTTAACAGAAATTATTATCGCTAAACACAGAAATGGAGCAACAGGTGAAGTTAACCTTGCTTTTGAAAAGAATTTTAGTAGATTTACAGATTTAGCACCTATTGGTCCTGATGGAAGTAGTGCGGGTGTAAGAGATGTAAGAGGTTAGGAGAAGAAAGAATGTATCACCAATATCGAGAAGGATATATAGAAGTTATATGTGGATGTATGTTTGCAGGAAAAACAGAAGAATTGATTAGACGAATCAATGTTTTATCTTATGCGAAACAAAAAATATTAGTATTCAAACCTAAAATAGATGATCGCTATTCAGAAATAGAAATTGCATCACATTCAGGAAGAAAAGTCCCTTGTTTTGCAATTGATGATCCAGAAGAAATCTTAGATAAAGTGACAGATGATGTACAGGTTGTCGCTATTGATGAAGTTCAATTTTTTAATTCAAAGATCGTAGATGTTTGTGAATATCTTGCTGATAAAGGCGTTCGTGTCATGGTTGCAGGTTTAGATAAAGACTTTAGAGGTGAAGCATTTGGTGTAATGCCTGAACTTCTTACAAAAGGAGAATTTGTGACAAAGCTTACAGCTGTTTGTGCAAAATGCGGCTCACCGGCTACACGTACACAAAGACTTGTAGATGGCAAACCAGCATCTTTTGATGATCCTGTTGTTTTAGTAGGTGCAGTGGATCATTATGAACCAAGATGCAGACATTGTCATGAAGTTGTTAACAAACCTATAAAAATTAAAAGAAGAACTAAAAGTTCACAATAAATTAACATAGATTCATTATTATAAGGGTGTAAAAGAAAACCTCCCCTTAATATAAACAAAGAAAAGGCACATGTTGAGATAACATGTGTTCTTTTTTATATCGCCTAATAAATAATTATCAATGCAATAAAAAATGATTTATACACTTAAATAGTGTACTATTCTAATAACTACTAGAGGGGAAGTGGTAATTTGAAAATAATATCTTTACCAAAAATGTTTAATATTTCAGCATTTCAAGCAATTGTAATTACTTTTATATTCTTTTGTGCAAGTGGATTATCAGAAATTGTTAGAGGTGGGTTAAAAGCTATAGGAAAAGGACAATTTGAAGCAGCTGAGTCCCAAGGCTTTACTTTTGTTCAAACAATCATATATATTATTTTACCCCAAACGATTAAATTAGTTATTCCTCAATTGTTACAAACAATTATTACAATATTTAAAGATTCTTCTTATTTAAGTACAATTGGTGTAGTTGACTTTATGTATCAAGGTAGACGTTTAATGGCTCATTTTTTCCAAGCAGATCAAATTATGTTTATCTTTGTTTATATGGCAGGAATTTACTTTATTATTAACTTTGGTTTATCGTTAGTAGTAAGACATATGACTTCAAAGAAACGTGAAGCTAAAAAACGTATGAAATTAAGTAGAAAGTTACAAACTGTATAGCCCCCTTATAAGGACAATGGAAACATTGTTCTTTTTTTGTTGCTATATATCGTTTAACGATATATAATAAAAGTGAAGAAAGTATCGTTAAACGATATAGGAGATGAAATAAATGCCAAAAAGAGAAATGGAAGTATTGACCCCACAAATGTATTATGTATTACTTGTTTTACATCAACCAATGCATGGCTATGAAATTATGAGTGAAATTACTCGGATTACTAATGGTGAAATCACTGTAGGAGCCGGTTCTTTATATACTTTATTACCAAAGTTTGAAAAAGAATGTTATGTCAAATTAGTGAAAGTAGAAAATAATAAAAAAATCTATCAAATTACAAATCTAGGAAAAAAGAAATTACAAAAAGAAAAGGAAAGGATGCTTAAACAAATTTCATTATTAGATCAAATAGGAGGATAAAGATATGAAATACAAAGATGTCTTAAGAAATAGTTTGTATTTAGATGAAGAGTTACAAGATTATTTTAATGAAATGTCTAAAAAAGGTTGGCGTTTAGATTTTGTTGGTTATTATTATCGATTTATAAAAGATGAACATGTTTATAAGTATCAAATAGATTACACCCCTATATCTAGTGAATATCAAGATATTTTAAAGGAAATGGGGTATCACGAAGTAAGAAATTCATTTGATAATTTTAGAGTTTTAGAAAATGAAAATGTTGATGCACCTGATTTAAATACAGAATTTGTTTTTGATAAAAATAATAAAATGAAACAATTTAAAAAGATTCGCTATTTTATTTATCCAATTTTAGCTTATTTCTTATTTTGGTTAGGTAAGATTTTTATAAAAGATATTGTAGAGATAGGTAAACCTGTTCTTTATTATGAAGGATTTGGTTCATTGTTGATGGGTATTGTTTTTATTGTTTTATCATTTGTACTCTTATTTGTGACAATTTTAAATTTTTCTATTTTATATGCATTAAAAAATGATAAAGATTTAAAAAGTTTAAAAAAACTAAACAGTATTAAAGATCATTTAAGTATTCTATTTTATATTTTGTTATTAATAAGTGGTGTTTTTTACTTATTAAAATCATTTATAACATTAGATTTAAAAGTCATTGTTTATCTTTTACTTACATGTATTATAGGAGTAGTTTTATCACGTATTATTAAAAATAATAAATATAACAGTGCCATTGCTGCTTTTGTTGCTATTGCTATTTGTGGACTTATTTTTCCTCAGGTACAAATGGATGATTCATTATTTGAAAGCAGCACTGTTAAAACAAAAATCACAAATTATGAAAAAGATATAAAAGATACAACATGTACCTATCCGCAATTAGATGTCTTGATTAAAAAAGATAAGTATAAAGATGAAATCTTTAAATACATCATTATCAAAACAGAACATGATACAAGAGATAATCAAAATTTTGAAAAAGCAGTAAATACAAAATCTAATGTTTCATGGGACAGTAATAAAACACAATATGTTCATTATGAAAAAGCTATTCAATCCTTTAATAAAAAAGGAAATACATATGACAATGGAACATATGTAATCAAAGTATTAAAAAATAGAATTATAACGAAATATAAAGAAAATAAATAGTAGAATTCCATCTTGATAACAATTTATCATAGGATTATAATATTCGCGGTGAGAAATATGAAAGATTATGATGAAGTAGAACAGAATGTTGAACAATTAGAAAATGAATTAGAAGAGGTAGAGGAAGAGCTTGAACAAGAAGAAGAAGGCTTTCTAGAGTGTGAACGTTGGCGTTGTTTTTTATTATTGATTACTGTAGGTGGATTCTTTGGTGCTTATACTTTTTCAGTTAAAGGTGGCGTTTTCTGTAATGCCCAAACGGCTAATATTGTTTTATTTGGAATGGCTTTAGGAAATATGGATTGGTCGAGAGCGGCTTATTTATTGATTCCTATTAGTTCTTATTTTATTGGAACCATGGTTTCTGAATATTTAGCTTTAAAAATAAAGAAATATAGAAAATTAAGATGGGATACTATTTTAATTGGTATTGAAATTATTACGGTTATTATTCTTGGATTGTTACCAAGTAGTGTTCCAGATCAAGTCTTTCAAGTAACGATTAACTTTATCTGTGCTATGCAGTTTAATACTTTTAGACAAGCAGAAAAGGTTGGGATGGCAACCACTTTTGTCACAAATCATATCAGACAAACAGGAAGTTTCTTTGTTCGTTGGTTAAGAAAAAGACATGAAAAGAAATATTTAAATCGTTCTTTAAGACATTTATGTATGATTTTATGTTTTATAGCTGGAGCAATTTTTTCAACTGTTTTATGTGCTTATTTTAAAGATCGTGCAATTTGGGGTGCCCTTATTTTCTTAGTTATTTTACAAGGGGACTTATTATATGCTGATTTAGTTAAAGAAAAAGAATTATTAGATCAAGTTCCAAATGGGCATTAACGCCCATTTTTTCTTGTTTAAATCGTATATTTCATGTATTATTATTGTGCTATGAGTATAAAAAATTAATGGAGGTAAAAGCTATGAATGAAAGTATGTTAGATAGATTAGTATCTATGGAAAATAGATATGAAGAATTAGGTCATATGTTGATGGATCCAGATATTGGTACTGATATTAAAAAAATGACAGATGTTACAAAAGAACAAGCTTCTTTACAAGCTGCTTATGATTTGTTTCAAGAATATAAAGAAGTAAAAGATGGTATTGATGGTGCTAAAGAATTAATGAAGGAAAATGATCCTGAAATTAAAGAAATGGCAAAAATGGAATTAGATGAATTAGAAGAAAGAATGCCAGATATTATTAAAAAATTAGAATTAGAATTAATTCCTAAAGATCCAAATGATAATAAAAACGTTATTATGGAAATCCGTGGAGCTGCTGGTGGAGATGAAGGAAATATCTTTGCAGGTGATTTATATAGAATGTATGTAAAATATGCTGAAAGCCAAGGATGGAAAGTAGAAGTTATGGAAGCTGAAGAATCTGAAGCTGGTGGTTTCTCACTTATTTCATTCAATGTGATTGGTGATGGTGTTTATGGTAAATTAAAATATGAATCTGGATCACACCGTGTTCAACGTGTTCCTAAGACTGAAACACAAGGACGTGTGCATACTTCAACTGCAACAGTATTAGTTATGCCAGAAATGGAAGAAGTTGATGTACAAATTAATAAAAGTGATTTAAGAATTGATACTTATCGTGCAAGTGGTGCCGGAGGACAACATATCAATAAAACAGATTCAGCTGTTCGTATTACTCACTTACCAACAGGAATTGTGGCAACAAGCCAAGATGGACGTTCTCAACATGATAACCGTGATAAAGCAATGAAAGCTTTAGTAGCACGTGTTTATGATTACTTCCAATCTCAACAAACAGAAGCAATTGATAGTGAAAGAAAATCGAAAGTTGGTACAGGAGACCGTGCTGAAAAGATCAGAACTTATAACTATCCTCAAAACCGTGTAACAGATCATCGTATTGGACTTACAATTCAACAATTAGATCGTATTATTGAAGGTAAATTAGATGATATTATTACAGCATTAATCAATGAAGATCAACGTCTTAAATTAGAAGGACAAAAATAATGAAAACAGTTAGAGAATTAATTAAAGAAGCCGAAAGTAAATTGGATGATGAACATAAAGATGTCAATGTCGCAAAAGTCTTATTTTATCATCTTGCTAAAAAAGAACCTCATGAACTTTATTTAATGATGAATGAAGAAGTAGAACCTGAATTAGAAAAAGCTTTTCTTGCAGGAATGGAAGAATATTATCAAGGAAAACCTATTCAATATATTAAAGGTTGTGAAAGTTTCTTTGGTAGAGATTTTAAAGTGAATGAAGATGTATTGATTCCTCGTTATGAAACAGAAGAATTGGTAGAAAACATCTTATATCGTATTGATGATTACTTTAATGATTATAAAGAAATTCATTTATGTGATGTAGGGACAGGAAGTGGTGCTATTGCGATTACTCTTGCTTTAGAAGAACCACGTTTAAAAGTCATTGCGACAGATATTTCTAAAGAAGCTTTAGTTGTTGCTCAAGATAATGCGAAAACATTAGGGGCGAATGTTGAATTTAGAAATGGAGATATGTTACAACCTTTATTAGATACACATGAAAAAGTAGATATCTTTGTTTCTAATCCACCTTATATTCCTAATGATCAAGATATTGAAGCAATGGTTAAAGACAATGAACCTCATGTAGCATTATTTGGAGGAAATGATGGTCTTTATTTCTATCGTAAGATTTTTAAAGAAGTAAAACCTTTATTAAATGATCGTGCTTTATTAGCTTTTGAAATGGGATTTGATCAAAGAGAATTGATGGAAACAGCAATCAAGGAATTCTTTGGAGATTACCCTTTTGAAATTATTAAAGATATTAATGGAAAAGATAGAATGTTATTTATCTATTATAATTTAAAATAATATGAATATAGAAACAGAAAGACTCATAATCAAGCCACTTACATTAGATGATGCCAGACGTTTTAGTGAATATCGTGATAAAGAAGAAGTTGCAATGTATCAATCATGGGATGAATATCCTTTAAATAAGGCTATTAACCGTATTGAATATTGTCAAAAACATCCATTTTATGGACAAATTGGTAACTACCAATTTGGTCTTTATTTAAAAGAAAACAATCAGCTTATTGGAGATATTTTTATTGAAATAGATGGGCATACAACTTTTACTTTAGGATATACTTTAGATAGTGTTTACTGGTCTAAAGGATATGCAAGTGAAGCATTAAAGAGTGTATTTAAGGCAATGCATGAAACATATTCTTTTAAAATATGTTTATGTCATGTATATGAAGATAATATAAAATCAATTAGACTATTAGAAAGAAATGGATTTGATAAAATCCATAAATCTTGGTTTTACCAAGATGTACTTTATCGTAAAATGTTAAATAAATAGAGAAAATAGAATTATTCATATTTTTTCTTAAAATGAGTGTGGTCTTGCTAAGTAGACAAATCAAAATAAAAGGCATCAATTTAAAGATGTCTTTTTTTTAGTGACAAAATATTTAAAATAAACTCTATATAATGATTACGAGGTGGAAATAAAATGGATTTAGTTATCGTCAATAAACAAAAACACGTGCACTATATTTTACCAATCATTATATTTTTTAGTACCATTATTTTAAGCTATGCTAAAATACAAGAAACAGCCTTACCTTTTTTATTACCTTTATTTATTGTATCGTTTTATAGTGGATATCTGTATCTTATGTGCTTTTTAACAGCGATTATAGGAATATCGATTATTAATCAAGATACATTTACAATTGTTGTCATCATTACTTTATTACTGACAATTTATCTTCTTAACTTTACACATCTATTAAGAACAAAGTATATTTCTTTTATTATGACAGCAATTTTGATTCCATTTTTTTATGCGAATCATTACAACATCTTACAAACAACAGTTCTAGTCATGTTAACGTTATTTAATTGTTATCTTGATCAAGAAATTATTCCTTTAATTATTCATCAAAATAAAAATGTTTTAAATATAAAAAGATTACAAGCTTTAATTGTTGTTGTCTGTACATTATTTATTAGCTTTATTCCTTTTAATACAACATATACAATGATTTTTTTAAGATATTTCTTATTGATTTCTATTTACTATTTATCAATTGAAAAAGTCATGCCTATTATTTTATATCTTTCTATTCTTTTAATGCTCATTGCTCCTTCATTAAAAGATGATGTCTTATCCTTAATATTGCCAATGAGTTTCTTTTTTATGATACAACCTAAAAACAAATATCTATTCATGTCTATTTTCTTATTATCACATATTACACTACCATTTTTTATTAATTACAATTACTTCTATTATGCCTTTGTGATTCTTGTTCCAGTTTTTTTATTTATGATTTCTCCACAATTTAAAAATAAAAAAATAAAGATCAATCCAGAATTTATAGAAATAAGTTATCAAGAACAACTTAAAAGTAAAGCAGATGCTTTTGCATCTTTATTTCATCAACTCACAGAAGTTTTTAAAGAAGAAAATCAAGAAACCCATTTATCTGAATATGTGGGATATGTTTATGAGGATGTGTGTTATCATTGTTCTTCTAAAAAATATTGTTTTTATAGTCAAGAAGGAATGAGTCGTTTAGGTAAGTTGATTTCTAAGGGGATTCAAAAAGATTTAGAGGTAGATGATTATAATTATATTTATCAACATTGTTTAAAGCCGGATGATTATTTAAAGAGTTTAAAGAATCATCAAAAAGGTTATTTTAAGATGTTAAAAGTTAATCATGCACATGATCATTTAAAAAAAGATTTATTTCAAGAGTTTTCAATCATGGGGCATGTTTTTCAAAACTTTTCTAAAAAGATAGATGAACAAGATAATGAAAAGAAAATCTTAGAACATTTAAAAGCGTATCATTTTGAAGTGTATTATTTAAAGAAAATAAAAAAAGATTATGAAAATTATATGTTAGAAATAGGAATAGAAGATATAGATGAAAAAACTGTAACAGAAGAACTTATTCCTATTTTAGAAAATTATTTAAATGAATCATTAGATCTTGTCTCTATTAAAAAACAACATCTTCAAATAGGTTATACTTCAATTTTATTAAAACATGAACTTAAATATACATTACAACTTGCGAAAAAACAGTATGCTTTAGATCAACAATGTGGAGATAGTATTCTTACTTTTGGTTTAGATGAACATCATTATGTAGCTTTATCTGATGGCATGGGACAAGGTTATATTGCTTATAAGGAAAGTAAATTGACATTAGATGTCTTAAGTCAATTGCTTAAAAATGGCATTCAATTAAGAGATACATTGAATACTTTAAATACGTTATTAAAGATAAAGAATCAAGGAGATATGTATACGACATTAGATTTATTTGATTTTAATTTAATGAATTCAAGATTAAAAGTAATTAAATATGGAGCTTATGAAAGTTATTTAATAAGAAATCATCAAATAGATGTTTTACATTCACATTCTTTACCAGTAGGAATGGCTTCTACAATGAAGATGGTTTCTTATGATATGAAAATCAAAGAAAATGATATATTGATTCTTACAAGTGATGGAGTAGGAGAACATTTCTTTGATTTATTAAAAAAATATCAAGAAGAAATTGAAAAGATGTCAGTTTATGAAATTGTTTCCTTTCTTTTTCAAAAATCTTTTCAAAAGAAAGATCTAGATGATATGAGTATTATTGTTATTAAAGTGGTCAATAGAAATTAGAGATATGCTATAATACAAGCGGTGAGATTATGTTAGATGAAAGTTTATTAGATAAAAATAGAAAATATCTTGTAGGAGTATCAGGTGGCGTCGATTCGATGGCTTTATTAGATATGTTGGTTAAAAAAGCATACAATGTCTTTGTTGTACATTATAATTATCATTTTAGAGAAGATAGTGATCTTGATGAAAATCTCGTACGTAGTTATTGTCAAAATCATCATCTTCCTTTTTATGTAAGACAAGGAGATAAAAAAGAATATCAAAAAGGTAATTTTGAAATGTTAGCAAGAGAAAAAAGATATGCTTTTTATAAAGAAATAGGTGATTTAAATGGAATTGATACGATTATTTTAGGGCATCATTTAAATGATCATTTAGAAACGATCGTGATGCAATTACAAAGACATAATACAAAGGGATATTTGGGTATAAAAGAACAATCTTATGTTAAAAATATGCATGTTGTAAGACCCTTATTAAAGTTAAAAAAACAACAACTTATAGATTATTGTACTAAAAATCATCTTGAATATCATGAAGACTATACAAACTATGATACACGTTATACACGTAATCATGTAAGACATATCGATTTAAAAAAATATAGTGAACAAGAATTATTAGAAAAGGCAAGTAAACATAATCAACAATACAAAAAACAACAAGCTAATCTCCAACAAATTTATCAAGAATATGATCAAAATCATTTCTTGTATTTAGATAAGTTACCAACAGAATCATTAGATCAAATCATTTATTATATGTTAAAAAAAGATATCTATCCACCACTTATAACAGAAAACTTAGTACAAGAAATTATTAAACAAATTCATTCACAAAAACCAAATATTGAAATATCATTACCTGTTAATTTTGTGTTCATAAAAAAGTATAATAATATAGCCGTTAGAAAAAAAGAAATTGACGATACTTATTATGTAAAGTATGAATCTTTTTATAAAGATCAACAATTACATTATTTTTTAACAGATCAAGGACATCTTCACGATGGTGTTTTTCTTTCAAAAGAAGACTTTCCAATAGTTATCAGATGTTTTAAAAATGGTGATACAATCAAAACATCTGGAGGAACAAAAAAGGTCTCTAGGCTATTTATAGATCGTAAAATTCCTAGAGATGAGCGTAAAATATGGCCAATCGTTGAAAATTGCCATGGTGAGATCATTTTGATCCCACATATCGCCAAAAATATCAAGTATTTATATACAAAACCAAATGTTTTTGTGATAAAATATGACACATGTAAGTGAGGTGTAAGGTATGCACAAGGATATAAAAGAAATATTATATACAGAAGAAGAAATTAAGGCTAAATGTGATGAATTAGCAAAACAAATTGATCAAGATTATGCTGGTCAAGAAATTTTATTAGTTGGTTTATTAAAAGGTTCAGTTCCATTTATGGCAGAACTTGCTAAACATTTAAAAAGTGATGTTAAGTTCGACTTTATGTCAGTAAGTAGTTATAGTGGTGTTGAATCTAAAACATTAGTTGTTAGACAAGATATTAAAGAAGATATTCGTGGTAAGAATGTTTTAATCGTAGAAGATATTTTAGATACTGGAAAGACTTTATATAACGTTAAAGAAATGTTAGAAAAAAGACATGCTAAGAGTGTTAAAATCGTGACTTTATTAGATAAAGAAGAAGGTCGTGTTTTTGATATGAAAGCTGATTATTCAGGATTTAAAATTCCTAATGCCTTTGTTGTAGGATATGGTCTTGATTTTAATGAACGTTATCGTCAATTACCTTATATAGGTATTTTAAAAGAAGATTGTTATAAAAAATAGTTAGGAGATTTTATGGGAAATAAAAAAGGATTGTTGAAGTCTATCCTACCATGGCTTATTGTACTGATGGTTATTTCTGTGGCAATTCCTTTCTTTAATCAAAGTGAATCGTCAGAAATTAGATATGATAAGTTTATAGAGATAGTTCAAAAAGAAAAAGTAAAAGATGTAGAAATCGTTCCTAAATCATTAGTCATTGATGTGAGTGGAACATATTCTAAAAAAGCAAGCAATGGTAAAAAAGAAGATACTAAATTCTCTGTTGTTATTCCAAGAACAGAAACAGAATTAGATTCTTTAATTAGCTTGTTAGATGAAAATGGTACAAAAATCAATGTTGTCAATGATGCTGAAAGAAATCAATTATTGAACTTCATTGTAAGCTTATTACCATACTTGATCTTATTTGGAGGAATGTTCTTCTTCTTGAAGATGATGTCAAATACTGCTGGTGGTAATAATAAAGCCTTTGAATTTGGTAATTCAAGAGCTAAACTAGAAAAAAATTCTAAAACACATTTTAGTGATGTTGCTGGAATGGATGAAGAAAAAGAAGAAGTTAGAGAATTAGTTGACTTCTTAAAAACACCAAAAAAATTTGCTGATATGGGTGCTAAGATCCCACGTGGTGTTTTACTTGTAGGTCCACCAGGGACAGGGAAAACATTACTTGCTAGAGCGGTAGCAGGTGAAGCAAACGTTCCATTCTACTCAATTTCAGGTTCTGAATTCGTAGAAATGTTCGTTGGTGTTGGGGCTGGACGTGTAAGAGACATGTTCAAAAAAGCAAAACAAACAGCACCATGTATTATCTTCATTGACGAAATTGATGCAGTTGGTCGTCAAAGAGGTACTGGTATGGGTGGAGGACACGATGAACGTGAACAAACACTTAACCAATTATTAGTTGAAATGGATGGTTTCTCTGGAAATGAAGGAATTATCGTTTTAGCAGCTACAAACCGTGCAGATGTCTTAGATCCAGCTTTACTTAGACCAGGTCGTTTCGATAGACAAATCCAAGTAGCTAATCCAGATAAACGTGCACGTAGTCAAATCTTAAAAGTTCATGCAAGAAATAAACGTTTTACACCAGATGTTAATTTTGATAACATCGCTCAACGTACACCAGGGTTCTCTGGGGCTGAACTTTCAAACGTTTTAAATGAAGCTGCCTTACTTGCTGTAAGACAAAATCATGATTTAATTACAATGGCTGATATTGATGAAGCGGTGGACCGTGTTATGGGTGGACCTGCTAAGAAATCACGTAAATATACGGAAAGAGAAAGACGCTTAGTTGCTTACCATGAAGCAGGACATGCTTTAATAGGTTTAACTTTAGAAGATGCCAATAAAGTACAAAAAGTTACAATTGTTCCTCGTGGACAAGCAGGTGGTTATAACTTAATGACACCTAAAGAAGAAACATATTTCCAAACTAAGAGTCAATTAAAAGCAACTATTTCAGGATATATGGGTGGACGTGTGGCTGAAGAAGTCTTCTTTGGAGATGTAAGTTCAGGAGCACACAACGATATTGAACAAGCAACTCGAATTGCGAGAATGATGGTTACTGAATTAGGTATGTCTGAACTTGGACCTATTCAATATGATTCTGAAAATGGACAAGTTTTCTTAGGTAGAGATTATACACAAAGAAGTAATACACATTCCGGACAAATTGCTTATGAAATTGATGTTCAAGTACGTAAAATTATTGATGCTTGTTATCAAGAAGCAACAAATATTATTGAACAAAATAAAGAAAAACTTATTTGTATTGCAGAAGCATTACTTGAATATGAAACATTATCTGGTGAAGATATTGAATCTTTATACAATACAGGTAAAATGTTAGAACATCATGATGGAACTTTAACTGAAGAACCTGTTCAAGAAGTTAAAGAAGAAAAACCATCAATTGATGATCAAGATGATTTATTAGATGAAATGAAATAAAGCGAATTTCGCTTTTTTTCATTTAGAAAGGGGATAAATATGAGTACACGAACAAAGAGAATTGTAATCATCTTAATCGCTTTAAGCATGATTATTCCGATATTTTCTTCCGTGTTCTTTTTATAGAAAAGAAAAATGAAAGATTATTTAGTAAGAGGATTAGTCAATAGTAAAAATTGTCGTGTGTTTGCCTGCCAAACAACGAATTTATTAGAAAAAGCAAGACAAGAACATGATTTATGGCCAACAGCATCTGCTGCTCTTGGAAGAATGATGTCAGCTACTCTTATGATGGCTGCAATGAATAAAAATAATGAAAAAATGACTGTCACAATTAATGGTGGAGGACCAATTGGTACGATGATGGCTGTTACGCGTAGTGATGGACATATTAAAGGTTTTGTAGGTGATCCACATGTTCATTATACTTATAATGATACTGGACATTTAGCAGTAGGTGTGGCTGTTGGAACACAAGGAACGTTACAAGTGATTAGAGATATGGGGTTAAAAGAACCCTTCTGTGGAACAGTACCACTTCAAACAGGTGAAATTGGTGATGATTTTTCTTATTATTTCATGGCAAGTGAACAAACTCCATCAGTTGTTTCTGTAGGTGTTTTAGTTGATGAAACAAATGAAATCTTATCTTCAGGTGGTTTTATTATTCAATTATTGCCAGAAGCTACTGAAGAAGATATTTCTTATATTGAAGAAAAAATAAAAGATTTCCCTGCTGTTTCTTCATTGATTCATGAAGGAAAAACACCAGAAGAAATCTTAAAAATGATTTTTGATGATGTTGAAATTACAGATCGACAAGATTTATTCTTTACTTGTGATTGTTCAAGAGAAAAGATGATCAATGCTTTATCAACTATTGGAAAACAAGAACTTCAAAGTATGATTGATGAAGATCATGGTTGTGAAATTACATGTCAATTCTGTAATACAAAATATCAATTTAGTGAAGAAGAATTGCAAAATTTAATAAATCGTTTATAATCACATTGAAAAATGTGATTTTTTAAAGGAGAAAAAATGGAAAACAAGAAGAAATTAATAGCTTTAGTAATAGGAATCATACTTATTATCTTAGTAGGTGGACTTGTTTTCTATCTAACAAGTCATTTAACGAAAACAACGATTTGTAAAGGAAAACTAGATATGATTACAACGGAAGAAGTGGAAGTCATTTCTAGTGATGAAAAAGTTAAAGAAACAAAAACACAAGTTACATATGATTACAGTGATTATGTTTCAGATATGTATCCTATTTCTTACTACAAAGATTATATAAAAAATAGTAATAAGTTTTATAAAGATATAAATGGTGTTAAAGCTTCTTTAAAAGTTAAAGGAAATAAAGTGATTTATACAGTTGATATTCAATACGATAGTGATTATATGAAGGATTTAGTAGAAGCAGGACTTGTAAGTACTAATGGAAGTTATAAGGATATAGAGTATATCTCTTTACAAGATACATTAAAAAATCAAGAAAATGCTGGTTTAACGTGTAAAGAAAAATAAAGGCTCATGCCTTTATTTTTCTAGGAAATCAACTCTTATTAAGATAACTTATATCTATTTAGGGGAGGAAAATAGAGGGAATATATAAGTTATCTGTTTATATTATGTACAATTGTTTAAATTATATACAGGAGGAATTAAATTTTGAAAATTAGAGATATAGAAATCAAAAATCCCGTAATTATGGCACCAATGGCTGGTATTACTAATATGGCTTTCCGTAAAATTGTGAAAGAATTTGGGGCAGGTCTCGTTTATTCTGAAATGGTCAGTGATAAAGCAATTTGTTATGGAAATCAAAAAACAATTGAAATGTTACAAGTAGATGAAGGAGAACATCCTGTAAGTATTCAATTATTTGGTGGTGAGGTAGAAAGTATGGTACAAGCGGCAAAATTTATTGATCAACATTCTAATTGCGACATTATTGATATAAACTGTGGATGTCCTGTTAATAAGGTTTTAAAGGCAAATGCGGGAAGTAAACTTCTTCAAAATCCTCAATTAATTTATGATATTGTCAGTAATATTGTCAAAAACGTAAGTAAACCAGTAACTGTTAAAATTAGAAGTGGTTTTGATAAGGAACATATTAATGCGGTAGAAGTAGCTAAATTAATTGAAAAAGCAGGAGCTAGTGCCATTGCTGTTCATGGTAGAACACGTTCACAAATGTATGAAGGTCATGCTGATTGGTCAATTATTAAAGAGGTTAAAGAAGCAGTTAGTATTCCTGTTATTGGAAATGGTGATATTAGAAGTGTAGAAGATGCTAGAAGAATGCTTGAAGAAACAGGCTGTGATGCAATTATGATTGGTCGTGCAGCACTTGGGAATCCATGGCTTATTAAACAAGTTGTAGAAAGTTTAGAACATGGAACAGAGATACCTGAACCAACTTATAAAGAAAAAATAGCATGGTGTTTAACACATGCTAAAAGGTTGATGACGATTGAACCTGAAAGAATTGCTATGTCACAAATGAGAGGACATGCTCCTTGGTATATCAAAGGTTTAAAAAATTCGTCTGCTGTTAAAAATGAACTTTCAAAAGTAAATACGTATGAAGAATTAGAAAAAATTCTTAAAGATTATGAACAATTTTTAGATACATTATAAAAAAGAGCTTTAAAGCTCTTTTTCATTAATAAGTAAACGAATCGTTTTATAGAGATGAGGTTTAAATTCATTTATTGGAAGTGGTTGTTTTTCAACAATTGAAGTAAAAACAGTTGAACTGACAAGTTCAATAATCATAAATAAAGTCATTTCAGGATATTCTAAAGGAATATCCTTTTCTTTTACTTCTCTTATAAATAATTCCTTAATTCCTAATTCTTCACTATCTAATAAATCAGTTAACTTTTCACTATAAAGTCCTAAAGACAAGTTCTTTTGAATAAACTTAAGAATGTTAGGACGATCAATTAATTCATTAATAATAGAATCTATAATAAAAACAATTTTATCATCTAAACGATCAAAGTGATGTTGATTGGCTTTTTTACAAGCATTCGCAAAGAATTCATGAGAAGTCTTTGCAAGTAAAACATCTTGAAGTTCATATTTATCTTTAAAATACAAATAAAAAGTTCCTTTAGCAATTCCTGCTTCATGAACAATATCTTGAATAGATGTTTTTTTAATTCCTTTTTCAGTAAATAAATGTAAAGCGGTATTTAAAAGCTTACGTTCTTTTTCTTGTTTATTATCATTTATCTTTGATTTTATATCTTGAATTGCCATTTTAACACATCCTTTTAGAAATATTTTATGTTCTAAAATTTGAAAAGTCAAATAAAAATATAAAAAAATGACTTTTAGTCATTTGTATATTGACCAATGGTCATTTTAGTGCTACTATCATAACTGACCAAAGGTCATTTAGGAGGGTGAACTATGAAAAAGCTAGGAGAAACAATTGGTAAATTTGTTGTAAAACATAGAATACTAATTGTTATTGCATCAATTCTTCTATGTATTCCATCATTATTTGGATACATCCATACAGATATCAATTATGATATTCTTGTTTATCTACCAGAAGATATTGATACGATGAAAGGACAAGATATATTAGCTGAGGATTTTGATATGGGATCTTTTGCGATGTGTGTTGTCGAAAATATGTCATCAAAAGATGTCTTAGATTTAGAAGAAAAATATAAAGATATTGAGGGAGTTGTCAAAGTTGTATCAGCCAATGATATGATTGGAACAACAATTCCTAAAGAAATGTTACCAAGTGATGTAACAAAACAATTTAAAAAAGGTAATAGTGAATTGATGTTGGTTACTTTTAAAGATAGTACAGTAGCCATTGATGCAATTACACAAATGAGAGAAATCACCAGTGATAAAGTTGTTCGTATTGGTGGAATGTCAGCTTCTACTTTAGATACAAGTATTGTTGCTGATAGTGAAATTATTACTTATGTTATTGTTGCTGTTATTTTAGTTTTAATTGTTTTAATGGCATCGTTAGATAGTTATGTTGTTCCATTTCTATTATTAGGAAACATCGGACTAGCAATTCTTTATAATATGGGATCTAATATTTTCTTAGGTCAAATTTCATATATTACAAAGGCAATTGCTGCTGTTTTACAATTAGGAGTTACAACAGACTTTTCAATTTTCTTATATCATAAATATGAACAAGCTAAATTGAAAGTGAAGACAAATGATGAAGCCATGACATTAGCCATTGGTGATACACTTGTTTCTATTGCAGGTAGCTCACTTACAACTATTGCTGGATTTTTAGCGTTATGTACAATGCAATTAACATTAGGTTCAGATATTGGTATTGTAATGGCAAAAGGTGTCTTTATTGGGGTTCTTTCAACAGTTACAATTTTCCCAGCATTTTTATTAGTATTTGATAAACTTGTCTTTAAGACAAAACATAAACCAATTATTCCATCATTTAATGTTGTTAAAAATTTTGTTGTTAAACATTATAAAATTATTTTATTAGTTGCATTAGTTATTGCTTATCCAGCTTATTATGGAAATGCACATGTTAAAAGTTATTACAATTTAACAAAAGATTTACCACAAGATTTAAAAAGTTGTGTCGCTAATAGTGAATTAAGTGATGAATTTGATTTAGTTGCTTCACAAGTTATTTTAGTAAATAAAGATATTAAAGATAATGATTTAAATAAAATGGTTAATGAAATAGAAAATGTTGAATCTGTTAATCTTGTTTTATCACCATCAGAGTTATCAAATCTAGCAATTCCTGATGAAATGATCCCGGATGATGTAAAAGATATCTTTGAAAGTGATCGTTATAAAATGATATTTGTCAATTCTACTGAAGAGATTGCAACCAATAAATTAAATAAAGTAATTGATGAAATTGATCATATTATCAAAAAATATGATAAAAATGCTATAATGGCAGGGGAAGGTCCATGCATGAAGGATTTGGTTAATATAGCAGATGAAGACTTTAAGAATGTAAGTATTACATCTATTGGAATTATTTTTATCATTATGTTATTTGTTTTAAAATCAGTTTCACTTCCAGTATTGTTAGTTTCTGGAATTGAACTTGCTATCTTTATCAATATGGCAATCAGTTATTACACAGGTGATGTTTTACCATTTGTTGCCTCTATTGTTATTGGAACAATTCAACTTGGAGCAACAATTGATTATGCTATTTTACTTACAACAAAATATTTGGAAAATAGAAAAAATGGTATTGATAAGATTAAAGCAATGGATAATGCAATTAGTAATTCTGCAGGTTCAATCTTTGTTTCTGGAATGTCATTCTTTGCAGCAACATTTGGAGTAGGAATGATTTCTAAATTGAATATGATTGGATCATTATGTAATTTAATGTCAAGAGGAGCAATTATTTCAATGTTTATTGTTATTTGTGTTATTCCAGCAATCTTACTTGTATTTGATAAAGTTATTATTCATACTTCTATCGGTTTTAAACAATTAAAAAATAATGTAAAAGGGGAATGTTAAGATGAAAAAAGCAAAATTAATCACTTCTTCAGCAGTTGTAATGACAATGGTCATGAGCTTAATTGTTCCTGCCTTTGCCTATTCAAAAGAAGAAACAGTTTATAGTAAGTTAAAAACAAATGGTTCAGAAAAAACAACAGTTGTTTCTGAACATCTTATCAATGATCAAAATGAAACATCATTAGATGATCAATCATCATTAAAAAATATTAAAAATGTTAATGGTAAAGAAACATTTAAACAAGATGGTTCTAGTTTGGTATGGCAAACAACAGATGGACAAGACATTTATTACCAAGGTAAAACAACAAATTCATTACCTGTTTCAATGAAAGTAACTTATAAATTGGATGGTAAGAAAACGAAGTTAAAAGATATGCTTGGTAAAAAGGGTAAAGTAGAAATTCAAATTGATTATACAAATAATGAAAAACAAACTGTTGATGGTAAAGAACTTTATGTTCCTTTTGTCATTACAACAGGAACAATGTTACCAACAAAAACAGATTCTAATATTGAAGTTACAAATGGTAAAGTAATTAGTAATGGTTCTTCTAATATCATTATGGCAATTGCTGCTCCAGGATTATCAAAGAACTATGATAATAATAAAGATTTAGAAAAATTAAATTCTGTAACAATTAAATATGATACAACAAAGTTTAAATTAAATAGTTTAATGTCAGTAGCAACACCATCATTATTATCTGAAACAGATATTAATTTTGATGATTTAAATGATGTTTATGATAGTGTAGATACATTAAATTCATCATTTGATCAAATTATTGCTGGTGGGCAAACATTACAATCAGGCTTAAAACAATATGCTTCTAAATACAGTGAATTTGATCAAGGTGTAGGATCTTTAAAAACAGGTGCAGCTTCTGCTCTTGTAGGATCACAAAAATTAACAACAGGTATCGAAACACTTTATAATGGATTAATTACTTTAGATGGACAAAGTGCAACATTAGTTGGTGGAGCAAAACAAGTATTTAATACTTTATTAACAACAACACAAACACAAATTAATAATCAATTGGCTGCTACAGGAATGTCTATTGAATTGACGATTGATAATTATCAAACAGTTTTAAAGGATTTAATGGCAAAATTACCAGCAGAAAATCAACCATCAATCAAAACAGCTTTAGCACAATTAGATTCATATAACAAATTCTATCAAGGATTACAAAGTTATACAGATGGAGTTGCTCAATTAAAAGAAGGAGCTAAGAGTGCTGTTGATGGTTCTAAACAATTAAGTGAAGGATTATCTTCATTAAGTGATGGATCTAATACTTTGGTACAAGCAAGTAGTCAATTAAAAACGGCATCAAATCAATTAGCTCAAGGTAGTGATGCTTTAGTTGATGGTTTAACTTTATTTAAAAGTAAAGGTTTAGATAAGATTTCTAGTGTTTTAAATGATACAGTGAAAAAAGATGTAGATACAACACAAGAACTTGTTGATTTAGCTAATGATTATAAAACATTTGCAGATAGTAAAGATGGTGTAGAAGCTAAAACTAAGTTTATCATGATTATTGATTCAAAATCTAAGAAATAGAATTGGATTTCCAATTCTATTTTTTTACAAATTAAGATAAAAGGTTTGAAGATAAAACAATATTTTATTATTATGATAAGTAATTAGAGAAAAACGTTGATTTCATGCGCTTTTTCTTAAGAAAAACACTTTACAAATAAAAAAAATGGTATAGAATACTTACCAAGGAGGAAGTAAAAACTGAGGTTTTGAAGTGAGAGAATATGAAAACAATGATCGAAGTACAATACCAAGAAAAGAATGTTAAAGATGGTGATTTAGATAAATACGTTAAAGAAACTTTAAAAGAACAAGGTGTAAAAACAACAGAAGTTGAAACTTTAAATATTTATTACTTACCTGAAACTGCTAAAGTTTTCTTTGTAGCAATTAAAAAAGATGGTTCTGAATTAAAAGGTGAATTAGATGTTAATGCTATGCCTGAATATCCAGAAGTTGTTAAAAAAACAGCTGCAAAAAAAGCACCAGCTAAAAAAGCACCAGCTAAAGCTGTAGCTGCTAAAGAAGCTAAACCAGTTGTTAAAAAAGCAACAACTGCTAAAAAAACTACTAAAAAATAATAGAGGAGAACCGAGAGGTTCTTTTTTTATGCTTTAAATGTATGATAGATGATAGTTAATAAGTATTTGAAGATTTATATAGATGATTTAAAATATAAGCAAAAGGGGGATCATATAATGGAATATGTTACATTAAATAATGGTTTAAAAATGCCAATGGTAGGTTTTGGTGTTTTTAGAGTACCAGATAAAAAAGAATGTGAAGAATCAGTTTATCAAGCAATTAAAGCGGGCTATCGTTTAATTGATACAGCTGCTGCTTATTATAATGAAGATGCTGTAGGAGATGCTGTAAAAAGAGCAATTGCTGATGGTCTTTGTACAAGAGAAGATTTATTTATTACTTCTAAATTATGGGTACAAGATATGATGGATTACGAAAGTGCCCAAAAAGGAATTGAAGCTTCTTTAGAAAAAAGTGGTTTAGAATATTTTGATTTATATTTATTACATCAAGCTTGTGGTGATTATTTCAGTGCTTGGAGAGCCATGGAAACTGCTTATCAAGAAGGTAAATTAAAAGCAATCGGTGTTTCTAACTTCTATCCAAATATTCTTACAAACTTCTGTGAAGTTGTTAAAGTAAAACCAGTAGTCAATCAAGTAGAACTCCATCCATATTACACTCAAGAAAAGGCATTAGAAACAATGAAATATTATGATGTTATTCCAGAAGCATGGGCACCACTAGGTGGAGGAAGATATACTCCATTTGAAGATGAAATGTTAAAAGGAATTGCAGCTAAATATAATAAGTCTGTAGGGCAAGTAATTCTAAGATGGAATGTACAAAGAGGAGTCGTTGTTATTCCAAAATCAACACATGTAGAAAGAATTAAAGAAAATATAGATATCTTTGATTTTGAATTAAATGAAGAAGAAATGAAACAAATCTCATCATTAGATATGGGTTATTCAGGATCAAGAGCTAAACATTTTGAACCTGATTTTGTAAGAATGGTTTTAAATAATAAGATTCATGATTAATGCACTTACGTGCATTTTTTCATTATTAAAACTAATTTTATCGCTTATATTGACAATAAATTTGAATTAAGTTAAGATAACGAAGTAGAAATAAAGGCAATGAATAGACAAGTAATAATAGCACTTCATTCAAAGAGAGTCTTGGTTGGTGGAAAAGATAATGAAACTATTATGAATAAAGACTAGGAGCTGCATCTTGGATGTTTTGATAAGATGACGTAAGCCACGTTATAGGCAAGACTATTAATAGATAGTTATTGAGGTTAATAGGGTGACCTATTAATGAATTTGGGTGGTAACACGATTTAGCTCTCGTCCCATGGGATGGAGAGTTTTTTATATTTTAGGAGGAAATTATGGAAGAAAGAAAATTTAGTGAACAAGAACTTGTTCGTAGAGAAAAAATGCAAGAACTTATTGATAAAGGGATTGATCCTTTTGGTCAAAGATTTGATGTAACTGCTTATTCAAAAGGTATTAAAGAACAATATGGTGAAAAAACTCATGAAGAATTAGAAGAAATGGCTGTAGAAGTATCTGTAGCTGGTAGAATTATGACTAAACGTCGTAAAGGTAAAGTATGTTTCATGCATATTCAAGATAGAGATGGACAAATCCAATTATATGTAAGAAAAGATACTATTGGTGAAGATGCTTATGAAATCGTTAAAAAAGGTGATATTGGAGATATTATTGGGGTTAAAGGTACAGTATTTATGACAAATACTGGAGAATGTTCAATTAAAGTAAGTGAATATACACATTTAACAAAAGCATTACGTCCTTTACCAGAAAAATTCCATGGTTTAAGTGATATTGAAGAAAGATATAGAAGAAGATATGTTGACTTAATCATGAATGAAGATGCTAAAAAAATTGCGTTTACAAGACCAAGAATCATTCGTTCAATTCAACATTATTTAGATAGTAAAAACTATGTAGAAGTTGAAACACCTGTATTAAATCCAATCTTAGGTGGAGCAGCTGCAAGACCATTCGTTACTCATCATAATACATTAGATACTGATTTCTATTTACGTATTGCGACTGAATTATCTTTAAAGAGATTAATTGTTGGTGGTATGGATGCTGTTTATGAAATTGGACGTTTATTTAGAAATGAAGGTATGGATAGAACTCATAACCCTGAATTTACTACAATTGAAGTTTATAAAGCATTTAGTGATCTTGAAGGAATGATGGATTTAACTGAAGGTATTATTTCTAATGCAGCTATGAAAGTTAATGGAACTTATGAATTAGATTATAAAGGACATCATATTTCTTTAGCTCCAGGATTTAAACGTGTTTCTATGACAGAAGCTATTAAAGAAAAAACGGGTATTGATTTCAATGAACATATGTCATTTGAAGATGCTAAAAAATTAGCTGAAGAACATGGTATTGAAGTAGAAGCTCACTTTGGTTATGGACATATTATCAATGAATTCTTTGAAAAATATGTAGAAGAAACAATTGTTGAACCAACATTTGTATATGGTCATCCAATTGAAATCTCACCACTTGCTAAAAAGAATTTAGAAGACCCACGTTTCACACAACGTTTTGAATTATTCATCTGTGGAAACGAATATGCTAACGCATTTACTGAATTAAATGATCCAATCGATCAATATGAAAGATTTGCTGATCAATTAAAAGAAAAAGAATTAGGAAATGACGAAGCAAACGAAATGGATTTAGATTACGTAGAAGCTCTAGAATACGGTTTACCACCAACAGGTGGAATGGGTATGGGTATTGATAGATTAGTTATGTTATTAACTGGACAAGAATCTATTCAAGAAGTTATCTTATTCCCTCAAATGAAGCCAAGAAATAAATAAAACAACAACAAAATCAACATTTTTTTGATTTTAAATTTGTGATTAACACATCAAAATAAGACACATCTATTGATGATAAATATACTTAAAATAGTACTTATTTAGGTATAAAAATCATTAATTAGATGTGCTTTTTTTATTGCATAGAAGGTGTAAAAACATTAAAAATGGGGTAAGTAACCATAAAATATCCAACTTTTTTGTAAAAAATGACTATTTTGATTTAAATTTCTTTGATTTTCCGTAACAAAATGAAGTTAGTTACATTACTTGGCATGTTCGATAAAAAATATATATGATTCGTAGCAAAGTGATATTATTTAATAAAGTATAAAAATTTTTTAATGATAAACTCCATTTTAATATTATATGTTTAATAAAAAAATGTTGACTATATTCCTAGCATATAGTGTTTAATGAAGACAAAGGAAGGGAGATTTAATTATGAAAACACATGATGTAGAAGAACAATTAGGTATTACTAAACAAGCATTGATTTATTATGAAAAAGAAGGTTTGATTAATCCTATAAGGGATAAAAATAATTATCGTCAATATACTCAAAATGACATAGAAATCCTTCAAGTTATTTTATTGTTACGTTCTTTTGAAATTTCTATCGATGAGATAAAGCTTATTCTTTCAGGAAAACTGTCAATAAGAAGTTGTCTTGGTACTAAACAAAATTATTTAAAGAATGAAAAAGATAAGATAGGAAAAATAGAGGAAAAAATTAAAGAATATACAAAAAGAATAAAAGTGGCAATTGGTAACAGTGGAATTGAATTAGAGGATGATTATATTCGTTTTACTTATTCTAACGAAAAGATGGAATATGGAAAAAATGAAATAAATGTTGATGATGTTCAATCTGTTGATATTTCATTATGTTGTTCAAAAGGTGAAAAAGATAAGTATTTTATTATATATAATTTATATTTTATTTGTCTTGATATTAATACTATATACGATACTTATTCCATTCAAATAATGAACAATAGCCAAGTATTGCATTTCTTTAGATATTTAAAATCATTAAATATAACCATCAATGATCCGATGGAACTTATTAAACTCTTTGAAGAGAAAAAAGAATATATAGAAGTTTATTATTCTGTCAATAAAAACTTTTCTAAATGGCAAAAGCAATATCATCTAGAAATACAAAATAACGTTATCAAAGAATATATGGAATCTTTAAAAGTTGCAAAAAATGAAGATGTTCCATCAATAAAGGAACAATTATCAGAATTAAAAAATGAATATAAGAATATTTTTAAAAAATGACAAAATAGTAAAATAGATAGGAGGTTAAAATAAATGAAGCAAATTACCTTATCAATAAAAATGTTATTGAAGGATAGAAGAAGTAATCTTTATTATTTGCTAACACTAGCAATAGTAAGTATGACAAGCTTTATTTTTGGAAATTTAAATAGAAATCCAAATTTAAAAGTAGCAATGGAAATTAATCAATTCGGGAATTATATACCTAGATATAGTGGATTTATTACTATTATAATCATTGGCTTTTCTCTTTTTTTAGCTGCATATGCATATTCGTATTTATTAATCAAAAAATCAAAGATATAACCACATTAGAAATTCAACGTTGGATCAAGTAGAAAGTCAAAATGGGTTGCTAACAAGAAATAGTATCGAAAAAGTATGGTAGTAATTATGGAACTAACTGATAAATGGGTGGCCATTCATTTGGCCACACTTTATCGTTGTGTGAAGTTTTATAAAACCTTTCCAAAGATTGTCGACACAGTGTGTCGACAATCTGGTACTTTACTTTCGTGGTCACATTATAGAACTTTATTACAGGTTAAAGATTCTGAAGCTCGTAATTGGTATGAAAAAAGAATGGTATGGGGCATTAATGAGTGTTGCTGTTGAGGAATCACTACAGGATTTCAAGCATGGATTCTATCTGGGATTTGAAATAGCTAGTGCAGTTTTGAATCAGGGAAGTAAATAACAAACAAAATCTAAGAGCTAACAAGGCTCTTTTTTTGTTCTAAAATTATTGTTAGGAAGTGATAAAAATTCCAAGGATTATAGTTAAGAGCGGTTATATACAAAGCAGGAAGCATAGAGAGTATTATACTAATTACATCGCAACAAGAGATGGTGTGGAAAAGTTTAAGATATCCAATGGAGATAAGCCTGCAACATTAAGGCAAAAAGAAATGATTAATAGGATGATTAGTGATTACCCTAGCACAAAGCATATGTTTGAATATGAGGACTATATCAAAGAACCATACAGAGAAAATGCAAGTGAACTGATTAGTGCGATTATTGATCAGAATTTAAATGATATTGCAACCAAAGAAAATTATACCAATTATATCGCTACTCGACCAAGAGTAGAACGACTTGGAGAACATGGTTTGTTTAGTGATGCAGGTGCTGTAGCTGATCTCAAAAAGATTGCTAAGGAAATTGGTGAGCATGAAGGATATGTGTGGACTCATATTATTTCTTTAAAAAGAGAGGATGCACAAAGACTGGGATTTGATAATGCTCATAGCTGGATGAATTTATGTCAGGCAAAACGTAATGAATTAGCAGAAGCAATGAAGATTGACCCAAGTGATTTAAAGTGGTATGCAGCTTATCATGATGAGGGTCATCATCCACACATTCATATGATGGTTTATTCTGCAAATCCTAGAAATGGATTTTTAACGAATAAAGGTATTGGCAAAATCAGAAAGATGTTTGCAGGTGAGATATTTAAGAACGATCTTGTTCATATCTATCAGGAACAGACCAAAACTCGTGATGAGATTAAGTCATACAGTAAAGATGTGGTAGAAAACCTGTTAAGCGGAATCAATCATCCATTAATTGATAATGATGTTATCTTTCAAAAGATACTTGGCTTACGTGAAAGTTTAAAAGATTATCATGGCAGAATGGTCTATGGATATATACCTAAAAATGCTAAACAGATTGTTGATGATATTCTTAAAGAATTGGAAAAGGATGAAAATATAAAACAGCTGTATGAACAGTGGCTTTTATATAAGAAAGATATTCATCAGACATATTCTGCAAAGAATTTAGAAAACCTTGATATTCCAATGTTTGAGCAGAAGGAATTCAAAAGCATTAAAAATATAATTCTCAAGGAAGTTATGAATTATGATATGGATTTTAATTTCAGAGAAGTTAATGTAAATGAATGTGAAGATGATAATGTTCAGGAACTGGCAGAATTTGAAGATAAGGCACATTTGTTGTGTTATCCTGAAGATAAGATCAGATATAATGGAAGTGGTAGTTATTCTTATCTGGAATGGTCAGATGAATACAAAAAAGCTGTTAAACTTTTCTATGGAAGTGAAGATACTGTGCAGGATATAGATGGAGCGGAAGATATCCTGACTGCTGAATCGGATAAAGGAAATGTGTTGGCGATGGAACTTCTTGCAAAATGTTATGAACTTAATCATGACAATGAAGATGCTAATCAGTGGTACAGCAAAGCATTAAATGGATTTCAAACAGTTCTGGAATCTGCTGATAATGATTTTATAGAATCATATTCTCATTACAGGCTTGGTAAATTTTATTTGTACGGAAAAGGAACAGATATTGATTATTTAAAAGCAGTCGCACATTTTCAAAACAGCAGTGATAATCAGTATGCGGAATATTGTCTAGGGACTATGCATCAGCGTGGACTGGGAGTAGAACAGAATGATCGTATTGCATTTGAGTATTTTGAAAGCTCTGCAGAAAAGAATAATCCGTTTGCTCAGTATGAAACTGCAAGATATCTAGAACAGGGAGCATCTGTTGTTAGGGATATAGAAAGAGCAGTGACCTTATATGAAAATGCCTATAAAATATTTGAAATGATGGCATCCAATCGTAAAGATGATAATTTGTTGTATAAGCTAGGTATTATGACCTATAGAGGTAAAGGCTGTGATGCTGATTATCAAAAAGCTGCTAAATACCTTGAAGATGCGGTAGCACTTGATAACAAAAATGCAAAGATTCAGTTAGCAAAAATTTATTTAAAGGAAAATGAATTTTCCAAGATACCAGAAGCAGTTAAATGGCTTGAGGAATCTAATAATCCATTATGCTTTTATATACTTGGTAAGGAATATTATCAAGGTATGCATGTGGAAAAGGATATTAATAAGGCTATTCGGTATCTAGAAAAATGTGAGGAGAATATGTTTGCATGTAATCTGCTTGCTAAAATTTATGAAGAATTGAATGATATGGAGAAGTCTATCAATTATCTGCATAGAGCATCAGCACTTGAATATGATGTTGCACAGGTGAAACTTGGAAAAATTTATCTTGAGGGTAAGTATGTCGTACAGGATATTCAAAAAGGTATTGATTACTTAATAAAAGCAGGATCAAAGAATAATCAGTTTGCACAGTATATGCTAGGCAAACTTTTTTTGTTTGGAAAAGATGTACCACAGGATAAAGAACTTGCGGTTGAGTATTTAACACGATCAGCTGTACAAGGTAACGAATATGCAAATTATCTGCTTAAGCATATGAATGATTATCAGAATCAGTCATTAGCATTGCTGACATCAAGATTTTTTCATCATATCAGCAGAATCATTGAACAGACTGTTGCCTTGAATAGGAATAATCCATTATCAGGTGTGGATCGTAAATTAAAAAGAAAATTATTGCAGAAAAGAAGTGCATTGGGACATAAGGAAGATGACCATACACTTCATTTTTAATTAAGGAGAATTAATATTATGAAGAAAAGAAAATCAACAATTTATACTGATAAAGATAAATCTATGAAAGTCAAATCAATAGCCAATAAAAACAAGATTATTTATCGTCGTATGGCAGTGAGGCATAAGTAATGGCTGGATTATATTCTAAGGAACAGATTGCTCTAGCAAATAGTGTTAATCTGGTAGATTTCTTAAAAACGCAGGGTGAGAAGTTAACAAAGTCAGGAAAGGACATGCGATGGGAACGGAATCACAGTGTTACTGTCCGTGATAATCGCTATTATAAATGGCGGGAAGGAGAAGGTGGCTATCCGATTCAGTTCCTAAAAGATTTTTATGGCTATGACTTTAAACAGGCAATGGAAGTATTACTGTCAACAGTTGGGGATGTAGAACTGATCAATTCATTAAAACAGCAGGAGGAAGTCAAAAAGCCATTTATTGCACCAGAAAAAAATGACAACAATAAACGAGCATATGCCTATCTCAATCAAACAAGGCTAATTGATAAGGAAGTTCTAAATTATTTCTTTAATAGCAATCTTATCTATGAAGATAAAAAGTATCATAATGCTGTATTTGCTGGGCTTGATGAAGATGGTGTTATTCGTCATGCTCATAAAAGAAGTACAAATCCATATGGTAAAAGTTACAGGGGTAATGTCGAATCATCAGATTCACGTTATCCCTTTCATTATAATGGAACTTCTAACAAGGTATTTGTGTTTGAGGCACCTATCGACATGCTGTCATATATAACTCTGCATAAAGATAACTGGCAGGAACATAGCTATATAGCATTGAATGGTCTTGGTACAGAAGGCATTGAACATTTGCTGGATACCAATAAAAATCTAAGACTTATTCTTTTGTGCTTTGATCATGATGTCGCAGGTATCGAAGCAACTGAAAGAGTTGCAGATTTGCTTCATGAAAAAGAATATTATGAAGTTGGAATCATTCAGTCTGTTAATAAGGATTTCAATGAAGATTTAAAAAAGATAAATGGTAAGGATTTTAAATCAGCAGAAGAAAATCCAAAATATGAAGAACTTGATAAAGTGATTAAGGAAATTCAGGAATCAATAACTTATGAAGATTTACAGGAGCATACTGATTATCAGACGATTGCTAAAAGTTTTGCTGAACTTTACTATTCCAGTAACAGCAATGACTGTAAAGAAGTAGATATAATCAATCAAAAGGTGAATGATCTGATAAAGAAATCTCTTATTGCACAGTATCGGATATATATGCCTTTTTTTGGGGAATTAGAGGTGTTCGAGAATCTGAAAGAGGATTATCGAGCATATAAGGATAAAGGAAATCTAAAAAACAAACTAAAAGATATTATTGAAGATTTAAAAATAATTAGAAATGATGGAGCAACAATTCAAAATCACAGAAAACTTTCATCAGATGCACTATATCTGAAGATGGGAGCAAAGAGGGAGATGGTCAGGAATATGAAACAGGAACAATCAAAGATGAAAGAAATAGTACACACCACCAAGCCACAGGCAAAGATTATCGGTGCGGATGGAAACATCTTCAATATTATGGGTATTTCATCAAATGCACTTAAGGATGCAGGTCTTGAAAAGGAATCAGAGGAAATGCTACAGAGAGTAACAAGTTCACACAGCTATGATGAAGCATTAAGAATTATTATGGAATATGTTGAGCCAGTTGAAGTATGTGAAGAGCATGAATGTTCAATGGAGATGAATGGGTATTAAGAGTTTTTGATAGGAGAGTATAATGGAACAAAAAATTATATTTATTTTGATGGGATGCTGTTTCTTTGCATTCATTGGTTTGATTGTTTATTTTGGCAATAACTATAATCTTAATAATATCAAATCAAAGACGGTAGGAGACGGACAGCATGGTACTGCAAGGTTTGCCACTCAGCAGGAAATCAATAAGACATTTCATAAGGTTGTTTTTAACCCAGAAAAATGGCGAAAAGGAATTCATCTGCCAACTGTTCAGGGAATAATTGTTGGGAGTAAAGTAACTGGTGGGAGTATTCAGGGATATGTAGATTCAGATGATGTACATCTTTTAATGATAGGAGCAGCAGGGGTTGGTAAAACAGCTCATTTTTTGTATCCAAATCTAGAATACGCCTGTGCAACAGGGGTGTCTTTTATAACAACAGATACAAAGGGAGATTTATACCGTAACTATGGTGCTATAGCAAAAAAATACTATGGATATAATGTTGCAGTTATTGATTTAAGAAATCCATTACAGTCAGATGCAAACAATATGCTTCATCTAGTCAATAAGTACATGGATCTATATAAACAGAATAGAAGTGATTTAAGTCTAAAGGCAAAGACAGAAAAGTATGCGAAAATTATAGCAAAAACAATTATATTCAGTGATGGTGAAAGTGCATCAAGTTATGATCAGAACTCATTTTTCTATGATTCAGCAGAAGGACTATTAACATCAGTTATACTCATTGTTGCAGAATTTTGTCCAAATAATCAAAGACACATAGTAAGTGTGTTTAAGCTGGTTCAGGACTTACTAAAGCTATCCAATGTCAAAGGAAAAACAAGATTTCAGATGTTGCTGGAATTATTACCAGATAATCATAAAGCCAAATGGTTTGCAGGGGCGGCCTTAAATACAGGAGAACAGGCAATGATGTCTGTTCTTTCTACTGTTTTGTCAAGACTCAATGCATTCATTGACTCAGAGATTGAACAGATTTTATGTTTTGAAACAGATGTTGATATAGAAAAGTTCTGCTCTGAAAAATCTGCAATCTTTCTTGTTATGCCTGAAGAGGATAATACCAAGCATTTTCTAATCTCACTTTTCATACAGCAGTACTATAGAGAAATGCTGGCGTTTGCAGATGAACAGGGTGGGCGTCTAAAAAATAAGGTTATTATGTTTTTAGATGAAATTGGAACAATTCCTGCCATACAGTCAGCAGAGATGATGTTTAGTGCTTCCAGATCAAGGAATATAAGTATAGTGGCCATTATCCAGTCACTTGCTCAGCTGGAGAAAAACTATGGTAAAGAGGGTGCCGCTATCATTGTAGATAACTGTCAGGATGCTTTATTTGGTGGGTTTGCACCAAATTCAGAAACCGCAAAAATTATGAGTGAAAATCTAGGAAATAAAACTGTACTTAGCGGATCAGTAAGCAAAGGCAAAAGTGATCCATCACAGTCGCTTCAGATGATGCAAAGACCTCTTATGACTGTTGATGAACTGAAAAGTATGCCAAAAGGTCACTTTATTTTAATGAAGACAGGAAAAAATCCAATGAAGACAGTTTTAAAACTGTTTACTCACTGGAAGATAAAGTTTGATAGAAAGGCATATGAAGTTAACACAAGAGTACAGCAAAATGTTCAATACGCAGATATGTCACAAATTGAAAATAATATTAAACTGCAAACGGGTTATCAGAATATAGAAATAGACTTAAAAGATAGTATTAAAAAGGTTAGAAAGGCAGGAATTAAAATTGAATAAGGATTATATGCATTTCTATACAAAAGTATCAAGTGTCAATATATCGCCAACTGCAAGAACAGTTTATAGAGCATTGCTGAGATATGCAAATAGAGAAACCTGGTCATGTTTCCCTTTAATCGCAACCATAGCAAAAGATACTGGACTTAGTAAGAGGACGATTATTAGACAAATTGCTTTACTAGAAAAAGAAGGTTTGTTATTAAAGATACATAGGACTCGTGAAAACAATGGAAATACGAGCAATATGTATTTTTTTAACTAATTTTTTGGTGGGATAATTATAATTGTAAGGTGGCACTAGGATAGTGTCATTATGGCACTTCTGTAACTAGTTATTAACATTTAGTTACAGAGAAAAAGTTAATGGACGAAATAGTATTATAAAATGTATTGCGTTTATATACCTTTTATTAAAACAAGGTGTATAAGTACAAATTATAGAAATGTTTGTTTTGTTATATAACTTAATTAACCATCTGACACATCTTTTGATATAACACCGTTAATCTCACTTTAAACCAAGGAGTATAATCTATCATTTCTTTAAAATATTATATACTTGTCTTAAAGAGGTGGATACTATGGCTAGAAATCAAAAACCAAAAAAGGATTCTTTAATTACTTTAACTAAAAAATATGCAAATAATCATGATGAATGTGTAAAATACTTTTTCAAAATGAAATGGCCTGTTGGCTTTTACTGTGAAAAATGTGGATGTACA
>ERZ857785.810-NODE-810-length-38863-cov-6.124588_pt1 | contig 38863 bp, 29 predicted proteins | sample MGYA00519763_ERZ857785 | MGnify/ENA primary metagenome ERZ857785 (study PRJEB31778, sample SAMEA3449365) | human gut metagenome | biome: human gut; feature: human-associated habitat; material: faeces | place: United Kingdom | collected 2010/2012 ...
TTTGCCTTTCTTTCCTACGATCAGTTCAACCATGATGTTTTCCTCCTTAGACAATATGATATTAAATTTTTACCAAAACCTTGTTTAATATGTTTCATATTATAGTATAATTTTTCTAAATTTTCAAGAGTTTTTTTAATATTTCTGTCTATTTTTCTCAATTGTGGCTACGATTCATAAACAGACTGACTAGTTTATATTCTGCAAAAGGGACGACATCTGCTCATAAAGCTCGTCTTTTGTGGAGGCACCCATTACAATGGAAATGTACGGCTTTCCATAAGCATTCTGGCTCAGCAACGCCAGACAGTTGCCTGCATTGTCCGTAGTACCTGTCTTTCCACCTAGAATAGTCACATTCTTAGGAGGGGTAGCTTCTCCTGTGAGATAATGGTCTGTGGCAAGTAATGTGGTACTTGCACTGCTTCCGTCCGCATGAGTATATTCTACGGTATAAGATCCGGACTGTGTGATCTGAGTAAACTCCGGATAATTCAAAGCTTCCTTTAGCATCAGATAGATATCATAGGGAGTGGTATAATGGTTTTCGTCCTGCAGACCATGAGGATTGGTAAAATGAGTTCCTGTGCATCCAAGCTCAGCGGCAAAACTGTTCATCATTTCCACAAATTTATCTGTGGAACCGCCTACATGTTCTGCAATGGCAGAAGCTGCATCATTGGCGGAATAGACCAGAAGGCAGTGAAGCAGCTGGTCCATGGTGACCTGGTCGCCTTCCATAAAACCTGCAACCTGTGACCCGGATTCCAGCGTAACATTTTCCTGGGAGATCGTTACGGTATCATCCATATTGCCGTATTTCAGAGCCAGCATTGCGGTCATGATCTTTGTGATACTGGCTGGATATACCTTATTGTAGGCACCTTTTGCATAGAGGACCTTTTTGTCACTGAGGTTCAAAAGAACACCGGACTGGTTATCATCCAGACTGACCGAGTCCAGAGGAACATCCTTGGTAACAACGCAGAGATTCTGAGCAAAGCCCTCTGCTCTCTGTTCCTCTTTTGAGACCAGTGTATTATCAAATTCGGAAAAGGCGTTGAAAGAATTAACCGGGGTGGAAAAATTCCCGCCTTTTAACATGTAGACTCCAAATCCCCCTGCTCCACACAGGACGACCAGCAGAAGAAGCAGAAGAACGGTATTGCGGATCTTTTTGCGGCGCATCCGTTTCATTCTGACTGATTGTGTTTTGCGCCTGGAGGGAACAGCTTTTGCAGATGGATCAGAAACTCTGTCTTTCCCAGCGGAAGCTGTGCGAGTTGCGGCTTTGGAAGACCGATGTCCGGGAGTACTTCCAGGACGTGCAGTTTTTTTCACAGGTTCTTTATGTGTCATAAATATTCCTCTTTCCGAAAGTAGGCATCCTTTTTCTGCTCTTTCTTCTGTAATTCTTTATTATATGCACTGCTCTGCAGTCCTACATTGAGAACAAGTCCCATACCAATGAACAGACTGATCAGAGAGGTAAGACCATAGCTTACAAAAGGCAGCGGAGTACCGGTATTAGGCGCAAGTCCGGTAGCAACACAGATATTGATAAAACTCTGTATGGAAACAATGCTTCCCACTCCACAACATATGATCTTTCCGGCAAGATCCTTGGCCCGAAGGCTCATCCGGATACATTCAAAAGTAATCAGAAACAGCAGCAGCACGATCAGAGTACAGCCAATAAATCCATATTGCTCTCCTGCCACTGCAAAAATAAAGTCTGTCTGATTCTCAGAAACAAAGTTTCCATCATTCACGGAAGTAACACTTGTGTCATTACTGAAAGCACGTCCTACAAGTTCTCCGGAGGCAATCGCTGTTTTTGAGTTGTTCTGCTGTTCAATATCATCCGCATATTCTTCGTTCTCCGGATACAGGAACGACATAATACGGTTTCTCTGATAATCCTGAATCAGTTTCTGATCCGGCTGTACAACAATCGACAGAAAAATAATTGCAAGAGGAATTGCAATCAGAGCCGCTCCTCCGATAATTTTGTAACTGAGTCCTGCAATATAGATCAGAATACAGAACAGAATTACTACAGTAATTGTATTTTTCATATCTGGCTGTACATAGATCAACATTAACGGAATTACCAGAAGAACTGCTGACTGTGCCAGAGTTTTCAATGTATTCAGATCATCTTCGTGATCCATGAAAAATTTTGCAAAAAACAGGATAATGATGATTTTAGATAACTCTGTCGGCTGGAAGCGAATAAAACCAAGATCCACCCATCTTGCTGCGCCGTTGGCACTTGAGCCGAAGAAACGAACCGCCAGAAGCATTACAATATTAAAACCATACATGATCCATTGAAAATTCAGCAACCAGGAGTAGTCCATCAGTGAAAGAAGCAGCATAAAGACTACTCCAATGATTACACCCAGAAGCTGACGGGTGCGAAGATAATCGGCAGCTGTTCCTACAAGATGGATTCCAATAAAGCTGATCGCCAGAAGAAAAACTACCAGACGAAAGTTGTAAAACCGCAGCTTATACTGTTTAATCATAAATTATGCATCCCTTTTCTTAAGTACAGGTATGACAGCATGCAGAACAGGTGGTTCCTGTGAAATCTGTATGGTCACCCTTGTTTCATCAATTACAACGTATTTTTTTACGGTATGTATGAGGTCATTCCGCAAAAGTTTCATCATCTGTGGAGAGCAGTCTATGCGTTCCGATACAAGAAGAAGTTTCATTCGGTCACGGGCATAACCTGCGGAGCGTTTTTTTTCGGAGAAAAACCGCATATTTATTCCTCCCTCTGTGATGAAAAGATAATCTGGCAGTGCTTATTTATCTGCGAAAAATACTGCCAAGCCGTTGGAATACACTGCTTTTTCGCCGAACGGTAGTATAGGGAACATCTTCTCCAATAAGTCGTCGACAGATATTGCGGTATTCCTCCTCTGCCTGTGAATTTTTCCCAGACAGTGGTTCACCCTGATTTGTGGAAATTACAATCTGTTCATCATCAAGAATGGCACCGATCAGATCTACAGCAAGGATTTCCAGGACATCTTCTACTGACATCATATCTCCTTTTGCGATCATTTCAGGCCTGAGCCTGTTGATAATCAGCCGGATATCCCGAATCCCTCCGGATTCCAGCAAACCTATGATACGATCTGCATCACGGATTGCGGAAACCTCCGGAGTTGTTACCACAAGGGCACGATCTGCACCGGCTACCGCATTTTTAAATCCCTGTTCAATTCCGGCAGGACAATCCAGAAGAACATAATCAAATTCCTCCCTGAGATCGTCCGTAAGCTTGATCATCTGTTCCGGTGATACAGCAGTCTTGTCCTTTGTCTGTGCAGAAGGAAGAAGGTACAGATCCTGATGCCGTCTGTCACGGATCAGAGCCTGTTTCAGGCGACAGCTTCCATTGATGACATCTACCAGGTTATAAACAATACGGTTTTCAAGTCCCATAACAACATCCAGGTTTCGAAGTCCGATATCCGTATCCACAACAGCAACCCGTTTTCCCATGGCCGCCAGCCCGGTCCCGATATTTGCTACCGTAGTGGTTTTACCCACGCCGCCTTTTCCGGATGTAATGACAATGACCTCACTCATATTTTCTGATTCCTCCCATTAAAATGTTCCACACTTCTGGTATCCTCATAAAGTTTGTTTAGTCATTCGATACATTACTGGTGTCGCTTGCGGCATAACCAGTGAGAATGGTGCTTTCATCTGCAAGTCCGAAAATGTATTTAAAAATATCATTAGCTGCAAGGCAGGCATTACCGGATGCATATCCGTTTGCGATTCGAACGGATATTGCGTATTTCGGTTCGGAAACCGGAGCATATCCCACGAAAAGAGCATTATTTGGATGATAGTAATCAATTTCGGCAGTACCGGTTTTTCCGGCAACTTCCACACCAAGTCTGTTAAACTGATCATGAGTCTGCACTACACGGTACATACCATCATGGATATCATCCCATATATTGCTGGAAATGTCCAGCTGTCCCTCTGTTTCAGAAGGATATTCCTTGATCAGTTTGCCCTTGGAATCTGTTACACGGTCCAGCAGAGAAAGCTTGTAGATCGTACCGGATGTAGCGATCGTTGAAGCATATCTTGCAAGCTGGCTGGTGGTAAACATATTCGTACCCTGTCCCATATAGGAAGGAACTGCGTTTTTGTCTGAAATCTGAGGAGAAGCTTCAGAAATTTCAATGCCAGTTTTTTTGTCGAGTCCCATAAGGGATGCATACTTCTGAAGCATACCAAGACTTCTTGCTTCAGAAAAGTTTCCTTCGGAATCTTTTCCAAGTTCAAAACCGATCGTACTGAAAAATACGTTACAGGACTGCTCGATCGCTCCACGGATATCCAGAGCTCCGTGCCCCTGTTTATTCCAGCAGTTGATCGGTGGTGTTACAAGATCGAAACTTCCTGTACATTCAATATAAGTACCGTCATCGATAACACCTTCTGACATGCCTGCAACGGTAGATAATATCTTCAATGTAGAACCTGGAGCCGTTCTCTGCTGTGTTGCCTTATTAAAAAACGGACTAGAAAGATCAGTTGATAATTTGGCATAATAATCAGTATCCATATTATTGGTCAGTCTGTTATTATCATAACCAGGATAGGAAACGCAGGCAAGAACATCTCCACTTGTAGTATCAGTAATAACAGCAGATGCAGAACATGGTGCCAGTGCAAGCTGAGCTGGAGTGATCTCAAGACTGGCAATCTTTCGATACATAAAGGTATATGCATCCAGACCTCCGGAAAGCATTGTCTGATACAGCTCATCTTCTTTGGAAAGAACTCCCTGTTCATACAGAACAACACAAAGTTCTTCACCACTGATGGTGTCTTCCTGAAGCATATATTTGTACAGAAGCTTGGAGAATCCGGTATCTGTCTTCAGATAGTCGATAATATAATTTGTCAGTGCCTGATAGATTTCTTCAGAATCCAGATATTCATTAGAAGTGGAAATCTGAGAAATATCAATCCAGTTCTGACTGGCAGCATAATTCAGATAATCTTTCAAACTGATGCTCTCATCATTTTTCCATGCTTTATATGTTTCATCAGAGGTATCAATGGAATCACTTTTCAGTATGTTTAATGTGTTTGTTAAAAGATCATCACAGATATAGGTAAGATATTCCTGCATTTGTGAGTCTTCGTCTTTATATGCCGGAGGATTATCTCCTGTCAGCCTGTTACTTATTGTATCAAAAACCTGTTGCTGTTTTTGCTGAAATTTGGCATATAAATTTTTTTCTGTATCGGATGCATCATCGTTACTGAATTTATTGATATCAATAACGCTGTTGGCAATAAGAGCATTATATACAGAGTAGATTGGAATTGTGATTTTACTTGCGTCTTTCTCTGCTTCATAATCAAAACTCTTATCAGGGGTCAGTTTGGAAAGAACAATACCGGCTACACGCTGCTCAAGAATCTGGTAAATACTCTTCTGCCAGTCAGAATCAATGGTGAGATACACATCGTTTCCGGCTATTGGCTCAACAGTTTTGGAATTATCAATATCAAGAACTTTTCCAAGATTATCAACTGTAACGGTTTCTTCACCGTCTTTTCCCTGAAGCTGAAGTTCCATATACTGTTCAATCCCGGCTTTTCCGACAATGGCATCATTGGAATAATCTGGATTATCTTTCCGAAGAGTTTCCAGTTCTTCAGAAGAAGCCTGACCGGTATAGCCAAGAATCGGTGCCATACTCTCATCTTCCACATATTGCCTTGTGGAATCTTCCACAATATCAATTCCCTGAAGTGCGGATTGATTTTCTTTTATGGCAGCAACTGATTTTTCGCTGACATTCGTTGCAATCGTTACCGGCATATATTTTTTGAAACTGTTCGTATTCAGCTGATAGCGCATGATCGCAATTTCAAGGATTTCCTGTTTGGTAAGCTCTTTGGGGAGAGAATGCGCTGCCAGCTCTTCGTCAGTATAGGCATCTTTTCCGTAGAGTACAATGGAAAATCCATTGCTTCCTGTAAGATAATCCATCATTTGTGCTGCAGTTGCGTTTTTCTGCTCATCACTCAGATTATCAATCTGTGCTTCACCATAAACATCTGCACGAAAACGGTTCAGAGTAAAACCTTCCTCCACATCGAAAGCATAATCACCGTGATCATTAACAATAATATGAAAATTGTCGGCCAAACTGTCCCCGTTTTTGGAGAGAATCTGCAATACCTGGTATGCGATACCATTTAATGCCAGATTTTTTTCACGTGTGCTGTTATATGTTCCACTATCTTCAAAAGTAACAGAATAGGCAAGAACATTGGAAGCTACAACAGTGCCGTTTCGGTCATAGATATTTCCTCGTGTACTTTTGATCACACGTGTTTTTGTGGTACGTGTCTGAAATTTACTGATATAGTCTTCTCCCTGTATGATCTGCAGGCTGAAAAGCTGCCGAACAAGAACAGATGAAAGAAAAACAAATACGATCACAAGAACAGTAGTACGTTTCAGACGGATTTTTTTGATGATTTTTTTTATTTTAATTCCCAAATAGACTCACTTTCTTTCCTTACAGTATCCATTAAGTGGTAGTTGATCCAGTAAAATATCCGATATACGATAATTGTGAGAAAAACCGTATAAACAATCTCGGGGATAATAATTCTGTATATGTAGGTCAAAAATCCAAGTCGGCCCCGGAGAAGAAACTGAAGGCCGTATACAGACAGATTATAAAGAAGATCTGTTCCTGCTACAAGAAAAAGCGGAACTTTCAGATCATCATCATAAAAGCTGCGGAATGCGTAGCCGCTGATATATCCTGCATACATATAAATCAGCGCATAGAAACCAAACAGTGATCCGTAAAAAAGATCAATAAAAAGTCCTGAAAAAAATCCTGTCCAAAGTCCGACTTTTCTTCCGCGCATCAATCCCATGGCTACACACAGGATCAAAGGCAGGTTTGGCGTAATGGAACCAATGGAAATGTAATCCATTATTGTACATTGCAGGAGAAAACAGACAATAATGGTAATAAATAATACTATTTTATTTTTCATTGGACGCATCCTCCGTTTTGTCTATTGCGTCCTGTTTATTGACGGTAATGACAAACACATCTTTCAGATGGCCGAAATCAACGGGTGTAACGATCGTACCTGTTTTTGTCAAGTTATTGGGATCCTGTTGGATTTCGCTGACATAACCGATAAACAGTCCTTCCACGTATTTTTCGCTGATATTTGAAGTGACAATACGTTCTCCCACGGTTACTTTGTTATCCTGGTCATAGAGCTGTTCAAAACTCAGTTTTCCCTCATCGATCAGCTCCAGATCTCCGGTAACAACGCAATTATCAGAAGTGCTGACAGCCATGGCACTGACATTACTGCTGTCATCAATAATGGAACGAACGGTAGCCCATGATGGGCCAACTTCCGTGACGATCCCGACAAGTCCTTTTCCTGCAATTACGTTGTTGTCAACATGGATTCCATCATTAGTACCTTTATTGATCATAAATGTATCGTACCAGTTGCCTGGATCTTTGGAGATGATCCTTGCCGCAACTTTTGGATAATCAGTGTATTCCTGATCAAGATTATAAAGTTCTTTCAGCCTGGTAAGTTCTGTCTGATCCTGGATCAGGATATTATTCTGTTCGGTAAGACTGTTGATCTGATTTTTAAGTTCCTCGTTTTCCTGAAGTACGTCCTGCTTATCACGAAGACTGTTTTTTACATCTCCGAACATATTACTGACACCGGAAATGCCCTTTTCAAAGGGAACAACCAGAAATCCGGCCACATTCTGCAGAGGTGCTGAAGTTGTTCCGGAAGCTGCGGTAGCAACAATACAGCTTCCACAGAAAAGTGTCATGATTACCAGAAGATGTTTGCTTTTTAAATTAAAATGAAAACGCACTTTTTTTCGGATGTTTTTCATTATATATGCCCCTTTACAGTTTTTTCTGCTTTACAGGCTGTGCCCATCTGCGCAGTTCTCTGTCGTGAATGATCTTTTCCAGTCCATGTACAGCAGAAGTTTCGTACAAATCAGAAAGATTAAAGGCAAATCCTGTATAACTTGCCAGATAGTTGTCGATATATGGAAGTCGAGTACTGCCACCGGTAAGGTAAATTCCCTCTTTTGCAATATGATAGGCAATCTGTGGTGGTGTACGTTCCAGAAATGTTTTCATTTCTGCCGCGATCTGATTTACGCAATTGGTGATTCCCTCATTAACAACATAGGCGGAAACAACTTCTTCTCTGGGAAGTCCGGAAACGCTGTCGATTCCTACAACTTTCCGGGCTTCCTTTTTCTGGTCGTTAAGCCGTCCCATGACTACTTTCAGGCGTTTGGCCGTACGTGTTCCGATCTGCAGATTGTAATGTTTACGAATCTCACTGCAGATGGATTCATTCATCTGCCGGCCTCCAAGAGGGATCTTACGGCTTATGATGATCTTGCCATCTGTAAGGATTGAAAATTCTGTACTCTGTGCACCAATGTTTACAACCATACTGCCTTCATTTTTTTCAAGATTGATGTTCATGGCTACCGCATCTGCAATCGGAGATTCTACCATGAAAACCCGGTTTTTTCTAAGCCAGTGTCCATTGACCAGATGATAGTAGGCTCTTTTTTCAATGGCCGTCATATCAAGAGGAACCGAAAAAAACATATCCGCACCAAGGCCGGATGTATGATCGATCTTTTTCAACATGCTGTAAAGTACGATTTCCTGTAATTCGAGATTCGCAAGCATTCCAAAAGCCATGGGAGAATCTACAGAAATATCCGAAGGTGATTTTTCAAACATTTCATAGGCCTCATTTCCAATAGCAAGGATTCGACGCCCCCGGTAGGCAACCATGTTTTTTTCTATGTAAGTTTTATTTCTGAAAAAAGAATAGACTTTTACAGAGCTGCTCCCCAGGTCTACCCCGTAATTATTTCTAAAAAGCATAAATCTGCCCCTTCACTTAATATACTCATCAAAAATCCCCTTTTCCCGGAAACTGATGTACCTGTGATCTCCAATGATAATATGATCCAACAGATGGATTCCAAGAAGCTCACCAGATTCGAAAACCCGTCTGGTGACTTCCAAATCGGCCTGACTGGGGGAAGGATCACCGCCTGGATGATTATGCACAAGGATCAAATTTACAGCATGATATTTTACAGCTTCTACAAAAACTTCTCTTGGAGTGATCAGTGTGGCGGTGGCAGTCCCACGGCTTAAAAGCTGCTCTCCTGTGAGATGATTATGTCCGTCCAGCATCATACAGTACAATAATTCCTGTTCTTCGTGACGAAGCTGTTCCATATAATACTTTGCAATTGTGACAGGATGCTGAAAAGACAGTTCCGGCTTCGCTGCAGCAGTTGCCATACGTTTGGAAAGCTCCCCGATGCATTTCAGCTGTATGGCTTTTACCTTGCCAATCCCATGGATTTTCATCAGCTCCGGTACAGAAGCATGAAACAGACCCAAAAGTCCGGAATGACCTGTTTGTTCCGATAAATTAAGGATTTTATCAGCCAGTGTCAGAGAACTTAATCCCTGTACGCCACAGCGCAGGATCACAGCAAGAAGCTCACGATCGCTTAAAGACTGTTCTCCCTCCCGAAGACATTTTTCATACGGACGCTGATAATCTGGCATTTCCATTATAGTATCTTTCATATGATTTCCCTTTTCGCTCTCGAAGAAGGGTATGCAAAATTGCAGAAGTTATTTTAGCATAAAAAAGCAGGAATGTACACTCTATCCCGGAAATTTCCACTTTTTTCACATTTTATTTACAGGCAGGGCATAAATGGAAGCTACTGCTTCTGCCACTTTAATTCCGTCCATTGCTGCAGATGTAATGCCACCGGCGTAACCAGCGCCCTCTCCGCAGGGGTAGATTCCTTCTATATTGGAAGTGAGTTTTTTTGGTTCCCGCACGATCCGGACAGGAGAAGATGTACGGCTTTCTACTCCTTCCAGCAATGCATCCGGCCGGTCAAAACCGGAAAGTTTTTTTCCAAAAGCATGGATTCCGGCTTCAATGGAATCCCCGATCTCTTTCGGGAAAATGCTGCGGACATCGGTAAGTGTATAGGCTCCTTTGATACAGGGGCTCACATCTCCAAGTTTGATACTTTTCTTATGCGCACAGTAATCTTTGAAAAGCTGTACCGGAACTTTTCCGTTTCCGGCTTCCCAGGCAGCACGTTCCAGCTTTCGTTGGAGTGCGATTCCTCCAAGAACGCCTTCCTCCGGAAAATCAGAAGGATTTACTGTAACGATGATGGCACTGTTGGCATTACGGCTGTCACGTGCCTGGTAACTCATCCCATTTACTGCCAGCATGCCTTCCTCAGAAGAAGCATTTACCACATAGCCACCGGGACACATGCAAAAAGAATAAACGCCACGTCCGTTTTCCAGTGTATGGGTAACTTTGTAGCTGGCTGCGCCCAGGTAATCATTTTCCGGCTCTCCGTAAAGATCCTGGTTGATCATGGTCTGTGGATGTTCCACTCGTACTCCTACTGCGAAAGATTTTGGCTCCATGGAAAGATTGTGCTTGTTCAGCATGGCAAAAGTATCTCTGGCACTGTGGCCGGGAGCAAGAACGCAGATTTCTGCCGGTATTTCTTCTTTTTCATTGACGATGACAGCCGCAAGTTTCTGGTCACGGACCACCAGATCAGTCACTGTGGAACGGAATCGGAATTCCCCGCCCATTTCTTCAATCTGATGGCGCATAAACTGAACGATTCCCACAAGCTGATCCGTACCAAGGTGGGGTTTCTGCTGGTAAAGGATTTCAGATGGAGCTCCTGCTTCTACAAATCTGGAAAGGACTTCTTTTCCTCTTCCGTAGGTATCTTTTACCAGAGTATTCAGCTTTCCGTCGGAAAAAGTTCCCGCACCGCCTTCTCCGAACTGCACATTGGAATCCGGATCCAGGATGCCGTTCTTCCAGAAATTTTCTACAGTTTCCTGGCGTTTATCTGCTTCTTCTCCACGTTCCAGTACCAATGGACAGTATCCGGCTTTTGCCAGATACCAGGCGCAGAATAATCCGGCCGGTCCGCTTCCGATCACTACCGGTCGATGGGACAATGTTTCAGAACCAGGTGTCGGAAAATGATACTTTCTCTCTGCGGTTAACATAATGTTTTTATCGTGAACTTTTTTTAAAACACGGGATTCATTATCCACTTTAATGTCTACAGTATAGACAAATTTTTTGTCCTCTTTATGCCGGGCATCCAGAGATTGTTTTCGGATCTCATAAGTGAACGGCTGATTTCCAAGGCGAAGTGTTTTCGCTATTTTTCTGTGAAGCTGCTCTTCTGTATGGGTGATGGGAAGCTTCAACTGTGTGATCCGGATCATTGTTATTCCTCCTTTGCTGCCCAGATACCGGCGGTAGCTCCACTTGACCATGCCCACTGCAGGTTGTATCCACCGCAGGTGCCGTCAATATCAAGGAGTTCTCCGGCAAAATAAAGGCCTTTATGAAGTCTGGATTCCATGGTTTTACTTTGAACTTCAGAAGTATCCACGCCGCCGGAACAAACCTGTGCCTGTTCAAAAGAAAGGCTGTCTTTTACCGGAAGGCGAAAATCATTGATCCCATGGATCAGATCCTTCTGTGCACATAAGACACGGATCAGTTTTTCCGGAAAAAGTCCGATGAGAAGTTCTTTTTCTGTTTTATAAGGGCAGGCTGTTTTTCTCTGTTCCAGGTATTCTTCCAGTTCTTTCTGGTTCAGTTCCGGAAAAAAATTTATGGAAAGCTCTGCGTTTTTGTTTTCGTGAACCGCTCGGATGGCGTAGCGGGAAATCTGAAATACCGGGATCCCGGATACACCGTAATCGGTAAGCTGCAGTTCTCCCTGCTGAGAGGCTGCCGGAATGCCATCTATATAAAGGGTTATCTTACCTTCTGTCCGCACACCACTCCAGCCGGAAAAAGAATTTCCCTTACATTTCAAAGCTGTCAGAGCTGGAAGAGGTTCGATCAGATGATGTCCGAGACTTTCTGCGATTTTGTATCCACTTTCACTGGAACCTGCAACGGAAGAGGCGCGGGAACCGTTTGCAAGAATCACGGCATCACCATTGTAGGTCCATCCGTCAGTATGGATCTTCCACTGTCCGTCTGTGAAAGACACGCCGGTAACAGTCTGATTGGTTTTCAGTTTTACTTTCAGGCTGCGTGCTTTCATGGTAAGAACATCTACCACACTCTGCGCCTGGCTGCTCCGGGGATAGATCCATCCGTCGCGGTCTGTGGTACAGATTCCCAGTTCCTGAAAAAATTCCAGAGTCTTTTCCACAGGAAACTGTGCCAGGGCATCTTTGACAAATTCCGGATGGGATCCCCGGTAAGCGTTTTCATCCTGGTTCAGATTTGTCATATTACAGCGTCCATTTCCTGTAGCACAGATTTTTCTTCCGGGACGGTCATTCTGTTCCAGAACCGTAACCGCTGCTCCGTTTATGGCAGCCTGAATAGCCGCCATAAGGCCGGAAGCACCTGCTCCTACGACAAAGACCTGCTTTTTTAAGTCCTGTCCTTCGGATTTTTTCATAATTTCACAAGTTCCTTATCAACCATATACTGAAGAGATTTCAGGATTCCAAGTTTAGCATGCTCCCAGGTAAGACCACCCTGGAAATAAACAGCATAAGGTGGTTTCATAGGACCATCGGCAGAAAGCTCGATGGAAGAACCCTGGATGAAAGCACCTGCAGCCATGATGACCTGACTGTCATACCCTGGCATATCCCACGGTTCCGGTGTCACAAAACTGTCTACCGGTGCTGCAGCCTGGATACCCTGGCAGAATGCTACAAGACCTTCCGGTGTTCCAAGGGTGACTGCCTGGATGATATCCTGACGTGGTTCTGTGCTGTTCGGTACCACCGGGAAACCAAGTTTTTCGTAAATGTTTGCTGCAAAAACGGCGCCTTTTAAAGCTCCTTTGGTAACCATCGGTGCAAGGAAAAATCCCTGGTACAGAGAACGGTTTACACCAAGGGTTGCCCCCACTTCCATGCCCAGTCCCGGGCAGGTCATACGGTAGGAAGCGTTTTCCACACAGTCTTTTCTTCCGGCGATATATCCGCCGATAGGGGCAAGACCGCCGCCTGGATTTTTGATCAGGGAACCCACCATGATATCTGCACCTACATCACTTGGCTCTATGGTATCTACGAACTCACCGTAGCAGTTATCTACCATGCAGATCACATCCGGTTTGATCTTCTTTACAAAAGCGATCAGCTCACCGATCTGTTTTACAGAGAAGGAAGGACGAGTCTGATAGCCTTTGGAACGCTGAATGGTTACCAGTTTTGTTTTTTCATTGACTGCCTTTTTGATATTTTCGTAATCAAAGGTACCATCCTCAAGAAGGTCTACCTGACGGTATTTTACACCATATTCTGTAAGAGAACCGTTGGACGGACGGATCCCGATGACTTCTTCCAGAGTATCATATGGTTTGCCTACAGGGGAAAGAAGCTCATCGCCCGGGCGTAAGTTTCCAAACAGTGCAATGGCAAGTGCGTGGGTTCCGCAGGTGATCTGAGGGCGGACCAGGCAGGCTTCTGTGTGGAATGTATCCGCATAGACCTGCTCCAGGGTCTCGCGTCCAAGGTCATTGTAGCCATAACCGGAGGAAGCTCCGAAACATGCCTCACTGACACGGTTTTTCTGCATGGCATGGATAACCTTCATCTGGTTATACTCTGCAGTTTTATCAAATTTTTCAAAACGTTCTTTCAGGGAATCTTCTACAGTTTTACCGAAATCGTAAACTGCGGAAGAGATTCCAAGCTGTGCATATAATTCTTTCATGATCATTTTTCCTTTTTTATTTTATTTGGCAGGCAGGATCCCTTTTTCTCTGCATACAGAAAGCATGTAGGAAAGGATCCGGCTGTCATCGTAATCAAAGTTATCTTTATCTACCCAGGTTACCTCGCCTTCTCTTCGGAACCAGGTAAGCTGGCGTTTGGCGAAATGTCTGGTGTCACGTTTCAGGATGCGAACGGCTTCCTCGTAAGGGTATTCTCCGTCCATCCAGTCCAGGATTTCTTTATAGCCCAGTCCCTGCATCGAAACCATTCCTCTGTGGCAGCCCATTTCCCGGAGCTTTTTTACTTCTTCTACAAGCCCGTTTTTCAACATCTCATCCACTCTTGTGTCTATGCGTTCGTAGAGAAGAGGACGGGGTGCGTTCAGGACAAAGTATGCCAGGGCATAGGGGCTGGTATGTTCTTTCTGCTCTTCATTATGTTCGGAGATCCTGGTACCGTTCTGTTTATAAAATTCCAGGGCGCGTATCACTCGCTTGACATTGTTCTCATGGATGTCCTGGGCTGACTTGGGATCAACCTGTGCAAGCATATCATGAAGAAATGAAGGGCCTTTTTGTTCTACCAGCTCTTCCAGCTCCCTGCGGTAATGGTCATCCTGGTTGGAACTGGTAAAATCAATATCTCTGGTTACGGCCTGAATATAAAATCCCGTGCCGCCTACCAGGATCGGGATCCGGCCTTTATCATAAATTTTTTCCATGGCTTCTTTTGCCATCTGCTGGAAAAGGACAATATTAAAATCTTCTGTGGGCTCCAACACATCCACCAGATGATGAGGGACGCCATCCATTTCTTCCGGTGTGATCTTGGCGGAACCAATATCCATATGGCGGTAAACCTGCATGGAATCTGCGGAGATGATCTCTCCGTTTACTGCTTTTGCAAGGGCAATGGAAAGTTTTGTTTTTCCCACGGCAGTAGGTCCGGTAAGGACGATAAGAGGTTTTTTCATAGATTTTCTCCGTTTATGATAGGTATCTTACACGATACGTTTAAATTTTTTTTCAATCTCTGTCTTACTCATGGCAATGATGGTTGGCCTTCCATGAGGACAGTTATAAGGATTTTCCAGTGTCAGAAGTTCATCGATCAGCTTGTCGGCTTCCTGGGGTGACATGGAATGATTGCCTTTTACAGCAGCTTTGCAGGCCATAGTTGCAAGCCTTGCGGTAAACAGTTCAAATGCATCTTTGGAGCCGTCTGCAGTGAGATGGTCCAGCATTTCCAGAAACAGCTCTTCCTCTGTCATTCCCAGAAGACTGGATGGCACCGCACTGATACTGTACTCTCTTCCCCCAAAAGGTTCGATCTCAAAACCGAAATCTCGAAAATATTTTTCGTTTGCTTTTAACAGGTTTTCTTCCTCAAGGCTGAGTGAAACGATCAGCGGAGGGCTTACGTACTGAGACTGGATGTTCTGAGACTGGAACAGCTTTACGAACCGCTCATAATATACTTTTTCATGGGCCGCATGCTGGTCAATGATATAAAAATTATCTTCGAACTGTACCAGCCAGTAGGTGTCAAACAGCTGTCCGATCAGCCTGTGGCGGCTTCTGGATTCCGGGGCAAGAAGCCGTTCTTCGAAAAGTTCCAGCTGTTTTGGCGTTTCCTGTTCCAGGGATTTGATCGGCTCGCTGTTTATCTCAGGAGATGTCGATTCGGCAGGTTTTTCAGATATCACTTCTGGATCAGCTGTTTCTACAGCGGAAGTCTCTTTTTTTCCGTCCTTCAGTGTGCCGGAAAACATTTCCTCTTCTTCTTTTGTAAAGGGCTGAGATCTATATACGGGATTTTCCCGCAGAGAACCCATATGCCTGTATTTATCTGTAAAAGAATCTGAAGAACTGTGAGCTGTTTCAGCTGAGCCATAGGAGGCTGTACTATTTGTCAACTTATTATAAGGTATCGATGAAACCGGCGATGTACGTACTTCAGAAGCTGTCGGTGCAATATGGGAAGCTATATTCGCCGTCCGGTTCTGGTGTCCGTACATCTCCTGCCGTCTTTTTACCTCGAAAGGTTCCGGAACATTTCCTGGCTTCATCTGCTCGTTGTGAGATGTCGGTTCGTCTTTTCCCACAGATACCTGCGGGATTAGTTCTCTGTGAGTCAGTACCTTACGAACAGTTTCATAGATAGCCGTATAAACTTCGGTTTCTCTGGCAAAACGCACTTCTCTTTTTGCCGGATGTACATTAACGTCCAGGTCATTACCATCCATTTCGATCCGAAGGGAAACAAATGGAAATTTATGCTGCATGACCAGTCCTTTATACCCATCCTCAATAGCCTTGGTAATGATCTTGTTTTTTACATACCGGCCATTGATATAATAATTCTCAAAAGTGCGGTTTCCTCTGGAAATCTCCGGTTTTCCCACAAAGCCTTCGATCTTCATAAAATCATTTTCATAGGAGACTTCCAGAAGTGCTTTGGCGATCTCCCGTCCGTAAACGCTGTAGATCACATCCTTTACGCTGTAATTTCCGGAACTGGAAAGTTTCACCTGACGATTCTGGATATATTTAAAGGAAATTTCCGGATGGGAAAGCGCCAGCTGTTCCATCAGCGTATTGATGTAACCGGCTTCTGTCATGTCGGATTTCAGAAATTTGCTTCTTGCAGGTGTGTTGTAAAAAAGGTTCCGGATCAGGAAGGTGGTTCCCTCCGGTGCGCCCATCTCCTCCAAAGACTGTTCTTTTCCACCTTCGATCACATAGCGGGTACCGCTGATGGCAGAAGGAGTTTTTGTGATCAGTTCTACCTGGGAAACTGCGGCAATACTGGAAAGAGCCTCGCCACGAAAGCCCAGGGAGGCAATATGTGTCAGGTCTTCCACTTTTTCAATCTTGCTTGTAGCATGACGTAGAAAAGCAAGGGGAACCTGTTCTGCTTCCATTCCGGAGCCGTTATCTGTGATACGGATCAGCTTTTTTCCACCATCTGTGATCTCTACTGTGATGGCGGTAGCTCCTGCGTCAATAGCATTTTCCACAAGTTCTTTTACAACAGAAGAAGGCCGCTCCACAACTTCACCTGCTGCGATCTTATCAATGGTATTCTGGTCTAAAACTGCAATTTTTCTCAAGGTATCACCACCGGTTCTTTATTTTGTTCTGCAGATTATAGAGAATATTCAGGGCCTCCATTGGAGTCAGGTTGCCAATCTCCAGGCCTTTGATCTCTTCGATGATATCATTATCATGCACCGTGTCAAAGAGTGACATCTGTGCCATATCCACCTGATCATAGGTGATCTTCTGCTTCTTTTTCGGAGCAGTCAGGTCTTTTACCGCTGCGGTGATATCTGCGTCACTGAGCTCTTCCACAAGTTCCTTGGCACGCTGGATCACGGAATCCGGAACACCGGCAAGCTTGGCCACCTGGATACCATAACTCTTGTCAGCGCCACCTTTTACGATCTTACGAAGAAATACGATATCGTCACCCTTTTCTTTGACAGCAATACAGTAATTGTTGACACCGGAAAGTTTTCCCTCCAGTTCGGTAAGCTCATGATAATGGGTCGCAAATAAGGTTTTGGCACCGCAGAGCTTGGTATTGCTGATATGTTCGATCACTGCCCAGGCAATGGAGAGGCCGTCAAAAGTACTGGTTCCACGTCCGATCTCATCCAGGATCAGAAGGCTACGGGAAGTGGCATTGCGAAGAATATTGGCAACCTCCGTCATTTCCACCATAAAGGTACTTTGTCCGCTTGCAAGGTCATCAGATGCACCTACACGGGTGAAGATCCGGTCAACCACACCGATGTTTGCACTGTCTGCCGGAACAAAGCTTCCGATCTGTGCCATCAGTACGATCAGGGCTGTCTGGCGCATATATGTGGATTTTCCGGCCATGTTTGGTCCTGTGATAATGGAGATCCGTTTTTTGTGGTTGTCAAGATACGTATCGTTTGGAATGAACATATCATTTTCGATCATCTGCTCCACAACCGGATGACGGCCGTTTCGGATATCAATGAGGCCTGTCTCATTGATCTTTGGCCGGACGAAATTATTCCTCTGGGCAACCAGTGCAAGAGAAGCGAAAACATCCAGTGCAGCCACTGCTTTTGCAGTGCGCTGGATACGGACAACTTCCGCTCCAACCTGATCACGGATACTGGAAAACAGTTCAAATTCCAGCGCATAAAGCTTATCCTCAGCTCCAAGGATCAGATCTTCCAGATCTTTCAGTTCCTGAGTGATATAACGCTCTGCATTGGTAAGGGTCTGTTTGCGGATATAATCCTCCGGCACAAGATCTTTGAAAGTATTGGTAACTTCCAGAGAATAACCAAATACACGATTGTACTTGATCTTCAGGCTTTTGATACCGGTACGTTCCCTCTCTCTTGCCTCCAGCTCAGAAAGCCATTTCTTTCCATCTGTCCGGGAACGGCGGAATTTATCTACATCTTCATTATATCCTTCCCGGATAATGCCACCGTCTTTCTGGGCAAGAGGCGGATCATCGGTGATAGAGTTCCGGATCAGCGAGGTAATGTCTGTCAGAGGATCCATATCTTCGTTGATCTTAGTAAGCAGTGGAGATTTGAATTCTGCCAGGACCTGTTTTATATAAGGAAGCATTTCCAGAGAAGAGGCAAAAGAAACCAGATCTCTCGGATTAGCGGATTTGTAACTGATACGGCTGATCAGACGTTCCAGATCATAGATCGGGTTTAAATATTCCCGGATCTCATCCCGTTCCATGGGTTTTTCATTCAGTTCTTCCAGAGCACCCAGTCTCTTTTCGATTTCCTCTGCATCGATCAGAGGCTGTTCCACATAAGACCGAAGTGTTCTGGCTCCCATAGCTGTTTTGGTCTTGTCCAGTACCCAGAGAAGAGAACCTCTTTTCTGTTTTTCGCGCATGGTTTCCACAAGCTCCAGATTACGACGGCTGGAGCTGTCGATAAGCATGTATTTCTCGGCAGAGTAAGGGCGGATACTTGCCATATGGGAAAGTGCTGTTTTCTGTGTTTCTTTCAGATACAGGAACAGAGCACCGGAAGCGATGATCCCGCTGTCGTAGTCACCAATTCCTAACCCCTCCAGATTTCCCACATGGAAATGTTCTTTTAGAGTTTTCTGACACAGCTGATCGTCAAAGTACCAGGGATCCAGGGCGAATACGCAGATTCCAAGACGTCCTTTCAGATCCTCCACATCCACACCACTTAAAAGAAACGCATCGTTGCAGATGATCTCTGCAGGTGTGAATTTATTGATCTCATCCAGAAGTTTCTGAGGCTTATCCAGCTCTGTAAGAAAGCAGTCACCGGTTGTGATATCTGCAATAGCACAGCCAAAATGATCTCCGATGGAGACAATGGACATCAGATAATTGTTTTTGGATTCGTCCAGTGACATGGCATCCAGTGTGGTTCCCGGTGTGACAATACGAACAACTTCACGTTTTACAAGACCCTTGGCTTTTTTCGGATCTTCTACCTGTTCACAGATGGCAACTTTATAACCTTTTTCTATCAATCGGTTGATATAAGTTTCCGCAGCATGAAAAGGAACGCCACACATGGGCGCTCTCTCTTCCAATCCGCAGTCTTTTCCTGTAAGTGTGATCTCCAGTTCCTTGGATGCAGTCAGCGCATCATCAAAGAACATTTCATAAAAATCGCCCAGACGGTAAAAAAGGATACAGTCGCTGTATTCTTCTTTGGTCTTTACGTATTCTTTCATCATCGGTGATAATTTCCCTGTGTTGACTGGAAACCCTGTATTTACGCGGCTTGTAGATGCTTTATGTTCCTCTTTGACCCACTTTTGACCCATTTTTTTTTCTTCTTCAGTGTTTCTTGTTTTTTCCAAATATTTAAACCTCTTCCTAAATTGTCATTTTATCAGTAAAATTAGCTTTCTTTTCCATACTTTTCTTCATAATTTCTTATCGTGGTTGCTTTAAGATTCCGAACCTTATAAAGTTCCATCCATTTCTCATACCATTTTGAAACGGACATACTCGAATCAAAGCCTGGAATACCTGGGAGAACTTCCGCCAAATACATGTTTCTTTGCTTTTTCACCTGCTGAAGATTTGTTCCATAGATAGAAAAAGGCGGTTGCCAGATCCCTTAATTGTGATTCTGGCTTCTTACCGCCCATCTTTTCTTTGTCGGATTCCCTTACCTATTTCTTTTCCTCTTAGATTTTTTCCATAACATTACCATCCTTTTTCTAATAACAATAGATGATCATGCATGGCACTGGACTTAATTTTAACACAACCCCAAAAACCTTTCAAGACTGCCGATCTATCCATTTCTGAAATTTTTTCTTATCAATCAGGGTTCTTCGCCCAATTCGTACCATGAAGGTATTATTCTTCATAAGAATTCTCATGGTTTTCTCTGAAAGACCTGTGCGTTCACAGGCTTCCTTGACTGATATAAGAATCTTATCGTTATCTGCTGCTTGTATTTTTTATGTATCATATATATTACAGCCAATATCTGAAGGCAGATGATATTGGCTGTTCCTCTCTTCGATAAAATTATTCTTTTGTCATCTGATTTTAATTTCTATTTTTCCTTCCACTTGGCTATATAAATCCAGAGGATCTTCATCACTTTCATAAACACGTCCTTCGCCTTCTCCGTAAGTATCTTCTGTTCCCGTTTCATATTTTTTATATGTTGTTCTGTTTTTTTCTTCTTTATTTACATATAATTCTAATGTCACCGTTTTAGCATCTGGCGAAATTCCTTTGTATTTTGTATTATTTCTGCTTTCTTCAAACACAGTCTCTGCGTCTCCATAATTTGTCATTCTATAAAGCCCCTGATTTCCTTTATCGTCGGTTCCTAGTAAATAATAATCTTCATATTCTTTATTATCCAAATTTCCATAAATTGTACTTGCCAAATCGTTTAAGCTCATTTTTGAAATCGTCAGATTTTGATTTGGAGATATCTTTATTTTTTTATTCACATTTACATTTATGGTATTCTTCTCTAGTTCTTCCCAATTTGATGAAAATTCAAAAATATAGTCATCCGTATCTTCTGTATCTGCAGTATCCATTTCTGTTGGATCAAATAACCATACTTTCATTTTTATATCTGCTGTATTATCTTTAAAAGTTGTATCTTCCAACCTATAATGACAAACCTGACCATCTGTTCCGTTCTCCTTTTTCTCCAGAGCATATGTTCCATCTAACTGTGCTGCTTTTCCATTTATCTCCACTTCTGTTAGTAGAATAGTCTCCTTTTCTTTTGAATCATTTATATTATCAGATATTGCCACCCATAAATTCTCCTTATCAGCAGCAATTTCATCTAACGTAATAGAAATTCCATTTTTAGTAATCGTTTTTCCAACACTATCTATATATGATTCTACATTTTCATTAATCCCCAATGCAGTTTGAATCCACGAAGTAATCTGTTCCCAGGCCGCCTTTATCTCATGCGGATGTCCCAAGCCTCCTATCAATAATGCTATTACAACTCCTGCTGCTGCAATCTTTGCTAATTTTAATTTCAAATTAACATTTCGCTTTTCCCATGGCAAGGAAGCTTCATAAACAAATTTTTCATCTATTTCTCCCATCAGATCCAAAAAATTGTTTTCTTTTTTCATATGATTTCTTTCACCTCTTCCCATAATCTGTTTCTGCTTCGAAAAAGACTGGATTTAATTTTAGTCTCAGAGCATCCATGTCTTTTTGCAATGTCTTTAATATTATCCATATACCAATATCGCCTGACAAAAATATCCCTGTCCCCTGCTTTTAAATCACTTAAAAATTTTTCTAAAATATTCAAAATTTCCTTTTTCTTTATGTCCTCTTCCACATAATCCTTTATTGTATTTTCCAGTTTTTCCACTTCACCACAAATATCCATCATATGTGTATCTGCTCTTTTTGAAGCATTTTTCTTTCTGAAATTGTCCAATGCCAAATTTCTGGTTATTTTTCCAAGAAATGCAGATAATTTTGTTGGCGTTTTAGGCGGAATCTTATTCCACGTTATCAGCCACGTATCATTTACGCATTCTTCTGAATCTTCTGTGTTATATAAAATATTCCATGCAATCTTAAAGCAAAATTTTTCGTACTTTACTTCTACCTGGCGAATTGCATCTTCTGATCTTTCTAAAAATAAATTTATAATATGTATATCTTCCATATCACATTTCTCCCCTGTATATTAGTGTTTTTATGCAGATAGGCTATTTGCAGTGTGCCATATTAATGTTGTCTATTATATATAACGTATTTTTTTCTGTTTGGTTGCACTTTTTTTATAAATTTTTTTGTTACCATAATTCCATTATCACTATAACATATTATCTAATCATTCTTCTCTCCCTGGTCAACTATTAATATCGTAATCTGCTTCTGCAAATAAAGCTACATGCCAAAAATGAAAAAAAGGAGCTGCCATTCAATGTGCATTCATGAACGGCAGCTCCTTTTTAAATCATTTTTATTTAACAACTACTTTTACTTTTTTGCAACTATTTCCAGATTTCACTGTGATATAGGCTGTTCCCTTTTTCTTTCCAGTGATCACACCACTGGAACTTACCGTTGCAATCTTCTTATTCGAAGAACTGTAGGTAACCTTCTCCTGGGAAGTGATCGGGCTGATGACTGGTTTCGACGTAAGTTTTTTTATTCCTTGCAACGGTCACGCTTGATTTCAGTCCGGTGATCTTTGTTGTCCTTACCGTTGTTTTCTGCACAGTAATGGAAATGACCTGTTTTTTGCCGCTGGCCAGTGTAATGGTCACTTTGATTATTATTTGAATTCCAGCCCTCAGCCTTTTCATTGACAGAGGGCTAATTTGGGCTTAACAATTATTGAGCATCCCTTAACTGATCTACAATGCTGCATTTCGCTGCATTATCATACATCATGCAGGGAATCAGCCACCCAAGCAGAAGAAATACCGGAATTGTCAGCAGGACAGGCAGAACGGTGAACCGATACTCAAAGAACCAGAACATACTGCCCAGCATTTTCCCCGCAAGAGGTCCCACCGCCAGTGAAAGCACAAAGGCCACCGATACGGAAGACATTGCGTAAAACAACCCCTCGTAGATCAGCATGGTTTTGAGCTGTCGGGGCGTCATTCCTACAGCCTGAAGCACCGCAAATTCCCGGCGGCGGGAAAGAATACCGGTCATCATGGCGTTGAAGAAATTTAAGAGTCCCACCAGCCCGATGATAGCACAGAGGATACCACCTATCAGAAGGAACATCTGCCGGAACTGAGCAAATTCAGAGCGAGCCGTGGCCTTGCTTTCATACATCAAGGGCGAAAACTCACCGGCAGTGAGCTTCGATAGATATTGCTCTGCTTCGGCCTCGTCAACTTCGTCCGCTGTGTCGAACAGGTAGAGCATCGGAATGGCTGCACCACCGCTGTCCCTCTGTGCGGTGTCCACAGACAAAACTACGTCATATCCAATACCACTATAACGATAACTCATGGAATTCGGAAGTTCTACCAAGGCGCAGACCGTGTACTCTACATCTCTGGCTCCATACAATTTTGCCTGAAGGTACTCCTCCGGTGAATCTTCGGTGCGGAGTTCCCCGGTGCGGCTGTCGATATATTTCACATCGTCCGCATAGGTAACGGTGATCGTGTCTCCCACCTTGGGGTAGTATTCAGGATTGAGCAGATTACCGTAGTCATCTAAGGAAACCGCAATGGCAATGGCGTTATTGTCCGGCTCCAACATGGGAGAAATATCTCCGTCGAACACTTGCAGCTTGTCAAACAGACTGTTATCCAGAGCCTCGATTCTGGTATCTCCCATCACCATATTGCCCCGGTGCTCCAGACGGCTCATATGGCTGTCCAACTGCTCGGCGCTTTCGTACCTTGCATAGTCCTGCCGCAGAGCATCCTCCGTCATCCACAGATATGCGGGTTTTCGCACAGCATATCCCGTGCCGGAAAGACTGGCCTTTGTGTTTGCTGCGATCTCTTCGATCTGTTCCGGCGTGATGAATTCATCTGCCGGGTTGTAACGGAAATAGTCGGGCGTGCTGACGATAAAATCGGCGCAGGTCATGAAGGATACATACTTCTCCATGCTGAAGCCGCCCACAAAGGCACACAGCGCATTGAACAGTGTCACCGACAGTGCCAGAGACACCACCACCAGTACCGTCTTTTTCTTGTTTCGTCCCAGATTGGCAAAGGCCATCTGATGGAGCTTTGCTCCCCGGATGCTGCGCCGTTTTTTCTTGGTCTGCATCACATCCGTATATTTGGTAGCCTCCACCGGAGAGACCTTGGCTGCCATTTTTCCGGGCTTGGAACAGGACAAAAGCACCGTCAACAAGGCGAACAGCATAGAACCAAGGAAGATCACAGGCGATGTGCTGATGGTGGTGATGCCTGCATCCAACTGGGTGGAGCGCAAGACAACAGGCACCAGAACAGCGCCGATGCCGTAGCCCAGCAGCAGCCCTGCCGGAATGCCGATCAGACAAAGCAGAAGTGCCTGCTGGCGAATGATACGTTTGAGCTGCCGGGGCGTTGTGCCAATGGTTTTCAGAAGTCCGTAAAACCGGATATCCCCTACAACAGAGATCTGAAAAATGTTATAGATGATAAGATACCCCGTGAAAATCACCAGCAGCAAAAAAGCTGCTATGGCGATCATCAGCTCTGGATCGAGCTGCGACTCCAGCTGGGATGAGGTATATCCCCAGTTGACGCCGATCCGGACGCTGTTGGGATCGGTATAGCTGTCCCATGTGTAGCCAAGATCGGTATCCACCTGCTCCATCTGCCCTTGAATGTTTGTGCCGGAGGCCAGCATGACATTCAAATCGGTGCGGAAAGGCTGTAAACCTGTTTTCACTGCCTGCGCTTCGATGTCATCTGCGTAATCACGGCTGATGTTGATGTAATGAACAGGCATTAGTTCATCATAGTCCCAATAGCCCACCAGCGTAAAGGTATCTGTTACAGTAAAGGCGGTTTGATCCTTGTCCGTAATGGAATAGGAAACCGTGACCTCGGCGCCCAGCTCCGGCGTTACGCCAAGCAGCTGCAACGCTGCCGTATCCATGGCTACCTCTTTGCCGCTTTCGGGCATCCGTCCGGTAGTAGGGGTTGCATAGCTCCATTTAGTGCAGTTGGCATCCATGTAGCTGATCTCTGCCGGTATTTTGGCAAAGACCCCCTCCGCAGTGATACCGATTACCTTCCGTACCCCCGCAGCCTTCACCTTTGGGTGGGCAGCGATGCGTTCCGCCTGCTCGGGGGAAACATCCTTAAAGGTGCCATGCGCATAGCCGCCTACCTGCCGAAACTGGTAGGTTTCATAGCTGGCGTTCAACGACAAGACAATGGTGAACATGGACGTAAATAGCAGCGTTGTCAGCGCAATGGCAAAAATAGCGATCAGATTGCGGCGACGGTTCGCATAAAGAGATTTTAGCCTGCCCGGCGCAGCAGCTCGGATGCCTGCGCGTCACGCAGATCCCGCCGCAGCTCGACGGGGCGGTAGAGGTACAGGAGCGCCTGCCCCACCAGAAAGCGGATCGGCAGCAGGCACAGTCCCTTCGGCGACAGCCGCCGGTTCAGCTGCCGGATGTCATCGAGCAATGCCTCGCGATCCTTGCAGGGGCAGGGAAACAGGCTCCCTGTCTTGATGCCTGCGAGTGTCGGCGCGCCCTGACGGATCAGAATATCTTCAGACATTCGCTCTTGCCTCCTTTTCTTCTTTATTACGATGGTTAGAGGCATCTAACTTGCGGGGTTCAGAAAAGCCGCCTTATAAGCGGTCTTCAAAGTGCGCTGCGGATTGGCCTGAAAACGAGAACAGCCGCTGCTTTTCATGCGTTCCCATTGCTTTAATGGTTAAATGCATCTAACTATTGCACCTATAAGTTACCACAGATCAGCGGGAAATGCAAGCATTTTTTCCCCTTTTCGCAGGCGCAGGATATGAAGGGCTTTGCGGAAGATGGAAACCTGAGATTTTACTTGCGCTTCAAATGTGTATTTGGTATAATTATTTCAATTTTTTATATGCGCATGCATGATATGCACGGAGGTGAGACACATGTCAGATAACAGAGTAACACTTCTGGGGACGCCCTGTGTCTATCGGGACGGAAAAGAGATCCACTTTCCTTACCGTAAGGCGGAGGGAATATTCTATTATCTGTGCGTGGAGAAGCAGACGAACCGTGATGAGCTGGTTTCCCTTTTTTGGGGTGCCTGCGATGAAAATACCGGACGAAAGAACCTGCGCCAAGCGCTGTTTCAGATCCGCCGCTGTGTAGGGGACGAGGTCATCGTCCTTCAGGGAAGAAACGACCTGAAAATGAACGAGCGCTTTGGGCTGAAGGTGGACTGGGATGCGCCGGATGCGGAGTTTGCCCTCTCCCGGGGTCGGTTTCTGGACTTCTTTTATCTCAAAGAATGTCCCGAGTTTGAAGACTGGGTCGAGCAGAAGCGCGCGCAGCAGCTCGCGCGCAGCCTGAGCTACATCAAGAACCAGATGGCAAACCTCTCCGTTTGCCGGAATACGGAACGGCTGCAGCAGCTCATTGACGTCTGGCAGATGTGGAAGCCATGGGACGAGGAAATGGTCCTCACCGGCATGAAGTGCTTCGCCCAGACGGGCAAGTATGACCTGGGGATACAGCTGTATCAGGAGTACGCCGGCCGCCTTCAGAACGATCTGGATGAAGCGCCCTCCCAGCTGGTGGAGCTGATGCAGCAGTCGCTGCTCCACCGCAAAAAGCTCGCCGCCCTCCGCAAGCCGGGGACGCAGGACAGCTTCTTTGGCCGGCTGGAGGAGCTGCAATACATTGACGAGAGGATCTTCTGGTTCTTAAACGAGGACAGCACGCACTCCGTGGTGATTGAGGGCGAAGTGGGCACCGGCAAGACCGAGCTCATGAAGCAGATCCTGAAAATGAACTACGGCACCGATGTTTTGCAGCTGTCCTCCCACTGCTACGGGATCGAGGAAAACTATCCCATGAAGGCGTGGCGCGATATGTTCGTCCAGCTGGAAAATCTGTGCGACATCGGGACCATACAGCTCTCCGAGCAGCATCGCGTCCGGCTCTCGTCCGTGCTGGCGCACGGCGTCAACCTGAGCGGGCACAGCGCGGAGGATGTTACCGTGCTGATCAGCGGCGTGCTGGCCATTTTCAAGGAGCTGGTGAGCCGCTGGCGCATCATCATGTATTTCGACAGCCTCCAATGGATGGATTCGGTCAGCCAGCTGCTCATGCAGCGGGTGATGATCGAATTCGGCAACGAGCAGATCTTTCTCGTGGCCGCGTGCCGAACGGGAGAGGAAAAAAGCGTCCGCGGACTGCTGCTTGCGCTGCAGGAGCGCAACCTGATCGACCTGCTGTCGCTCTCGCCCTTTACGGAAGAAGAGACCACCGCCATCACCCGCGAGGTGCTGGGCGTGTCCGAGCAGGATGACGAGGCTGTTCACAGACTGTATCTCCGCACCGGGGGCAACCCCATGGCGCTGATGGAGATGCTGGGCGTCATCCGCCGGGAGGGCTGGGATTCGCACCTTCCTCTGCCGAAAATCGACATGCTGACCCAGCTGCGGCTGGATCGGCTGAATCCGCAGCAGCGGCGGGTGCTGGATGCCATGTCCATCCAGTTTGAGCAGGCCGATATGGAAGATCTGACGCTCCTGACGGGATTTTCGCCGATGGAGCTGGTGGACCTGCTGGAGCAGCTGATGAGGGCCGACCTTGTGGTGGAGCAGCTGTGGGATCGCGGCGCGGTCTATAAGTTCAGGCACCCGTTCTATAAGCACTACGTCTACCAGCACCTGTCCATGGGCAAGCGGCAGCTGTGGCACCGCACCATGGCCGAGTGCTACGACATGAAGGAAGGAAGACGCTGGTACATCCTGCTGCCCTATACCATTCGGCACTATGAATGCGGCGGTATGCCGGAGCGGGCCGAGGCGCTGCGTCAAAAGATGCAGAATGAGAAGGAAAACTGAAGGCGCTTTCACCCGTCAATGCGCCGGAGCGACAATATATGAATATAGACTGTGCGGTTTGTACACCGCTTTACAGCTTGCCGAAATGAGGTTCATCCTCGTTTCGGCAAGCTGTTTTTTAACGGGCGATGCGATTTTATTTTACATTTTTTTGCGCCGGATGTTTCCGTTAACGCAATTTTAACGCACCGCGCGTATACTTGAGGTCAAGTTAAACGGAAGAGCACTCCCCGGAAAGCAAATCGACTGTTTGATCGTGAAATATGAAATGGAGGAATGAAAATGACCCCGAATGAACAGCGGATGATGCAGGTCATCGATGAGAACCGCGAAAAGGTCCATAAGATCGCAAAGAAGATCTGGGAATTCAAGGAAGTAGGCTGGGAAGAGTTCCAGTCCTCCGCCCTGCTGGAGAACGCACTGGAGAAGGAAGGCTTTGAAGTCCAGCGCGGTCTGGTCGGCAAGCACCCCAAGTTCGATCAGGAGATCGACATGCCCACCGCCTTCAAGGCTGTGTACAAGGGCAAGGAGGGCGGCCCCGTCATCGGCCTCATGCTGGAATATGATGCGCTGCCCAACGGCCACGCCTGCGGCCACAACCTGATCGCCGCTTCCGGCTTCTCCGCCGCACTGGGCCTGAAGGAAGCCTTCAAGGATATCGGCTCTGTTATCGTTTACGGTACCCCCGCTGAAGAGCTCGAGGGCTCGAAGCACTACATTGTCGAAGCCGGCTACATGGACGAGGTCGACCTGATGCTCGCCAACCACTACGGCGGCAACTGGGGCTCCGAGGTCACCGGTAAGGCCATCGTGTGGCCCACCCACGACAACTGGCTCACCTTCAAGGGGCGCACCGCCCACGCCTCCTCCGCTCCCGAGCAGGGCCGCAGCGCGCTGGACGCGGTGCTCCTCACCTGCACGGCGCTGGAGTACCTGCGCGAGCACATGGTCGAGACGAACCGCATCCACTACATCATCTCCAAGGGCGGCACCGCCGCCAACTCTGTCCCCGATGAGGCAACGCTGAACGTGGAGCTGCGCACCAACGACTCCGCCGAGCTGAACTCCATGATGCGCCGCGTTGACAACATCATCAAGGGCGCCGAGCTGATGACGGAGACCACCGCCATCTACAAGTGGGATGCTCCCTGGTACTGCGCTACCCCCGTGCCCAGCCTGTATCACAACGCTGCTGACTATGCCGCGGATCTGGGCATCGATTCCTCCCGCTTCACCTTCGGCAACCTGCCCAAGGCCTCTTCCGACCTCGGCAGCGTGGCCTACAAGCTCCCCACCGTAGAGATCACCTTCCCCATCGTTCCCGACGGCGAGCCTGTTCCCGTTGGTCACGCGGACGAGACCGCTCTGCTGACCTGCCAGGACTACCCCATCGACCAGTGCATCCTTGCCAGTAAGCTTATGGCGCTCACCGGCCTGCGTATCGCCGGCGATCCCGAGAAGCTCAGCGCCCTGAAGGCGGAGTTTGCCAAGAACTACCGCGAGTGATCCCCCCTGTATTCTCAAGTGAGTGCCTTAACCCACACTCACATGGAATAAAAGAATCGCACAAAAAGAGAGGAGAAAAAACATGTCAGACAATTCTAAGAATCTGTCGTCCACAAAGGACCTGAAGCGAGTCCTTGGCTTCTGGGACCTGATGGCTGTCGGTATCGGCTCCATCATCGGTTCCGGTATCATGTCCCTGACCGGCTGGGGTATTGATGAGACCGGCCGAAGCGTTTGCATCGCGTTCGTCATCGGCGGTATCATTGCCGTCCTGGCCCGTTCCCCGCAGATCTTCCTGAACTCCGTAGCACGTTTCCGCGGCGGTGACTACTCCATGGTGGGCACCTTCCTTGGCCCCCGTTGGACCGGCACCTATTCCATGATTGCCCTTTTGACAAGCGTTACCCTTTGTATGTACGCTCTGTCCTTCGCCGACTATGCCATGCCCTTCCTCCCCAATGTGAGCCGTAAGGTCATCGCTCTGTCGATCCTCACCATCCTGTTCATCACCAACACCTTCGGTATCAACGCGTTCTCCAAGATTCAGAACGCAGCAGTTATCGTGCTGGTCATCTCCCTGACGGCCTTTACTGCGGTCGGTCTGACCAAGCTGGACGGCAATTACTTCGAGCCCACCCAGTTCATGACCCACGGTGCCGTCGGTCTGTGGCAGGCTTCCGTCCTCATGAGCTACACCTGCGATGGCGCTCAGTACGTCACCCAGATGAGCGGCGAGGCGAAGAACCCCACCCGCGATATCCCCCGCGTTATGCTGTTCTCCACTCTGGGCGTCTCCGTTTTCTATGGTTTGATCGGTGTGGTCGCTTCCGGCGTGCTTCCTGTTGACCAGGTTGCCGGCCAGCCCATGACCGTCGTGGCCCAGGCGATCCTCTCCAAGCCCCTGTACTACCTCTTCTGCATCGGCGGCGGCTGGATGGCTCTGCTCACCACCCTGAACAGCTCCATCGCCACCTGCACCAAGCCCCTGATGCAGGCCTGCAACGACGGCTGGTATCCCCGCTCCCTGGCCCGTCTGCACCCCAAGTATCGCACTCCCCTGATCCTGCTGGGCTTCTACTATGTGGTCGGCTTCGTCCCCATCGCCTTCGGTATTGATATCGACATCATCAGCAACATCACCATCACTGTCGGTGCCATCACCAAGACCATGATCGTGCTGTGCCTGTGGAACATGCCCAAGGTCCTGCCCGAGGCTTGGAACAAGTCCAACTTCCACATCAGCAACGGCGCTCTCAAGGCTCTGTGCATCGTTGACCTCCTGGTGATCGTCGTTTCCGGCGTTACCTCTTCGTTCGAGCTGCCTCTGCCCCTGCTGCTTGGCAACCTTGGCGTTGTGGTCTTTGCCTTCCTCTTCGGCAGCATTCGCTTCAAGAGCGGCAAGGTCCAGGTCGAGGAGAGCTACGAGTTGTCCTAATTTTCCCTGATAGATACCTCTTTCACGTTCAACACCCCGGAAAGCAAACGGTTCATGTTTATAGGTACACAATGTGACCTATGGGGCAAACCGGACGGTACAGGGCACGAAAAAATAGGTCGAGGGAATTCCCCTCGACTTATTTTTTCTTTGATCCCAAGTTTATTTGAGCGACACATTTCAATTGGATACGCAGACTTGATACGGGATATAACATTAGATTAAATTTCAGCCATCTGCCTTTTCATTGGCAGATGGCCGTTTTTTTGCTTAACAATTATTGAGCATCGTGCAAATCTGTTATTCCCCGCAAAAATTTTCCGTCATACGAAGGAGACTGCTAAGGTTTTTCGCTTTTAAGATATCCACCTTAGTGATCATACCACTGTCCTCGTGCTGTAGGACAAGAGACTTCCCATATTGCTCAAGAGATATATTTTTTGCCAAAAAACGCTTGCCTTGAAGCGTGGCCTCGATATCGGGGTGAGCAGTCAGCTCAAATACGATCGCGCTGTGGTCGTCGTGATCGCAAAAGGCAAGCTGCATGGGAAAGGTATCGGAGGAATTATCCTTGTCTGGCGTAGCGAGGAAGATGCTGCCGTTCTGATAATCACAGAGATAATGATACGGATAGTCGAAGTTCGTACTTATAGTCTTATCTGTTTCAAGATCGATCAAAGAGTATTGTTGATCATCATTCAAAGAGTATCGCTGACTATTGCCGGTCAACGCATAACCGTGGGTGATCTCTAACTGCTTGAAAGTGTCGGAGGCTCGACCTGTTTTGGGATTATAGAAGGATTTTTCATTATTATCATAATATTGCTTTATCACAATACCGGATCGATCCATCCAGGCAAGACCGGAATAAGGCCCGTATCCAATATCTTCTGCGCGGATATCATAATTTTTCGTAAGGAAAAGTCTCTTTAACCAGTGTTGATGTCTTTGAAACAGACAGAATATACCGCATCCAAGATAAATGATGTTGTCATACCGGTAAGGGAGAACTTTACGGTATTCTATCTTCCCTTGCTCATCTGTCTGGTCCACTTGGAGCAAGCCAAACTGCCCGCCCTTATATGCCTTGCATAGAGCAACGCTCTTTTCGTTATCGCTCTCTTTTTGCTTTAGACAACATTCCCAAGTCCACTCTATCGTTGCAAGGAAAAGCTCATTTTCGAGTTCCATTCTGCCCCTCCCTCTGTAAACATGGTTTCCTGTTCGATTGTATCTGTATTATAAAGCACGCCCCTGTACATTTGTCTGTACAGGGGGCGCCGATTATTTTACTCGGTATGGCATCAGCAAAGCATTTCCGTCAACTTTCTTTTTAGCTGTTGACGCCTTTCTTCGATGAAATGCTCAAAGTTTACAAATGTATAATCCATTTTCGGCAGGTAATTGTCAGCCCGATACTGTGCCTTTTCTGAATCCGTCGGGCAAATACGGGCAAACCAATCATCGAAATCTTTATTCTGTTTTTCAATATTTGGTATAGTTGCAAGGAACTGGAGGTTGCTCAAATCATTCACATGATCCATACAGAAATCCACTCTATCTGATGAAACACCATTTTTCTCCAGCATCGATTTGGTGAACTTACTTTTTGGATAGATGTGATCGATATCAAACTTGTTGCTGTAGTCCAAAGATGGATAAAGGAACATCAATATGGTACGAGTATCTGGCTGTCCGTATTTGCGATCCAGTAGATTTTCAATGTCATCGTCTGTAAAGATGAGCGTCTTATTTCCGCCGCGCAACTCATCGACGATCTCATCGATCGGAAAATCATTCTTGCCGTTCTTTTTGATAATCTCTCTAATTGGCCTGAGAATACTGTCCGGCTGTCCGCTAAATGCCTTTTTAAGCAGCGCCAAGCTGAGCCATTTTTTGATTTTAATTCTATTGGAGGTAGTTGATGTAGAGGTCACAAAACTCGGTGGATTGCCGATGGTCATAAGATAATAAGCGATGGGGATAACCGCGTTGTTAGAGGTTAGATTCTCACGAGAGAACCCAAAGCTGGCAACAAGCTGAAACGCCAGAGCAACAGATTTTATTATTGTTTGCCAGTTTTGTTCAATCTTCAACATATTCGTTTTATTAAAGTTATCGACCTTAAACGCTATATCACGGAAATCACTAAGCACAAGGGATGCCTTCAAGACAAAGTCTTTATTTACATTGAACCCATAGCCAATAGAGTTGATCTCATCAACAAAATCCGTAATTTCCTTTCGTGCGTCTAATTCCTTCCACTGCGCAGAAGCAATTGATAAAAGCAAGTCTGAATAACTGAGAATTGTTCCACCACTGTTTACGCGGATAAAGATTTGGAGTACTGTATCCAATTGCTCGTTTTTAACCTTATAGTAGCTGATGCTTCTTTGCTCATGAACGGCCTTGTATAACGCTCCTAATGCGTTGTTGGCAAATTCCGCTTGTTCTTTTGAGTAGGAATATACAATATTACTCATTAAATATCTCATAACATCACCAAGTTCTGGCATGTTCAAGATATTACCAACAGCGAACCAATAATGCTCGTTGTCATTCTCCGCTTCGCCTTCAGTCAAAAACGAAAACTCATATTTGTCAGTGTCGTTTTTTGCAGGTCCAACAATATTAAGATAAAGCCTTCTTTCAAGAAAGGCAGCATCATTTTTCCACTGTTTGCGGGGAGTTCTATATGCATAAGAGCCCGTTAGTCCGATATAAATTGAAGTTAGCCTCTGCTGACCGTCCAGTACCGCCATTGCATTTTGATTTCCTGCAAGATTTATTCTTGGGTTGTGTCTGGCATTTTTTCGTGGTAATTTTGAAGAAAGCTGTAAAATGTATATGATGTGATCTGCTCATTGGTGAGTTCCCAAAAAAGAAATGTTCCAATTGGGTATCCCTGCATAATGCTGTCGAACAGCCTTTCAATTTGGGGAGTACCCCATACAAATTCTCGCTGAATAGATGGTAGAACATACTTATTTGCTGAGATGTCATTTACAATTTCCGCGATGGTTAGGGGCGTCTCGTAAGCCATAATACACAGTCCTTTCCTTAAAATTATTATCTATGCACGGGTAAGCCCGTGAATTGATCGTCCCCCAGCAAATAGCGATTTTGCATAAGGCTTTCGATGATCTCCTCCCGCAGCCACGCAGGCTCTACGACCTCCACACGCGGTAGGTATTGCAGCGCCCAGAATTTGACGCCGCGCGGCGGTGCGGTAAAACTGGCGGTAAAGGTATTTTCGTCGTGTTCACGGATCTGTACCTCTGTGCCAAAGCGGTCGATCACATCGTCTAAGATGGCTCGGTCACAGTACATGATGATGCGCTCCGGCGCGCCGACATAGGCATAGACAGCATTTTGTGCCTCCTGACGGGCGACGGCCTCGCTGCGAGGATCATCCAAAATCTGAATGTCCTTCATGCGGTCAATGCGGTAAAGACGCGTATTTGGCGCGTGGTCGGGAACACAAATGAGGTAATACCGCTCATTCATGTAAACCATTTCGTAGGGGCTGAGCGTATAGGTCTTTGTCTCATGCTGTTTTTTATCCAGCCCGTAGTGGAGATAGCCGAGCCGGACTTTTTTCTTCTGCGCGATCGCCTCATCCAACTGCTCGATGTTCCAGAATACCTGCCGGTTGTCGGTCTTGCGGTCCTGCCGCGATATGGTCAGATAGCGATAACGCTTCCGCTGGTAGACGCTAAGCTGCTTTTGCAACTTCTGGACAAGCTGCTCGGTCTGCTTTGCAGGGATGAACGGGAAGGAATATACCGCGTCGGTCAGCAGAAGGACTTCTGACTGCTCCAATTCCCGACTGCGGAGGTAATAGCCGACACCGTTGTCCTCGTAAATGGAAATGTCGTAACCGAGCTCGATCAAAAGCGCAACGGCCCCATAAACGGTGCGGCGGTCGATTTTGATGCCGTAGAGGGACTGCATCTTTCCAATGATCTCCCGCATAGGCAGAATGTGTTCCGCGTCGGAGTATTCTCTCAGGACTTCCAAGAGGCAGATGGCGTTGGCTTTTTCCGTCAGCATGGTACATATCCCTTCTTTCACTTACTTTACTTGAGTATAGCATCTGCGGATGGGCTTGTATAGGATAATAACACAGTTGGATGTACAAATGTTTGCATAGGTTTTTTTTACTCAGCAAATTGATCCATATCTGAAGTGGCTTCGTTCAGCACGCCATAGACCTCCGCCAAGGCGCGGGCATACTGCGGGAAGTCGCGCCGCAGATCACTGTCATCCCCCAGCGGCGGGATCGGTCTCCGCATCATACGATGAACAGCCCTCCATACCTGAAGCCTGCTGCCGGGATAGGATTCTCTCAGCTTCTCGACCGCGCGGTTCTTCGCCTTCTCCACGGCGGACTCCTTCATCATGTGATACATCCCGATCTCTTTCAAGGTCGCCTCCGGGTATCCGAACACGTCGCAGGTCTTGCCGAGAATGTCCCTGTCCTTCTTCGGCAGGGTATCGAACAGCTCCCGAAGGAGCTCGATGCAGACTTTGCGGTACACGGCTTGCTCCACCGAAGCGGTGAGCGTCCCAGGCATCAGCCGCTCATAGGGATCGCCGTCATAGCCCTCCGGGACAAGGTCATGCACACCGAGGAAATGGGTGTTGTAGCGAACATACCGGCTGACACGAGCCTCGGGAATGCCCAACTCCTCCGCGATTTCACTGGTATCCTTCCATGCAACATGATACAGCCTCTGCGCCTGTCGGACGGCAGACATCTCGTCCTTGCTCAGTGCCATGCAGCCAATATTCTGTTCCAGCCAGCGGGTCATGCGCCCCTTCAAATGCGGGTAAAGATAGGTGGTGAGCGCGGCGCGGCTCTCGTCATACTCCCGACTCTGTATCCGTGTCAGGAATTCCAACGCGCCCTCGCCGCAGAGGTCGTCCAGAATCGTTTTCGTATACGCGGAAAACTGATTTGGATGATGCTGATCCGTCATCAAGCAGTTAAACTCCGCCGCGGCTTCCTTGGCGATGCCGCGGATCAGACCGATGTTTTTATAGTACAGCTTTTCCAGCGCAGCTTCATCACCGTCATAATATTGGCGAACCAGTTGCTCGTTGGTCATGCTTGCTCACCCGCCTTTTTCTTCGGCGGACGGCCCCTCGGATTGGCCGTTCTGGTGATCCCGCAGCGCTGGTAAACGCGCTCAGAGGAAATACTCTGTTCGAAAGCCTCCACGGAGATATTTGCATCGCGCAGGGCATCATAGAGCAGATCCCGCACATAGTCCTTGGCTTTTCTTGCGTCCTCCTGTGAGATCGCACCCCGCTGCATATCCTTCGTGATGCGGGCAAAGGCGGTCACCTTGACTTTGACCTTGGGAATGTCCTTCGCCAGCTCCTTCTGCACCTCCACAGAACCAAACTGCCGGCAGGTGTAGCCGGGCGCGTGGGGACACGCCCCTTCGCAGTATAGCGCGTGGACACCGCTCTTGAGCAGAAAATACCGTCCGCAGATAATGCAGCGGCGGATGTTGTGCCCGCTGTTCAGCGCCAGCATATAATCCGCTTTCATCAGTGCCTGCAAGCTGTCGGTCACATGCTCCTGACAGATAGCGACAGAGCCGTCCGGCAGCGGCCGCGGCACATAGGAAAGCTCGTAGGCATCGTGGGTCGTATAGCAGTCGCCGTTGTTGCGGATGGGATTGACGATGAGCTTTTCCGCAATGCGTTCATCATTGTAGAAGCCGTAGAGTGCTGCGGCATAGTCCTCTGGGCTGTTATGCTTCAGCTTGGACAGACTAAAGCTGATGAAATTCCGAATGGTACCGTTGAAAGCGCGAATGTCGTGAAGATATGTTTCATAACGGCGGATGTACTTTTTGTAATCACGCCATGCGTCCTTGGTAGGACCGATGGCACGAAGCAGCTCATAATAAAAAGTCTTCCCCTTTTCCAAATCCGCCTCACTCGGATGGAACAGGTCGAGCGGAGCATACTCGCCGCGCTGGGAGAATTGGTTTGCCACGCGCTCAAACTGTCTTTTTTGCGCTTCCGCTGTCGGTGCTCGATCCTCTGTGGGAAATACGCTGAACTGCTCCGTGATCTCCCGTATGGCAGAGAAGAAAGCGTCCTCGTCTTCGTCCAGCAGCAGGCGGAACACCTGATACCGGCGCAGCTTCTGACAGAGCGCATCCATCTTCTCATTCAGCTTCCACCAAAGTGCTGTGTCTTTGCTCTGCTCATACTCTTCCGCAAGGCTGGTGATCCGCTTCATGCGTTTGCTCATGGGTCGATATTCGTCCGGCGACAGATTCAGCAGATCGGCGGTCAGCATACCAGCGGTCAACTGCTGACCGTTCAGCTCCAAGGTGCTGCCATAGGTGTAGAAAATGACGCTGCCTCCCATGTGTATCCTCCCTCGCAAAAATTGTCCTACTTGATTTTTAATTTGTCCGCTTTATTTCTCAGCATAGCATGAATTCCTCCACAATACAAGCAGAGGGAAGAAACCACGCGCCGTTCCGTGGTAACTCCCTCTGCTCTTTTCGCTCTCATCGTTCCGATGGGAGCAATACTTTTTTAAGGAGGAAACGAAATTGAAAAAAGAAAACAGATTGCTGACCATCGACGGTGAAACGTTAATGAGTCAGCCGCTCACGCCGCTGAACTTCGTGGTGGATACGTTGCTGTCCCAGGGCCTGCACATCCTCGCCGGCTCACCCAAGGTTGGAAAGTCATGGCTGGCGCTGTGGCTGGCCGTCACGGTGGCGAAGGGCGAATCCGTCTGGGGCATGGGCGTGAAGCAGGGCACCACGCTCTACCTCTGCCTGGAGGATTCCACCCTCCGCATCCAGAACCGCCTGTTCGAGATCACGGAGGACGCCCCAGCCAACGTCCACTTCACCACCAACAGTGACACCCTTGGCAAGGGGCTGGAGGAACAGCTCTGCGCGTTCCTCTCTGAGCACCCCGACACGGTGCTGGTCATCATCGACACGCTGCAAATGATCCGCGGCGCCGGTTATGACAACACCTACGCAAATGACTACCGTGACCTCTCCGCGCTGAAGCGTATTGCGGATGCCCACGGCATCGCCATTCTGCTGATCCACCATCTGCGAAAAGAATTTGCCGACGATGTGTTCAGCCGTATCTCCGGCACAACGGCTATCAGCGGCGCGGTGGATTCCAGCTTCACGCTCATTGAGGACAAGCGCGGCAGCGGCAAGGCAACACTCTCCTGCATCGGGCGTGACATTGAATATCGTGAGCTGACGCTGGAGCGCAACGCGGAAAATGTGTGGGAGCTGGTGTCGGACAGCCGGACGCAACCGGAGCTGCTGGGCGGCCGGATCGTCATTCTTCTCTCTGAACTGATGCGGGACTATGACGAATTTATCGGCACTCCCACGGAGTTGTCTACGCAGATTGACCCTGTGGGCAGCGAGGGCATCACGCCGAAGAAGGTATCCCGCCTGATCCTGCAAAGCGTTGATACTCTAAGGGGAATCGGCATTTCCGCCGTGGTGCGCCGCAGCAACGGCAAGCGGCTCATCGAGCTGCGCCGTGCCGAAAGTGACGATGCACAGGGTACCCAAGCTGTTGACCCTATCGACCCTGTCGATGTCTCAGGCAGCGAAAACGCCCCGTGTTTGCCCCTGTGAGCCGCTGTGTGCGCTCGCAGAGCCGACGGGGAGCGAGTACACGACAAGGAGCTTATTAAGCCACCGTGTCCCCTGCGCGCCCAGCGTTTCGACGGCATGAAGCACACGCCAAGGGTAGTGATACCCCCACACAGGAATGTCGGAATAGCGCTGTGTGAAGGGAGAAAAAATCCCTTGAAAGCCAGCAGAAGAAACATCTTGTTTCTCTGCTGTAGATGGCAAATCCCTCCACGAATCCTGCTGTTCCCAATAGGCGCAGAGATTTCCTTTTACGGGAGCTTTTATCACCTCCGTCGGAGGTGGCCAGCATCGCATTTGTCTGGTCTGCGGCGAAGCCGCTGCCCTGCCAAATGCAC
>ERZ857785.819-NODE-819-length-38624-cov-10.228603_pt1 | contig 38624 bp, 29 predicted proteins | sample MGYA00519763_ERZ857785 | MGnify/ENA primary metagenome ERZ857785 (study PRJEB31778, sample SAMEA3449365) | human gut metagenome | biome: human gut; feature: human-associated habitat; material: faeces | place: United Kingdom | collected 2010/2012 ...
AGCTAGCGTTCATCCTGAGCCAGGATCAAACTCTTCATTGTAAAAGTATTTTTTAATCGGCATATGCCGGTTATAGCTCTGTTCAGGATGCCGTACAATTTATTGACTTCATTCTAATACCTATATCTATCACATATATATGAACATATATAACAGATTGTATTGACGGTTCTATCTTTTCTTGTACTACTTGTATTGTTTATCAATATTTCAAAGAACTTGTCGCTTCCGTTTCAAAAGCGGGTGCAAAGGTAAGAGGTTTATTTTTAACTACCAAACTTTTTCGGAAGTTTTTTTTCAGTTTTTCTTTTTATCCGTTTCTCAGACTCTCTATGCGAAAGGGAAAGAATAAATAGAAAGAAGAACAAGCAAAACACCTTTTCTTTGCGAATCGGACTGCAAAGATAAGAACTTTTTTATTTATATTCCAAAACTTTTCGGAAGTTTTTTTTGTTCTTGAGTCAAGCAGTCCTGCGCTTTGTCACTAAGTCATTTTCATCAAGGCTTTCTTCTCTCGGAAAGCGGGTGCAAAAGTACTCCCTTTCAGGATACAAAACAAATATATATCACTCTTTTTTCTGATTATTTTTTTATAATCAGACTAACTTGCTGATTGATAGGCTGGTTCAAGAAAACCGCCGTTTCTATACAAGAAGCTACGAAGGGAAGAATACAAAACTATACACATTATTATATTTAAACGAGGGAGGAAAGCACTAAACAAAGAAACAAGTAATGCAGGCAGATTTATTCGGTACTAAAAAAAACAGGCCGGATATAAAAAGCGGGGAATTACCCATTCCGACATTTACATACCACCTACCCCTGAGGCGAATCATCCTTCCGGAAGGAGGAGAATAACGGATAATCGAAAAGACATGCTGTTCGTTCCACTACAATGAACAGGACAGGGAACTTCAGTGGAAAGAACCGGCCACCGGAGTGAAAAAGCCCGGGCACCGGAGTGGAACAAAAGAGAGGATAGGGGAAAAGCACAAGGAGAAAGACGTAATATTAAAAAAACATGAACATAGCATATGGTATTAAAGGGAAAACTGCAGAAAAAGAAGCATATGGCAGGAGAAAAATATGGAGTAGAGAGAAGAAAGAACAGGAAAGGGGGCTATGAGAAATAACTCCGTTCCTTTTTATTTCTCATAAATTAATTAATTGAGAGTAAATTAGTTATACAAAAAAACATGAGAATATGAGATATGAAACTGAAAAATCTTTTCTGGTAGAAAACTAAGTTCAAGTTATTCAGCTTATAGATTTTAAGAGAGATGCCATCCCCAAAAAAAGATCTACCGTAAGGGACAGGAAGATACCTGCCTGAAGACATATAACAAATTATCTTCAGACAGGCAAACCACATCCCTACGGTAAAACATTACTTAGTTTTTTGACGTATCTCCCTGATTTATCTTATCAATGAAACAGGAAGAACTGCGGACGGGTATATAATTGGAACTCTTTTACTTTACCGGATAAGAATGAGCCTTCGCGCACTTTCACCCGGAAAGCAGTAACTTTATATATCTCCTGCATATCAATTATGATCTGATGCGGATGAGAAGCTTTCGCTGTCGGGTCCGTATGCCAGAAGGACGAAACATCTCCGTCGTATAAGTTCTCCCCTACTCCCAGATTCTGGTCCGCCAGTTCACTGTCTACATAGACAACTTTCCATTTCGTTTTATCAATCACCTGACCTTTATCATCCAGCAATTCCACTTCCGAGATACAAGCCTGATTGTCATCCGTATACGAGGAAAGAGTCTCGATGCAAAAATGACGGAAGGTTGCAGCAACAGGGAAATCGAACTGTTGCCACTCGTTCATTTCTTTCAAAGTAACTTTCAGAATGATATCCCCTTCGTCGAGCGTAGGAGTACCCGTAACCACACGAAGCTGTCCCTTCTGATAATTCTTGTCTACACCGAGGCTGTCGAGAATCGGTCGGTCCAGTCCTTGCAGAACACGGTTTCCGGTATCTTCCATTTCAAAAACGACAATCTCATTCTCCCCTTCTTTCAACCATGGGGCAGGCAGATATAAAGTCTGTTGAGGACCGATATTCCAAAAACGCCCGAGCGATTTACCATTTACCCAGACAGCCCCTTTCCCCCAACGGCTCATATCAACGAAACAGTCGCCTTTCTGCCGAACGGTAAATATTCCCTTATGGAAAGCAGGTTTTCCCTGGATACTTTCGCCAAAGTTCATTTCCGAAACTTTCTCTTTATAAAGCGGCAGAGGAGTGATAGACCAACCTGTCAACTTTTCATCTCCACACAGCACCTGGTTCGTAATTCCTTTCCGGTTGAACAAAATATCGGGACCATAATTAACACGTCCTGTATTTTCTACCAGTATCTCCAGGGTAGCAGGAGCTTTCTGTATATCCAGCATTACATTATTCTGATTGTAACGGCGATCCAGACTTGCCACTTGCTTTCCGTCAACCAGAATTACGGCATAATCACGCAAATCCTGTATAATCAGTTTCTGTTTGCCTGCCTTGTTTATGGTAGTCTGATAGTGTATGTAACCGAAGTCGACTCCCAGATCTTCCATTGAAAGGACATTTTCCGATTCGGTAGTCTGGTGAAAAGCAGCCTGCAAAGGAGCACTTTCTTTCAGTTCAATCGTTGCGAAGGTTGTTGTCGGATTGTCGGCGGGAACCTCGGGCAATACGGTTCCATGAGGCAGATGCTTCTGAATGACTTCCCTGAAAGCATAATATTTCGGGTAACAGTTTCCCCATTCACCCAGAGGCGCGTCATAATCATAGCTGGTGGGCTGCGGACGATATCCTCCAGCCGTATTGGCACCATTCATGTACCAGAAATTTGTTCCTCCGTGGAACATATACATACTAACGGATACGCCTTGTCCCAACATCCAATCGAGTTGCTCGGCAGGGCGTTTATAGTCGACTGTCGAATGGCGCTGTCCCCACACATCGAACCAGGCCGGATAAAATTCCGCCACAAAATACGGACCGCCCGGATGATATTTATCGATGATCTTAAAGATATCTTCGCTGAACACTCCGTTCAATGTCGGCAATGCACCGTCGATGTGTCCGGCCTCAACCTGCCCGCCACCGTCGCAAGTAAATAGCGGAACATTGAATCCGGCATCTTTTATCATATCGCGGAGAGTTGCCAGATATTCTTTATCCGCCGCATACGAACCGTACTCGTTTTCTACCTGCACCATTAATATGTTTCCGCCGTTATTGACCGTCAACGGGGCCAGTTGTTTGCCAAGCGCTTTTATATAACGTTCGCAATACTCCAGGAAGCGGGGATCTTTGCTGCGGTAGACCATGTCCTTTTCTTTCAACAACCAGGAAGGATAACCGCCGAAGTCCCACTCAGCACAAGCATACGGACCCGGACGGAGAATCACATACAAGCCTTCCTCCTGTGCCAGACGTACAAATTCGGCAACATCCGCCTGCCCGCTGAAATCAAACTCACCGGGCTGTCGTTCGTGAAAGTTCCAGAACACATAGACTGATATTGTATTCAATCCCATGGCACGTGCCCTTTTCAAACGGTCGCGCCAATATTCGTGAGGAATACGGGCGTAGTGCATCTCGCCGCAAATCAACTGCACATCCTTACCGTCAACATTGAAAGTTCCGCCGTCTATCTTAATACGCTCTTTAGAGGAGCAAGCCAAAAACAGAAACGGCATGAGCAAACCCAGTATGAACTTATAAAGCCTTTGTCCTTTATTCATAATAGATGATTGTTATATTTTTATTTCTATACCTATTGTACAAATGCATGCCGGAATTTACTTACCTTATTCCAGCCTCCACGGGTAAAGTCGGGAACAGCCACCGGAGCCGAACCATTTTCCAAAGAGAGGCGAGTCAACTCAGCCATGCAACACCACTCGGCGAGATCATACACATCCATATCCAACGGTAATCCGTTGCGCAGACAATACACCAGACGATAATCCATGATATAATCCATACCACCATGGCCGCCTACCTTTTTGGCTGTTTCTTCCAGTTCCTGATGAATCGGATGCTTATATTTGTTCATCAATTCCCGTTTCACATCTTCGGGCAAAGAACCATGCGCATTCAGGTTTTCATGGTTGGCAACAACATTCGTATCTACCTGTTCGGGGCGCAGGCAATATTCCTCCACCGGATATTTGCTGGCATATCCGTCAGTGCCGACCAGTTGATACATCCGGCTATACGGGCGTGGCGTCATTACGTTATGCTGGATGAGCATTGTCTTACCGTTTTCCGTGCGAATGACAGTAGTTGTCTGGTCACCGTTCTGGAAATCTTTTACTTCTTCGCCCGTGGTTTTCCGGATATATGCCGGTCCGTTAACCGCCTTTGTATCCACAGCCACCAATGTCTTCATCCTGTCTCCCCGATGAATATTGAGTAGTTGGCAAGCCGGGCCAATGCCATGCGTCGCATAGACATCCCCACGATTGTTGCGATTATAATCCATACGCCAATTATTCCAGTAAGAAGACCAATAATCTTCCAAATTATGAATATAAGCGCCCTCAACGTGCAGAATCTCGCCGAAAACTCCTTGCTGTGCCATGTTCAATGTTGTCAGTTCAAAGAAATCATATACACAGTTTTCCAGTTGCATACAGTGTTTGCGGGTTCTTTCGGAAGTATTTATCAAACTCCAAATCTCCTCCAATGTCATGGCAGCGGGAACTTCGATAGCTACGTGTTTGCCATGTTCCATAGCATACACTCCCATTTCCGCATGGTGTTTCCAGTCAGTAGCCACATACACAAGGTCAATATCATCCCTTTCACACAACTGTTTCCAGGAGTTCTCATCACCGTAATAGGTCATAGCCTCCGGCAAACCGGCTTCCTTGAGAATGTTCTGGGCTTTTTCCACACATTCCTGACGTATATCACACAAAGCCTTGATTTGGATACCCGGAATATGTGTAAAACGGACAACAGCTCCCGGACCACGCATCCCCAGTCCGATAAATCCCACGCGTACCGTGTCCATCTTGGGAGCAGTTAGTTGAATGACGTCCTCCTGCCCTGAAGGACGTTCCGGAGTAGCCACCACAAGGGGATGCATGGTGCTTTTCTTCTGCCCGCAACCGGAAAAGCCTACAAGCAGAAGGGTAATCATTAAACTGATAAATATCCTGTTCATAACTTTCATTCTTTTTACATAAAACAATATTACCTGTCAGTGACCTTATTTACAATTTCTTCCAAAGACATTCGTGGCGCATCGTCCGCCATGTGCAAATTCTTTTCCACCCATTCGCGTTCCCAATGGAAATAATCGGGCGCTTTCGCTTCCTCTCCGCGAAGCAACGCACGCAAGTAATCGAAGTAAACGAGCCAACGCTCCTTATAATAGGTGTTCATCATGCCGGCCCATTCTTTATAGGCATAGTCATGCAAATTGTCTTCCGATGTCACATGTTCTCCCCAATAGGTAATAAGCATCATCAGGTTGTGGAAGTTGTTCTTTTTCTCTGCGACCGTATTTCCTGCATCTTTGGCCTGTTGCTGCCAAGTGCTCAGACGGAAAAACGGGTCCTGTGCCAACAACTCATTTTCGGTATCGATCATCATCAGAAATTTGGAAACTTCCTGCTCAAATTTCTCAACTTTTTTCTCTTGATAGGCAGTTATCATATCATAGAACACCGAATCAGCTTCATTGGCAATGACTTGTCTCAGGAAGTGTATCAGATCAATGCGATAGGTACGAACCTCATTAAATTCCGGCATTGCCTTGGCAAAAAGGAACGCTGCTTTCTTGTAAAGATCTCTATCATACTTCTTAGCCAGTCTACCCCAAGAGGAAACCGATTTGAGTTCAAGTGCGGGACGTGCGCACAGGATGTTTTCGGGCGGTCCTTCCTGATAACCGACTTCACTGCTATAAATAGATTTCAACATCATCTTCCAGGCAGTCCGTATTTCATCGGTGATACGTCCGTAACGGGCCGTAACATAAGATTCTATCCATTGGTCTACATCCACCCGGTCTTTGTGCCACACCAGTTCAAGTAACAATTCATACGTAACAGGATTGTTGTTTATACCTTCGGGCAAGATACCTACCCCTTTCATATACTTCGCATATTCGCTATTCGAGGCACGGTAAACTTCATCGGCAAAACGTTGTAATTTTCCGTTGATACCGGGACGTTCGCCGAAATTTGTAACAGTAGCCCAAATGAAAGGCGTTCCTTCGTAGCCTTTACGAGTTTCCCAGTTATTGGTATTCTCCCCGAACAATTCCTGAACCAATACATAGCGTTTATCCAGCTTTTCCAGCAAACCCGGCTTCGGGTTGTCCTGCCAGCCTTGCAACACCCAGATAGATCCGGGAAAATGTTTCTGCATCGTTTTTTGTATAGCTCGTCCTGCATCTCCCAGCGCTACGCCGTCCGTAGCTCCTCCCTCATGAAAAGGGTCGCCGGAGAAGAAACGGATGTCCGAACCGTACAAACGGCGGGTTTCGTCATAAAAGATGGCTGCAACACGATCGAACTCCGGGTCCATAGGATCCAGAATATCCGGGCGGGTGAAAGCACCCCAAGTTCCTTGCGGAATGATATGCGCCTTACTCTTGTTTTTCAGGTTGCTCGGCACCATTCCGTAGAATCCGGGCATTAACGGCTCAATCCCCAATGACTTCATACGCTTCAGCATTTTCTGCACCAGTTTCTTCCGACTGTCTATCTGTGACTGAGGCATAGGGCCACCCCAACCTTCGATATTTCCCATTAGCCACCAGGCATTATAAGCCGGTCCGGTGATAAAATCGGCAATCTCTTTTTCCGAGTAGTTCATCCGGCGGAGCGTGTTTTGCCATACAGCTTCCGAGCCGTTGGCTACAAGCATCAGGTTCACGCCGTTGAGTGCCATCCAGTCAAGTTCCCATTGCCAGTCGTCCCAGTCATAAAAGCTCATGGTATAATTGAAAGTACAGTAGTTCAGCGCATAGCGATATATAGATGTGGTTTTGACTGTTACAGGTTGTCCGATGACCGGAAGCTCAGTAACGGGGGCGAGCTGGTCACCTAGATGAGACATACTGCGGTGGCAATAATATTTCAGATACCAGTTGACACCGACTGCCGCCGCATTTGCTCCCGTGGCCTGTACCACCAATTTCTTGCCGACAGTCTGCAATATGAAACAATCACCGTCCGAAGACGCAATTTCCTTGAATTGAATATGTTTTCCCAGCCATGGGGCACGGCGGGACACAAGTTCGCGTACGCCATCGAACGTAGCGGCATAGCCAGTGCCTACTACACACAGCAGCACGAAAAGAACAGAAAAGAATTGTTTTAGTATTTTCATGGTTTGTATATTTAAACTAGTGAAAAGGCGGACACTTTATTGATCTGCACCTATGTTAATACGATGATTATCACAACGCTTATCGCCGTCAATGTCGAACATTCCCCGGACATAGCCCTGAAATATGAGTCCTGTCCCTATCGCCGGCGAAGAGGATTTCAAATGTAAGTCAGGTTGTTGTAGCCGGGTACTTTTCAATAGTGGATCTACATCGAACACTGATGTCTTATCACCACTTACAGCCTGCCAGGCGGAAAAGTCGGTGTACTCCTTACCATCCCATATCCATTTATGGTTCTTCTTCGTGGGTGAGAAATAGATATTGCCACCGATATAATTATTCTTTCCCGAAGTTGTGTATTTGCGGATAAAGATATCCCGGTCGGATACGGCATAAATGATATTATTGGCGATTACATTCTCTTCACACAACTCGGAAAGACGGATTTCCCCTTCGCTGCTGTTATCCCGATCATTCACTTTGAGATAATTGTTCGTGCCGTCCAGTTGGCCGCCTTTGAGGTTGTTATTGAACAGAGTGTTGTTCACAACATAACAGTTTTTGGTACTTAGTCCGTCGAAACCGAGATAAGCTCCCATATAGATACCGGTACGGAAGTTGTTGTACACAAAATTATCACGTACGATACAGTCCTTGGTCTGCAACTTGTAACTTTCACTGCAAAGCCCGATACCACGGTCACATTCGAAAACCTCATTCTGCTCTACAATCGTGTTTCCGTTGCCGCACAGGTATATACCGATCGCGCCGCCATTGGATACGGACTGGCTCCAATAGTCCTGCGATTTTTCGTGTGTACAACGGTATACTTTATTGCGACGCACTACCCCGTTGCGTGCATAATTGACCGAAATATCGCCTTTGGGGTTCAGATTATCTCCTCCCGCAATGATGATACCGATATTCTCCACATCGTGTACTTCATTGTCCTGAATGGTGAAGTCGACCACATTGCCTGCCAATGTAAAGGCTTCACTTGTGCCGCTATGAATTTCGAAGATTTCACACTTCTCTATCAGCAGGTTGCGAATTGGCGTGTTGTCATCCGTACCTAAGACCAGAATTGCGTGCGCGCTGCGCCAGTCACCTTTTGCGTCAACTAACGGGCAGTCATTCTTTATATCATATACTTTGCATCCCCGGAATGTTATGTTACCGGACGTTCCGGTTATATAAATTCCTTCCGGATCTGTGTTGTTCTCCGAATCGTGGGCATGGCAGATATGCAAGTTCTCAAATTGCATATAGTCTATATTATTGACCTGTACCAGTGCATTGCCCCATCCTTTGACATACAGGTCGGAACCGTCTATTTTAGCAATTTCACCAGGATAACTTTTCAACGTTATCATCTTGCCGGGTTTTCCTGAACGTGTCGGAACGACAAACTCTCCGTATGATCCCTCCCGCAAGAAAACGGTATCACCAGGATTGACACGCTGCAGTGCTGCGGCTATTGTTTTTAAAGGTTTTCTTTTACTTCCATTATTCGCATCATTACCAGTCGGAGCCACATACCAATGGGCAGAAGCAGCTCCGCATGCTAACAAGCTAAATAGAAGAAAGCTTATGAGCGAACAAAAACTTTTTCTCATTTCTATTTGGCTTTAATTGAATATCTTTGAATTTAATCTATAATCTGTTTTATTACTGATCGGCTCCTATGCTGATATTTGTTCCATTGTAACGTGCATTACCATCAATATCATAGCTACCTACGAAATAGGCGGCAATGAAATAACCGGCGTTCTTAGCGGGCGATCCTGATTGTAAGTGCAAATCAGGAGCGGATATGTCAAGACTCACCAATTTCGGATCGACATTATAAAGCGAGTTCTCATCTCCGCTGGCTTTCTGCCATGAAGAGAAATTCGTATATTCTACACTATCCCAAAACCACTTGTGATTGGCAGAAGTCGGAGAATAATAGAGATTGTAGCCGATTTTGTTCTTGCTACCGGACCGGGTGTATTTACGGACAAAAATATCCCTATCGGTCACAGCATAAATGAGGTTGTTCATTATTGTATTATTAGTACAATTCTCAGCCAGGCGAATCTCACCCTCGCTATCCTTTTCATCATTGATATTTTCCGAATTATTGCTTCCGTTCAACGCACCGCCAACCAGGTTATTGTGATAGAGCGTGTTATTTACAACATAACATCCGGACGTACCTCCTACCGTGTATCCGATATAATCGCCCAGGTAAATTCCCGTACGATAGTTGTTGTAAACAAAATTATTACGCACAATACAATCTTTGGTAGCCAGCACATTACTCTCGCTAACCAAACCGATAGCACGGTCACATTCCCACACGATATTCTGCTCGATAATAGTACTTGCACCTCCGCAAACATAGATTCCAATCGCCCCATAAGCGGCAGGATTATTATAAACACCTTCCCAAAAATCCTTTGAGACCTGATGAGAGCACCGATATACCTTGTTTCGTCTCACCACTCCGTTACGCGCATAATTTACGGATATATTACCACCTGCATTCAAGTTGTCTCCTCCGGCCACAATAATACCGATATTCTCGACATCATGTACTTCGCAATCCTGTATGGTAAAACCGTCAACATTCCCGGCAATAGTCAGCGTTTCACTGGTTCCGGTATGCATATCGTAGATTTCGCATTTTTCAATTGTCAGATTACGTATCGGTGTGCCGTTATCATCTCCTATGACTAGAAACGCATGCGCACTACGCCAGTCACCGTTGTTATGTCCTGCAAGACAAGTACTTTTTATATTATAAACCTTACAGTTACGGAAAGTGATGTCTCTTGACACTCCATTGATATATACCCCTTCCGGGTCGGTATTAACATCCGAATTCGTAGCATTGCAGATATGCAGGTTTTCAAAAGTCATATATTGGACACTTTTCAGTTGCACCAATGCACTGAACCAACCTTTGATCGTCATTCCGGTCCCATCAATCTTAGCAGTTTCGCCCGGATAACTTTTTAATGTTATCAGTTTTCCTTTTTCCCCTGAACGAGTAGGAGTGACAAACTCATGGTATGCACCCTCCCGGAGAAAAATCGTATCACCGGGATTGACACGCAACAATGCCTTTGAAATACTTTTCAGAGGACTGTCCAGAGTACCACTGTTTCCATCGTTGCCTGTGGTAGCCACATACCAGCTTACCGGTTCATTGCCGGAAGGGTTATCAGGACTTTCCGGTTCATCCCCTCCATTTCCACCTTGTTCTTTTCCCGGTTCATCCGGTAGTTCCTTATCATCGTTGCCACACGCGCTAAGCCCGATGAACAAGGTAAGAGCCAATAGAATCATTTTCTTTCTCATTTGTACTTCTTTTAAATACCCTATTAAAAACTGAAAAACAGAAGAGGCGGCTTAAAGATGCAGAAGCACTCCTCCCCGCCTCATTCCCCCTTAATTATTCATAAACTATCTTCCTTATCACATTATTTTTCTTATCGTAGACATAAATCACACCATTTTTATCTACGGCAAGGTCCTGAGGTCCTGAGAAAGCGGCAGAGCCGGCATTAGCATCCACATATCCTGCCTGAGTGCCACCTGCAACCAAGCGTACCACTCTGTTTGTCATATCGAGCAGGCGAATACTTTGGTCAAGATTCTCTCCACCGTCCCACGCACCATTACCAGCTACGTAGATATCACCGTTCGAATCAATAGCTAAATCAGACGGGAATGTAAAGAGTGCATCCTCAAAAGATCCGTTCAGATAGCCCGATGTTCCTTTACCTATCAAATTCTCTGCTTCCCAAGTACCAGCTTTGAATTTTACAATGCCATTCAGAATCTGGTCGGCTGCATACAAATTACCTTCCTTATCCACAACAATCCCTCTAAAATTACCGGTAGTTATCTGGGTAGATCCCTCTGCCGTCCATTTGTAAATACCACTACTGGACGATACAAAAATATCTCCATTGCGTTTATCTACGGTCAGGAACCAAGGTTCAAAGTCTGTTTCTCCAAGTGTAGTTGTCACTCCTTCAGGTGTTATTTTCCTGATTTTCCATTCGAACACATCGGTCAGAATTATATTTCCTTCCGCATCGCAATCCATTCCGTAAAGTCCGTTAAAGCGTGCCTGTACTCCTGTTCCGTCAATGCAACCTTTATTTCCGGCCAGTCCTGCCAAAGTCGTGACAGTTCCGTCAGGAGTAATCTTACGGACACAGTAGTTGACGCAGTCGCCTACATACACATTTCCGTCATCATCTACGCAAACAGAACCTTTCTTCCAGTCTTCAGCCGGCTCTGCTTTGGCAGCGTCAAAGAAAAACAGTGCCTCACTTCCAACTCCATCCTGATATCCCGGTTCGCCATTGGCACTACCTGCCAACGTAGTGACTACCGCAGAGAATGAATAAGTAAACTTCTCGATAGTACGAACGGGTTCCCGGTTGGCAATAGTAATAGTAAGCTCTCCGTCCCCCAATTTAGGAGGGACGATAGCCAGAATGTTGTTCATACTGCAATTAAGCACTTTCAAAGGAATGTTTCCTAAAGTTACCGAGATATCTTCCGGATTCTCAGAAAAATTCTTTCCGGTAATCAGAATTTCCGTTCCGGCACTACCGCTAGTCGGATAAAAACGATTCACAACTACCGGACTACCAGCATCGTGCCCGTCATCGTCTTTACAACTGCTAAATAGATTTACACTACCTATCAGTAAAATCAAAATTATATATTGAATAGTGTTCAGTTTCATAAGACTTATCATTTTTCTACGGTTGTTATTTTCTTTACACAATTATTCCGCCGGTCTAATACATATACCGTACCGTCCTTATCGACACAGACAGAAGAAGGCGCACCAAAGGCGGCTGGCAGGCTTTCAAGCGCTGAATTGACACCTGCATAAGAAAGCACTTCAAAGCTGCTATCCGTATTTCCGGAAGTTCCGGAACCGGCAAATGTGGTAACCATTCCCGTTTTCTGGTCTATATACCGAATACTTTGGTCGGCACTAACTGTCGAAGCTTCTGCTGTACCATTACCTGCTACCAAGATATTACCGTCTGCCGTAACTGCTATTCCCCACGGAGAAGTAAAGGTCGCTTCATTAACCGGACCATCAGCATATCCGCTTTTGCCGGTACCAGCTATTACAATAGGTGTATCCCAACGATCCTTGACATATTTAATAATCTGGTTAGTTCCGATATTGGTAATATAGAGATCACCCGTACGTTTATCAATATCCATACCTCCACAATTTCCAGCACCCGCACCGGCAATAATCAAGTTGCCCACACTTGCCGGGTCACCTCCATAATCGTTCAAGTCTTTGAGCAAAATATCTCCGTTTGACTTCATACTGTAAAGACGATTGCTTGCTTCATCAATGGCCAAACTAATGGCTGCCTGATAACCCAAATACAATGCTTTTCCATCAGGCTCGAAACATACGGTTGCCCCAGTCCAATCGTCACAAATGTACATATTACCTTTGTTATCAACCTTTAAGTCAGTAGGACGTACCACTGCATTGTACGAACCTGTACCTCCATTATCATACCGCCAATTAATTCCCCAGTCTACATCATCTGCCGTACCTGTACCCGCCATTTCTGTGACAGTGCCGTCAGAAGCGATTTTACGTACGCGCAAATTACCTATATCCGTCAAATAAACATTTCCATTGTCATCGGCTGCGATACCGCCCCGGCGGTATTCCCAATCCGCACACATAATATTAAATTCGGAACTTCCCGGCAGAGTGGTAACTGTACGCTCGAACACGAGTTCTTTATATTCAAAATCTCCCGTAGTAAGAGTTCTTCCGTTAAAACTGATTACAATAGGATATGATCCGAAGTCTGTTTCCGGAATAGTCACCAGGAAATATCCTTCTTCAACTGTACAATCAGCAGCTAGCCCATTGTAGGTAGCGGACGGATTCTTGATTTCCGTCGGTAAGTTCTCTACATAGATACGTACCTTTGTCCCAACCTTTCCATAAGCAGGAGAGTAACCTGTAATGGCTGTTTTCTGAAAAATAAAGTTCACTTCCGATTGAGTTGTCTTCCCATTTGTCTTAATGACAATAGGAGCCGTTCCTATTGCTTCATTATCCGGAACTTCCACCAATAACTGCTCTTCATTGGAACGCAGAATAGATAATTGTACTTCATTAATACTCACACTGATAGAAGTTGCATCCAAAGGAAACTGTTCACCGTTTATCAATAACTGCGTACCTCCTTTTCCTGTATTCGGAGCAAAATCATAGATAGAAAGTTCTCCGGCACGAGGTGACAACGACTTTTCATCATCGTCCGTACAACCGGTGAAAATGGTTGCTGCCAAAATAACAACCATAGATATATAGTATGAAATTGTTTTCATTATGCTATCTTATTAGTTTTATATTTTTCAGGAAAATTCTACCAACCCGGATTCTGAACCAAGCCACGTCCACGGTCAATCTCTGTCTGAGCAATCGGGTACAAATACATCTTATTATCCCAATATCTGGTCTGCAACAACTTGCGTTCATAGAAACCTTCAAAAGCAAATCCTTGTCCCTGATCGTCAGCAAGTACATTCATACGATAAATCTTGCGATTCTCTTCTTTCTCATAAAGTAACCGGCGCGCAAGCGTCCAGAAACGGTCGCCTTCAAATGCCAGTTCAATCTGACGTTCGCGAAGAATCCATTCACGCATTTTTTCTTTATCACCCAAATCCTGAGGATAGGTAACCGTAATATTCGGAATACCGGCACGTTCACGAATCTCATTAAAATAAGTGATAATCTTGGGATCTTCCGGATTGTATTCGTTCATCGCTTCCATATAGTTCAATAATATTTCGGCATAACGAATATGAATATACGGGCGGTATACTGCCTGATCGTTACGGATACTGGAAGAGGTACTTACTTTCTTGGCTACATTATACCCGGTGAAGTCGGTCATCTGCGTTCCCGCTCCCGATGAACCGGAATAGTAATATTCAGCTCTTCCGAATCCATCTTTATTCTTGTCGGAAGAAAAATAATTGCGGTCGTCAACAGTTATGGCAGAGAGCACCGGACGTCCGTTATAATGTACGGAAGCATAGAAACGAGGTTCACGATCAACGTACATATTCGATTCTCCTTTACGGTATCCCCGGTTAATCTCATTACGGACTTTTCCGTATTCGTCCGGATCATCTTTCTGCGCAAATCCTTCTTCCGAATAATTCTCGTCATCATTGATATCCAGTCCGTCACGAGTCAAAAAAGCATCTACGATATTCTGCGTTGCATTCTGCATACTATATCCGCCATTCTTCGGGTTACAACGTTTATCATATCCCCACTGCCAGTCTCCAGATTTATGAGTAGCAAATATAACTTCAGCATGATTGCCGGACATGAACAGTTCGCGGAAAGACAGATACGGGTCAAATTCTCTATCACCGCTTTCTGTATTGTGATAAAGATGATAAATGCCTAGATCAATCACATCTTCGGCGGCTTCAGCAGCAATTCGCCACTTTTCCTGATCTTTGGTCTGTGGTGCCAACAATTCTCCGTCCTTATTCTTGAAATCCTTGAAACGGGGATTTCCATTCCAGAGTTCACTGGCTGCCAACAAACGAGCTTGTGAAATCACCGCCAAAGCAGCCCCCCTCGTAGGACGTCCCAGATAAGCTGTTGAGGTCCATACATCCGGCAGTACATTCAATGTTGATTCCATCAAGCCACAGACATACTCCACACATTCGTCAAATGGACGGCGAACATAATTATTGAAATCTTCGTCTTGCTCGGCAGGTTTCTCGAAAATAACAAACGGTCCATACAGACGCAACAGATTCCAATAGAACCAACCACGCAAGAAACGTGATTCCGCCTTATACTGAGTCTTCAAATCAGTACTTAACACACCTTCCGGAACACGGTCGATGTTTTGCTCGAATACAAGCGCTTTCTGAATACCTCGATAAGCAGCACTCCATTTATTATCACCCAATGTATTGGAAGGTCCCCAGTTGCCTTCTACCATATTACGGACATTCGTATTAGAAAAGACACAGGAGGTTTCATCAGCAAAACCGAACACAACCGGATCATCAGTAGACAGCCAAATATATCCGTAAATGTTATATAAATAAGCTTCCGCCTCCACACGGGTTTCCCAAATCATATCCGTAGTTTTCAGGTTCTCCGGTTTCTGGTCCAAATAATCACAAGAAGAGACTCCTATAATGCCGGCGGACAACAGCCCGACAGCCAATATACGGCTAAATATTTTTTTCATTGTTTTCATTGCTTTATTAGATTAAAACGAAACTCTCATTCCCAATGTCACCATACGCGATAACGGATACTTTGCCCCATTAGAACCAAGTTCCGGATCCCATAACTTGAATTTAGAGAATGTCAGCAAGTTTTGTCCGGACAGATAGAAATAAAGGTATTCTATTCCTTTATCCATTAGTTTCTTGTTCTCAAGCGTATATCCGAGCGAGGCTTGTTTCAAACGTAGATAACTGCCATCTTTCAACCAATGCGTACTATTCACATAGTTGTTGTCATTTGTTGTTGCATTAGCTGTCATACGCGGATACCATGCATCTGCACGAGGATTGTCCGCCGTCCAGCGATCTAATGCTTTGGTGATGACATTGCTGGGATTCAGTCCCATGCCGGTGAAAGGTACAATACCGACTCCACTTGCTCCCCAGTCACCGTTGCCGGTATCAATAGAACCACCATTGGCCATAATAGATACATCCGACACTCCCTGGAAGAAGAGAGCCAAGTCAAAGTTATGATAGTTGATATTAAAGCCCATACCGTATGACCAAGAAGGGAACCAAGACTTGCCCAAATAACATTGGTCATTAGCGTCAATCACACCATCATCGTTCAAGTCTTTATACTTGATGTCACCAGGTGTCAGTTCACGCATCTGTCTCGGACTCTTTTTGATTTCTTCCTCACTCTGGAAATAACCTTCGGCTATATATCCATAGAACTCGCCATAACGGGTACCTTCACTCTTTTGATAAGCGTATTGCATAGCCGGTTCGTCACGGAACACAATCTTATTCTTGCTATAAGTCAGATTACCAAATAAACGCAACCCTACTTTGTTACCGATACGGGTCTGGTATTCCAAATTCGCATCTACTCCTTTATTATCCATTTCACCCATATTGGCATAGATAGAGGCGTCAAAGCCTGCCATGCTCGGCAAAGAAGAACGTTGAATCAGAATATCCTTACGTCTTTCCCAATAATAATCCAATGTCAAGTTCAATTTACCCCAAAGCATCATTTCCAAACCAATATTTGTCTTATAAGATTTCTCCCAAGTCAGTTTGTCCGACCCCAGCAGCGTCTCTCTAATACCGTATACGAGATTTCCGTTCGGTCCGAATCCATAGCTGTTTCCGCTTCCGAACTGAGTAAAATAAGCAAAACGGTCTCCTGTACCACCAATGTTATCATTACCTACGATACCATAAGAAGCACGCAATTTCAACAAGTCTACCGTACGAGTCATATTCTTGAAAAACGGTTCGTTTGAAATGACCCAACCCACAGAAGCAGCCGGGAAGAAACCGAAACGATGTCCGGGAGCAAAGTTCTCCGAACCGGTGTAAGAACCGTTCACCTCTGCTAAATAGCGTTCTTTATATCCGTAGCCGAAACGGGCAGCAATCGCCTGATTACGATATGGAATAGAAGCAATGGCACTTCCGGCAGTAGCAATCATACGGTTACGCATATTATAAAGCACCATTCCATTTACGTTATGATGACCGAAAGTGCGATCATATGAGATATTGGCTTCAGTATAAATAACTCTTTCTCCCGTATCGCTATGTTCATAATAAAGTTCATCAGAACCTTCCTTGATCGGTTTACCAAAGACAAGTTCTCCGTTTCCGTCACGCTGGTTGGTATACCATAAGTCTACCCCTCCGGTACGCTTATTATTGAACTCACTATAACTGTCAAAAGAGAAACGAGCATAAGCCGAAAGTCCTTTGGTTATGAAATCTAATTTTTGGTTGACGGTAAATACCGATTGCAAAGCCGGACGGAAAGTATCAGTGTACCCGCTGTTCTGCACTTCGTTCATCGGATTGGAACCAGCATTGGCCGGAGGACCTGCCCAACGCCCGTCCGGATAGCGAACAGGAAAAGCAACCGGTGAAGTTGAGAAAGCTTCATACCATAGTTTGTTAGAAGCGATACCCGGATAACGCGAATCTGTCATAATAGCCGACAGGTTCATCTGTAATAAAGTAGTTTTTGTAATGTTCACGTCTACGTTACTACGGAAATCATAACGCTTATAATTCAGGTTCGGGTCATACCCGTTTTCCTTCTTTACATTATATTGTCCTCCCTGGTTATAGAAAGAAGCGGACAAGTAGTATCGAACCAAGTCGCTACCACCACTAATATTCAGGTTGACATTAGATACAGATGAAACATTCTTATAAATCTTATCGATCCAATCCACATTCGGATATAAGTAAGGATCCAGTCCGCTCTCGGTTTTTAATATCTGTTCACGGGAATATACCTCACTCAGTCCCGAGTTTCGACGACTTTCATTATATAACATCATATAATCAACACCACTCAACATCTCCGGAACTTTAGTGAAGTTGGTAAAACCCGTTTCTGCCTTTATGGAGATTTTAGGCTTACCTACCGACCCGCGTTTAGTAGTAATAATCATCACACCGTTAGCACCTTTCGCACCATATACAGCAGTAGCAGAAGCATCTTTCAAGAGAGAGATACTAACGATATCTTCCGGGTCAATATTGTTGTAAGCACCTCCATAAGTGGAGTTCACATCGTCACGCTGCACACCGTCTACAATTACCAATGGAGATGTATTTCCCGTGAAAGTACCGATTCCACGAATTGTAAAGGTCGAGTTATCATATCCCGGTTCACCACTGGACTGTACGGAAATAATACCTGCAACCTTACCTTGCAAAGCATTGCTAAGATTGGCAACTGGAGTTTTCAGGCTTCCTATATTCACCGAAGCTACCGATCCGGTCATCGTCACTTTCTTCTGAGCACCGTATGCCACAACCACTACCTCTTCCAGACTGGAAGTAGCTTCTTCCAAAGAGACATTAATAGTAGTCTGATTGCCCACTTTGATATTCCTGGGTTCATATCCCATAAAACGGAATTCCAATTCTGACTGATTATCAGGAACTGTTATCATGTAAAATCCATCAATATCAGTAATTACACCAGTAGTAGCATTTGCCAATTTTACGCTCGCCCCCGGAATCGACTCACCGGTAGTAGTGGTGACATTACCTTTGATGGTACGTGACTTTTTTGTATTGACAGACTGTTCCTCTTTTGCCGGAAACAAAAGAATCTGTTTGCCCTGAATTTTCCAAGAAATTCCTTTTCCCTTAAAAGCCTGTTCTAAAGCAACATTAATTGATTGTTTATTAACGGATACAGTGATTCGCTGATTCGTTTTAAGTTGATTATCTTTGTAAAGAAATGAATAACCACTCTGGGTCTGAACCGCTTCTACAAACTGTTTCAGCGTAACATTTTTCATATTCAGAGTCAACAAATCTGATTGTTGTGCCTGCGCCTGGAGCGATATAAAAAACAGTAGAAATAATATTTGCCAGGTACAAAGTCTTAGCTTCCCCAAAAAGGATAAAGGTAAAATAAAACCTCTCATTCCCTTTGGGATTGAAATATTTTTCATAAATTTGCAATTTAAAATTAATAATTGGTAGAGTTAATTTTAATCTGGATAGGATTGGAAAACGGGAATTTTCCGATCCTTTTTCTTTTTCAAGTTGTGTTCATCATCTTTCTTTTTAGGATTAGCATTTTTTAGTTTATCATAATATTAGGCTGCCTATTTCTTTTTTTATTTCGGAGTCACCAAATAGGTTCCATCCGGTTGCTGTTGATAATGAATGGGAGTAATCAAATCAATCGTCTCAAAAATATTCTCCAGAGATTGGTCTATGTCAAAACGCCCTGAGAATATTTCTGCTTTCAATTCCTCACCTTCAATACGAATCTCCGTATGATAACGTTTACTCAACATAAACATTACATTTTCCATTTTTTGAGATTCAATATTCATATATTTATCTTTCCACGTAGTATAGAGTTGAAGGTCGACATGGCGGACCTCAATACCGGATTGCCGGCTGACACGCCCCATTTCCCCGGGTCGTAAGATTACTCCGTCTTCTGCCTTGTTGCGCTCGTTCAACTTTACCGAACCGGATTCCAAGACTACTTCTGCCATATTATCCTCTTCCGATACTCTTACGTCAAAACGGGTTCCGAGCACCTTTACTTCTACAAGCTCCGTAACGACCTGAAATGTTCTTCCATTGTCTTTTTTCACATCAAAGAAGGCTTCACCGTCCAAGTACACTTCCCGATTACGTGCAGATAACTTATCAGGGTATTTCAAGCTCGAACCACCCCCCAGCCAAACCTTAGAGTTATCGGGAAGCGTGAACAGCAAGGCTTCTTTTCCTTGGTTCATCACAATCAGCATATCCGGTTTAGCCCAAAGCTGATAACCCAATACACCACCCAACACACATAGGACAGCAATACTGGCTGCCACGGCACAACGACGGATAATCAACTTCAATCGTGGCTTTCTGTTTGCTTTCATACCGGATTCTACCTTGCTCCAAGTACGGTTCATTACTTCTTCCACTTGCCGTGTATCCATATTCACCAATGAGTCATCCACCAGCTGAGAAGCACGCTGCAAAGAAGTATCTTCTTTTAACATCTGCTCCAGTGCCTCTGCTTCCTCTTTACTTAAAGAATGATCAGTTCTTTTAGCAAGCAAGTCCCATATACTACTATTCTCTTTCATCTTTTTACAAATATTATTAAGCGCTTCTATATATAAAGACAGAAATAAAACTCAAAATACGTAGTTGAAATCAAATAAAAAGTTACTTTTGCAAATAAATATTGTTAATAGACGCTTCTACATTATAATTTTTTATTGTAAAAACCTTATAATCAAATTCTTGAATATGCCACATAAAGAGGATGACATTAGTTATCTATTAAGTCAAATTAGTGAGGGTAACTCCTCCTGCTTTGAAAAAATGTACAAGCGGTACTTCAAAAAATGCTATTCTATTGCATTATATTTCGTTCAGTCCACTTCTTCGGCCGAAGATGTGCTGTCCGACGTCTTTCTCACTCTATGGCATAAACGTGAGAACTTGAAGGATGTGAAAGATTGGGATTCTTACTTATTTATAACAACCAAGAATCATGCTATCACATTTTTGGAGAAAAACCATCAGGATAACTTAAGTTCTATTGACCAAATCATCATAGAGATACCGGAAAACGACCTCACGCCGGAAGAGAAGTTACTCAAGAAAGATATGGAAGAATGTATGCAGCAAGCTATCCGGCAACTGCCTGAGAAAACCAGAATTGTTTATTGTATGGCAAAAGAAGACCACATGAGCTATAAACAAATCAGTGAAGCACTGGATATATCCGAAAGGACTGTCAATACACACATGACTACAGCTATTCGCAGACTGACGGAAAACCTGCAAAAATACTTTAGATAAATTCGGCCAACTATAATAAGGAAGCTATCAAACTAAAAAATCATCACTAAAAAAGGGAGACTTTACGCCCCCCTTTCCGGTTACTATAAAATCATTCTGGATAATATTTGCTCTATTTCAGCTAACTCTTCGGACGTAAACTCCAAATGCTCCAATGCTTTCAGGTTATCAGCCAACTGATTCACGGAACTAGCTCCTACTATCACCGACGTCATTCGTTCATCTCTCAGTACCCATGCCAACGCCATTTCAGCCAACGTCTGCCCACGGCGATGGGCTATTTCATTCAGTTGCCGGGCAGCTTCTATTTTCTCCGGTGTCACCTGCGAGCGTTGCAGGAAACCGGAAGAACGGGCAGCTCGCGAATGTTCCGGGATACCATTCAGGTATTTGTCCGTCAATAATCCCTGCGCCAAAGGAGAGAAGGCGATAAAACCGGAACCGGATGCTGCAGCAAATGGAAGGATTTCGGCCTCAACCGCCCGATCGAACATACTATACCGGTATTGGCTAATCAGACAGGGAACACCGGCCTTCGCCAACATTTCATAAGCAATACGTGCTTGTTCGGGAGGATACTTGGATATTCCGATATAAAGAGCCTTACCTCGCTTCACGATATCAATCAATGCCTGAATCGTTTCTTCCACCGGAGTGACTCCGTCATAACGATGAGTATAAAAGATATCGAAATACTCCAATCCTGTACGACGGAGACTTTGATCAATACTTGCCATCAGATTTTTACGGGAACTGTTACCGCCATAAGGTCCTGCCCACATTTCATGTCCGGCTTTGGAAGAGATAATCATTTCATCGCGATACCCCTGAAAGTTCTCTCTTAGAATCCGCCCGAAGTTTGTTTCGGCACTTCCGGGAACAGGACCGTAGTTATTTGCCAAATCGAAATGAGTAATACCGTGATCGAAAGCATACTTTATCATATCGGTTGCCATGGTGAAGTCATCTACACTGCCGAAGTTATGCCATAATCCTAAAGAAATAAGAGGTAGTTTCAGACCACTCCGACCACAATATTTATACTGCATCCGTTCGTAACGTTCGGTTGCCGGCTGATAAGCGAATGAATTATCCATAAGATTCACGATTTATCTTTCCTATTACAAAAATCAATTTTTCTTCTACAAAGAAAGGGAAAAAAGCCTGCATAAACAAGAATCGGGAAATATACTTCATATTATTGAAATACATTTCCCGACATAATTAAACAACACTAAAATCTTCAAAACTGGAAATAAATGAACGGCTGAATCTCCGAGCTTTTCATTTGAATAACTACATAAATCAACACTACCAACATCAATGCCTTTCCCACAAACGGCAGGCGAATAACACCTCGACAGACTGCATCCTCCCAACTATCAGGAGCAAAATGAAGCAGGAATCCGAGTAACATTAATGCAAAGACTTTCCAATAACCTTCCAGCAGTTGCGGGAATAGTTGCGGACGGAAGGTAGTAACTATCTGTTTTAACATATCCATTGAATTTTGGAAATCTGCATTACGAAAGAAGATCCAGCAGAAACAAACAAAATGGAAGGTAATAATCACCCCGAAGACACGACGCCAGCCATGACTCTGTTCTCCTTTCTTACGTCCGGTGATTGACATCCACATTTTATGCAAAGCCAGAGCAATGCCATGAAATGTTCCCCAAAGAACGAAGTTCCAGGAAGCCCCATGCCATAATCCACCCAAAAACATGGTGATTATCAGGTTCAGATACTGACGGAATTTTCCTTTTCGGTTGCCTCCCAATGATATATACAAGTAGTCTTTCAGCCAACTGGATAAAGAGATATGCCAGCGACGCCAAAATTCTGTAATGGAGGCCGACTTATAAGGAGAATTAAAATTCAGATTGAAATGAAATCCCAGCAATAAGGCAATGCCGATAGCCATGTCACTATATCCTGAGAAGTCACAATAGATTTGTAAGGCATATCCATATACTCCCATAAGGTTCTCAACGCCCGAGTAGAGCGTCGGATTATCGAAAATACGTTCTACAAAGTTGACACTGATATAATCGGAGATGATTGCTTTCTTAAACAAACCGGAGAAAATCAGGAAGATTCCCCGTCCGAACATTTCCTGCGACACAAAGAGGGGTTTCCGGATTTGGGGAATAAAATCGCGGGCACGAACGATAGGTCCTGCTACCAATTGCGGGAAGAAAGACACATAGAAGGCATAGTCCAACAGACTTGTCAATGGTTTTATATCTTTCCGATAAACGTCGATCGTATAACTCAACGACTGGAAAGTAAAGAATGAGATCCCTACAGGCAGGAATATATCAAGTGCCGTAAACTCCCCTCCCATAAGGGAAGCAATCACTCCGCCCAGGAAATTCGTATATTTGAAATAAGCGAGAAGTCCCAGATTGACACTAAGACTCAAAACTACCAGCCCTTTACGCTTCCAATAGCCTTCGGCACGCGCCATGAGCTGCGCCAAAAAGAAATCGCAAACCGTGACAAGAGCAAGCAGGAAGAAGTAGGTGCCGCTACTCTTATAATAGAAGTAATAAGAAAAGAGGGTGACAAACAGGATGCGGGCAGTGTGTTTATGCTGCAACAGCACATACACCACCAGGAAAGCGGTAAACAACCAAAGGAAGATGCCGCTACTGAATATCATCGGTGCCTGCGGGTCATAAGTAAGCACCTCTTTGATCCGGCTGAAATCTATATCAATGGGAAACATAGTCATTATAAGCGTTGATTAAGGCCTGGTATAATAAATTTCCTTGCAGGATATATCCCTCGGGCAGATAATGCACGTGATCGGGACGCATCAGTTTGGCTTCCGTCCAGTTGACACAAGCACGACGTTTACCACCCACTACATCGTACATATCCCATACCAGCAGACGGTGCTCTTTGGCATAACGCCGAATGGTTTCGGACGCTGTTGCCGTGCGGGGATTGACAGCGTAAGTGCGGCGTCTCCGCCGTTGCCGGAAACTTTCGTAAGAACCGGGAGGGGTAGTCAGTAAAATGGATACGTTAGGAAGGCTATCCTGCAATAATTTAACAAGTTCGTCCATTTGGTTATAATGTACATTGACATTATAGCGCCGGTTGTGACTCTCGTTTGTGCCGAAAGAGAGAATCAACAGTTCGGGTTTCAGGGCGGCAATCTCGGCGATACGGTCCGGATGAGTAAAAGTAAGGCAAGTAGCACCGTTCACTCCCTTGTCTATGTAGGAGACTGCTCCGAATGTTTCTATCAATCGGGCACCCGTAGTCTGCGGATAGATATGTCCACGCACATGGCTATCGCCGATATGAACAATACGGACCGTATCTTCCGACAATCCAGCACGCACTTGGCGGAGCCGTTCAAATACGGGAGTCAATAAAGCAATGCTGTCGACAATCTCATTTCTTCCCATTCCGCGGAAAGCGGCAGGGAAAGAAAACTGTACAGAGACAGTATCATTCGCCCAGTTCATCTCCCTCAAGGGTTTGATTGTTTTCTGTTTCTTTCCGGGAGGGGGGCAGGCGGGAATCCGGTCTTGTGCCGCCAACTCCGAAAGAGAAAAGGGGGCGCCCAATATTCCTATAAGCGTAAGGATGAGAATGAAACCGGGCAGGTGTTTACTCTTTCTCATAAGCACGCCTCCTGTCGTATTGTTCCTTACCGTATATCAATGTCTCATATAGCAATCCCGCCAGATGTTTGCCACCACGGAAGTTGATATGTGTATAATCGTAGTTCGCCATTGAAGGTTTGGCGTGTACCAGTTTCGCCATACTTCCCTCTCCTCCCATAGCCTCAAACATATTCCAGAAAGCGATACCACTTTCAGCAGCAATATTCTGCTGATAACGAATCAAGTTCTTTACTCCCGGCATAGTACGGAGATCACCGGTTTCGGTTTTATAGTCCCGGTCGCCGACACTCAGCAATAAAATTCCCGCTTGCGGGAAACATTCTTTCAAATGGTTGATAGCCGTAAGTAATCCTTTTTGATAGTTGTCATAGTTCCGGCCACGCTCGGTAGCTACATTCAATCCATATTCAAGAATGATCAAATCATAAGGACGTTGCTCGTTGAACTGCCTCAACATCTGCTTCGGAATGCCACGCAAGAACAAACCCGAACTGCCGCGCAGCGAGAAGTTATCGAGAATGATTCCCTGCTTTCCGTCCATTGCCAATCCATAGAAAAGAGTAGAATCTGCACGGTCCACCGACCAGCGTATGGAACCGATACGCCCGTTCACCTGTATTTTTTGCAGATGGCCGGAAGCACCTAAAGAATAGCTCCGGCTTTCTCCCCGGTTCACACGGGCGGAGAGTTGCACGGAATCTCTGTTATAGAAGAAGATAGAAGCCTGTTGGCAGGTATCAAGCAGAGAAGCGTATTTATTCTGTCCCCGCAACTCAACATACGCCCCGCTACGAGGAATAAAATAATGGCCGGAGATGCCTTGTTTCTTCCGGTCGAAGTATACCGTATCCATTACCGAATGACTGGACCAACCGCCGAATGTATGCCGCACCGTAGGACGGTAACCGCTTGTCATGGAAGTAATTGTAACGAAACCTACCCCGCAGCCTCCGAAACGTTTTTGGAACATTTCACGTAAGTCAGCTGTCATAATATCCGCTTCTATAAAAGAATCACCGAATACAGCGATACGGACAAGTTTATCATCCGCATCAGAATCAGAAGAAGAAGGGGAAGATGAAAGGCGGTCGAGGGCTTCATAAAAAGGAGCCATACCGCGCTGGGTAGAGTCACTATAATCTTCGATGCAAGTCATGCCGGCACGGCAGGTATCCACAAAAGCCGGTTTTATGACAGGAGGCAAAGGAATACTGTCCGAGTCGGCTACTGCCGTTTCCGGTTCCGGATAACGGAGGTCACCCAGGATATCGACGCGCCTCATCGTGTGTCCGTCGATCGTTATAGCCGGAAGCCAGTGAAGCCCGAATAAGGCGACAAACACAGTCAGCACAAGCCATAACGAATATTTCAAATAATTCTTTATAATCTCCATTTCACCAATAGATATAAGCACCTTTTTTAGTCCTTGGCCTTACCTGATGCCGAGAGAGGCTCATCGGCGCCGGAGCACAAGCTCAATGGTGCTTTGACATTTTCAGGCTGCAAAGATAGAGAAAAGCAAGAAAAAAGAAGGGAGAATCTACATTATTTATGAGATTCTCCCTCTTAGTTATTTATTTACCGGACAATTATCAGATCGTCCGTTCAATATTCCATACAAATGCACGTAATCCCAACTGTTCAGTCTGCAAATCCATTTTGTGCAGTGTATCCAACAACGGGTCTACTTTACTGTCATCGACCACCGTAAGGATAGCCGAACACATACTAGGCCATGCATGGCTTCCAAAATGTGGGTCACCAGTCTTGGAGCCACGTCCCTGTACCTTTTCGAGGTAAGTAAATCCGCGGCAACCCAAACGGTCGAGCAACGCCATGATTCGTTCGTAATAAGCCTGGTCGAATGTTATTAATACTGATTTCATATTTCTTTCCTGTTATTTCTTTATAATTTCATCTTTGTGGTCCTGGAAGTAAACATCTAATTCGCGTTGACGACGAAGTTTACGACGACGGTTCTTGATACCTGTTCCTGCAAATACGCAATACAAGGTCGGAATCAGAACCAAGGTCAATACGGTAGATACCGTCAAACCACCGATTACGGCGATTGCCATCGGACTCCACATTTCGGAACCCTGTCCGCCGCCGATAGCCATAGGGATCATACCCAAAACGGTTGTCGCAGTTGTCATCAATACCGGACGGAGACGACTCTTACCAGATGTCACCACAGAGTTTATCACCGCCATGCCTCGCTCTCGACAGAGAGTAATGTAGTCAATGAGCACGATACCGTTCTTCACCACAATACCAATCAACATGATTCCTCCCAACAAACTCATTACACTCAACGTACTGCCCGTGAAGAACAATGCCATTAAGACACCACTAAACGCGAACGGCAGAGAGAACATGATAATGAACGGATAAGTCAATGATTCGAACTGTGCCGCCATTACGATAAATACAAGGATAACAATCAGGATACCGAGTGTACCCAAATCGCGGAACGAATCCTGCTGATCTTCGTACGACCCGGAAATCTGAATCGTCACTTCACCCGGAAGGTCCATTTTATCAATCACCTTGTTACCGGCAGCAACTACATCTCCCAACGGAGCACCGGAGATTACGGCAGAAACAGTCACAATACGTTCACGGTCTTTACGTTCAATGGTAGGAGGCGCAAAACGTTCGACTACCTTTCCGACATCTTTCACACGAACAGATTGTCCCTGTGCATTGTAAATAAGGATATTCTCCAGACTCTCCAAACTTGTACGGAATTCCGGAGCATAACGCACCTTGATATCATATTCATCCCCATCTTCACGGTATTTGGAAGCAACTGCACCGTTGATACGATTACGCAAATAGTTACCGGCTGTCGCAAGGTTCAACCCATGCATAGCCAGTTTCTCACGGTCGAAGTCAACCTGATATTCCGGCTGGTAATCGCTACGGCTGATGTTAACTTCAGTCACGCCCTTCACTTTCAGCAGTTCGCGTTTCAAACGGGCTGCCACACTGTCGGTCATCGTCATATCATATCCGTATACCTCAAAGTCGGCACTTGCCTGAGCAGACATACCTGTATTACTACCTCCAAGGATTACCTGAGCCTTACTGAACTCCGGATATCCTTTCAAGTCTTCACGCATTTCATCGCAGACAGCCTCCAGGGTAATGTCACGATCGCCCGGGTCCACCAAACTGATGTTGAAAGATATAATGTGGGAACCGTTGTCCTGCATGGAAGCCCATGTATTATCGGAGTCAGCCTGACCAACTGTATAGTTACATACTTTCATAATATCCTTATATTTGGTCATCCACTGATTCGTCAGTTTCTCCGAAAGTTCCTGCGCTATCTCTTTACGCGTACCAATCGGCAACTCAAGCTGTACGGCAATACGGGCATTATCCTGTGCGGGGAAGAATTCCGTACCGATCCCCTTTGCACACAGCAAGCTGACAATGAAGAAAGCAATACATCCCACGATAACAATGGGACGATGACGAACCGCCCAGTTCAACATCTTTGCATACCAAGTATCGAGTGCGTCCAGCGCCTTCTCTATCGGAGTGAAAAAGAGTTTGAACATCTTCGACGGTTTCTTCTGTAAACGGAGCAACTGCGAACAGAGCATCGGTGTCAACGACAATGCCGCCACGGTGGAAATAAACATGATCGCACACATCATCCAACCCAACTGTTTGAAAAGTACACCGGACATACCGCTTACCATTGTCAGAGGGAAGAACACGGCAATCATTGTCAACGTAGAAGCGATTACGGAAATAGCCACCTCATTCGTACCGTGCACAGCCGCCTGTTTCGGATCGGAACCACGCTCAATATGCGTTGTCACGTTTTCGAGTACCACAATCGCATCATCCACCACCATACCGATAGCAATAGAAAGGGACGAAAGCGAGATAATATTAATCGTATTCCCGGAAATAGCCAGATAAATAAAGGAGGCAATCAACGAAAGCGGAATCGTGATACAGATAATCAAGGTTGCACGCCAGCGTCCCAGGAAAAGGAACACGACAATGACAACGAACAGCAAAGCATACATTACGGTTTCCGCCAAACTATCAATCGTGTTCAAGATATTGTCAGACGTATCGACAATCACTCCCAGCTTCACGTCACTCGGCAAGTTTTTCTGCAAACGGGGAAGTGCCTCTTCTACCTTGCGGGAGATTTCTACCGAATTGGCACCCGATTGTTTCTGAACAACAATCATAGCTCCCTGCACACCGTTGTTATAGGTTTCCTGCGCACGCTCCTCTACTGTATCGACGATACGGGCAACGTCACGTAGAAAGATATTGGCTCCATTATGCGTGCCAACCACTACATCTGCCAACTGGCGGGAATCATCAAACTCTCCTTCTACACGCAACGAATATGTCTCGCTACCGATATCGAAGTTACCCCCGGGAATGTTCTTATTTTCAGCCCCGATAATGGAACTGATCGTTTCGATACTCAAGTTGTATGCTTCCAGTTTATTGGGGTCACAGTATACTTGGATCTCACGCTGAGGTGCACCACTGATAGATACTGTACCCACACCGGGAATACGTGCCAAGGGATTCACCACGCGGTCGTCCAGAATTTTATAAAGTGCCGACTGGCTCTCTTTCGCCTGGACGGAAAGCAGTACGATAGGAATCATATCCGTACTGAACTTGAAGATAATCGGATTCTCGACATCGTCGGGAAGCTGTGAACTTACCATGTCAAGCTTGTCGCGTACATCATTCGTCAGGACGTCTATATCATTACCAAACTCGAACTCCAGTGTTATCAATGACATATTCTCTGAAGAACGGGAGGTAATATGTTTCAGGTTGCTCACCGCGTTCAACGTATTTTCCAACGGGCGAGTCACATTATTTTCTATATCCGAAGCACTTGCCCCCGGATAAGCAGTCATTACCATGATTGTATTCGTATCAATATCCGGATACAAGTCGATAGGTAACTTGGACAAAGAGAAAAGGCCAAAGATCACCACTGCCAGAAAGCAGAGGGAGGTCATAATCGGTTTCTTAACCGCACCTTCGTATAAACTCATATATTATAATGTGTTAAGGTGATAAGGTATTATTTTTCTACTTCTACTTCCACGCCATTCGCCAAACGTGCCTGACCGGCAACGACTACCTGCGAATTATTGGGCACACCGGATTTCAACTCATACTCCGTCCCCATACGTCTACCCAGCTCTACCTTATTATAAGATACTTTGCCGTCTTTGTAAACATACACATAACGGTCACCTGAACCGGCTTGCTTCACGATAGCAAGATCGGGAACAACGACATTGTCGGCCGTACCGAAGTTTAGCGTTGCACGGGCAAACATTCCCGGACGAACACGCTGATCTCTGTTGTCCAGCTTGATCTCTATCGGGAAAGTACGGGTTGCAGCGTCGATAGTCGGATAAATCAGGTTAATGGTACCTTTAAATATCTCGTCACCGTATACATCCAGTTTTACATCTACCGGCGCACCTTTCTTCACTTGCGTGAAGTAGCTCTCAGATACATTAATCATGAGTTTCACCGGAGTGATCTGTTCTACTACCAGCACAGGATTTCCACCGCTATACATATCTCCGTTATCATAGTTGCGGGCTGTGACAACCCCATTAATAGGACTTACTAAAGAAGTGTTTTCCAACAGATTCTTATAGGCTGTGCGCTGTACGTCGAGCTGCATTTTCGAAGCATCCCATTCTGATTTGGATGCACCGCCGACCTTGTACAGTTCGTCCATACGGTTGAATTCTATTTCCTGATTGTCCAGTTGCAATTTTGTCTGTTTCAGATTGGCTGCGTCCATTTGTACCAATTTCTGACCTTTGGATACACGGTCGCCCACTTCTACAAAAATCTGGTCGATACGCACAGGAGATGAAGGTGCGATGTTGTTCTTCGCTTCCGCCTCTACTGTTGCCGTATATTCCTGAATCTGGTCTACGGGACGGGCTTTCACATCGGCCACCTTTACTTTGGGCTTCTCAACCACGTGTTCCGTAGCAGCTTTATCTTTTCCACCCGTACATGAGCCCATAACCACGGTTAACAGCAGGGCTACTAATTGGATACTTTTTTTCATATTCCTTAGTTGTAATTTTTTTAGTTGTCTATCTTTATTCTTTTCCTAGCACCTTATCGAGATCTGCCTTAGCAATCAGATAATCATAAATGGATTGGTTATAAGTGAGTTGAGCCTGAGTCAGAGATACTTGCGAACTGTTCAGTTCGAGCACTGTACCCTTACCGACATCGTAGCGTTTGCCGGCAATCAGTACCGCCTTCTCAGCCTGCATCACGTTTTCCTTGTTACTGACCACCTGCTCAGAGCTGGCAGCCATGTTGTTGCGGTAACTTACGATTTCCATATTCAGCTTTCTTTCCGTGTCAATGCGGTTCCAATCAAGTTGGCGCATCTGGATACGGGCAGATTTTACTTTCGTAAAGTTGCTTGCTTTGTACAAAGGAATGCTCAAGTTGAACATCAGGCTGGAACTATTACTCCAATTATACTCGAAGAAGTTAATATTCGGGTTGTACAAGGACTGATAGTTATATGAGAAACTCATCGACAACGTAGGGATAAAACTTGATTTTGCGACCTTCAAGCTCTTCTCCAACATTTTCATGTTCAAGTCCAACTGCTTCATGGTAGTGTTATTCTCCAATCCGACTTCTTCATCCTTCAGTTGATTGGCAAATACAGCCGTTTCATAATTCGTCAGACTGTCTTCTGTTTTAAGTTCTACGTCGGCGGTAATTCCCATTAACACTTTCAACTGCAACTTCGCCAGAGTCACCCCATTGGCTGCTGAAATCACATTCGGCTTAATGCTGCGCATCTGTACCTCGGCACTGATCTTATCATATTCACTCACTGCGCCTTGCTCATATTTGGCATTGACGATGTTAAAGTTGTCTTCCGCTAGTTTGTAGCTTCCCAGAAGCACGTCGTAGCTGTCTTGTGCGAGCATCAGTTGATAATAGGCTTTACTTACCTGATTCACCAAATCCAGTTTGGAAGCACGCGACTTCTCTACTGCCAGTTCGATATCCGTCTTTGTCATCGACATTGTCCGATAGACAGCCGGTGCAAACAAAGGCAGGTTAATGCTTAGTCCGGCATTGGCGGTGTTCGTTCCGTCCTGCCCCATTTTGAACGACATATCGTTCAGCTTCATTTCAGCCGCTTTAATCGTATGGTCCAGCGAACCAGCGATGCTTGCTTCAGGCAGCAGACTTTGCCACGCTTCTTTGCCGGCTACTTTTTTCAAAGCAATTTCTTCTGCCGCCACCTTCATCGTAGGATTCTCATCCAACGCAATTGTTAAGGCTTTGTCCAAGGTTAAGGTCAGTGTGTCCTTCGCCGCTTGTGCGTTTTGCGCTTTTGCAATGCCAAATGCGCAAAGTGCAACAGTTGCCAGAAGTATCTTCCTACCTGTCAGTCTCTTCATTCTGTTCATAAAACTAGTTTCTAATTGATCTTTTAGTTGTTTGTCTCCGGAACCTCATCGGTCGCTTATTCTATGCGGTTCCTACGATATTCTGATATAAAATCTTCCAGTACTTTCGCGCCTTTCTCCGTAGAGATGCCGCGTATATAGGTAAACATAATAGACTCATACACCTCTATAAAGGAATATTCGTTGCATACATCTGTATTCAACAGCACATCGAACTGCTCGCGTACCAGCAAATTGACGATTGCAAAGTTGACATCCGAACGGAAAATGCCTTGCTCCACTCCCAACATAAAAAAGGACATGGTTTTCTCCGAATCACTCTCGCTGCGCTCTTTCATCATATTATATACCTTCGGATACTTCTTGATGTCTTCAAAAAAACGCTTGTTCGTCTTATGAAACATCTCAATACTCTTTTGGAATACGGCAAGTATCACTTCCAACACATTGTGGGACTGCTCATAAACTTCCTGTAAATACCGGTCTCTTTCTGCCTGCACCGTCAGTATACAATCCTTCAGCAACGATTCCTTACCTACAAAAACTTCATAAAGCGTACGTTTGGAGATACCTAATGCTGCTGCAATATCATCCATCGTAATACTCTTAATACCTTTTGTAGTAAAAGCCTCTATTGCCGTTGCTATAATCCGTTCTTTCAACTCCGCCCGTTGGGAAGCGTCTTTTCCATGTTCTGTCATCGTTCGTTTTCTATTTCATTATAATCCAGTTTTCTGTTTTCCCTTGCATCGGGAGGAAAAACGGAACAAAGATATATAGAAAACTCAATTAAGAAATCAAGTTTCCATTTATTTGTAGCCCATTTGATAAATATTATCATTCGTTGGACAGAAATGAAAACAAGTGTTAAGAGGAAATACGGACCAAACACAGCACAAAGATAAAGAGGAAGGAGATGCGAGGTAAAGTTTTATCGGTATCGGAAGGGGTACACCCGACAAAAGCCGGATAAATGTCGATTAAAATCGACACTCATCCGGCAACAGCAGTCACCATTATTAACGATAAGGTGGAAAAGGGTCTGTTTATTGTCAGTATTCAAACTTTGTCCTTTTCAGAAAAGCGACTGTTTTATGTATTTCTTTGTACATCACGATATCATCTTTCACAAAAGGTACTTCTTTCCGGCAGGTATGGAGGAAATGCTCCAGAAGCGGTGACGTTTTCAACGGACGGCGGAAGTCGACACCTTGTGCGGCGTTCATCAGTTCAATGGCAAGGATAGGTTCGAGGTTGTCCATTACCTTATAGAAAATCATAGGAAATGGCAAGCGGCAGGTCGTGGAAGTTACCGCCAGAGATAACTTGGCCTGCACCGGGACAAGTGTGTAGCCACGGTCGTGAGTTCTCCGTATACCTTCTACAAAATCCGGATAAGGAGGTAGTGTATTGCCAAGAGTTATCTTCATAATAAGCAGAATTAAAGACTACAAACTGTAAGCAATACAGTTTGATAACTCTCCGCAATGTAGGAAAAAAGAAAGTAAAAGACAAGGGAAATGATGGATTTATTATCAGAAAGGTATTATACCTCATATATGGCGTACCGGAACCGCCTTATCATAAATCGTACCACAACCGATAGCTATGGCAAAGAATCCTCTGCCCTATTTCTCTTGACTATCACGTAGTTTTAGCAAATAGTCGAATGTGTCTTTTGCCTCCTGGCTGTCTTCCTTCAGGTAAGCTTGTTTCCATTCCGGGTACTTATCCAATATTTGAAGCATCTTATCTTTTCCGAGAAATTCAATCTTGCCCGTTTCCCCATTCAGTTCATAACAAACGCGTTTGGTCACCAAGCTCGAAGCGGCAAGGGCGTCACCGATATTTCCTCCGAGTTTTACATCGTCGTCTTCTACAAAATTGCCACCGATAACTGATCCCAAAGGCATGGCACAGAAGTAGATATTCTTGCCTAACTGAACTGCCGGAGCATACCATGCCCCAAAACGCAGTTTCTTATAGCGCAGCTTGCGACAGTTCAAATATAAATCTCCTTCTTCACTTCGCACTGCAAAACAACGTTTCTTCAAGCGGCGGCACATAGACTCATCATCGCCTGCCGTTATACGGTAGTCAGCCCCGCCTGTCAATACGATCTGATTTCTGGAACGTTTCTCCACACGTAGCACTGCTATGGTGTCTCCATTTTGAGCAAGCAACTCTTTCAAGTTGGAATAGATAATATTCTGCGCAATCAACGGGAGGCCAATCACGCTCATCAACAGCCATAAGATACATCTTTTTTTCATAAGCCTTCCTCCTTTCCTTTCTAACGCCTTTTCGAGTGGAAAGTTATACATTTTAGCGGATAAATGCAAGGACAGAAAAAGAAATATTGAAAAAAAGGGGTTTTCTTCAAATTTGATGGTAATTTAGCAAATCGGTGGTATCTTCATTCTCCTCCTTCCGGAAGGAGGAGTACCCGTAGGGGGAGGTGGTAGGTAAACACATAATTCGTTTATTATCAACCCTGTGCATCTACCTGCCGCCTCGACTTTCAGCCCCCTTCCTTCCCCCAAAAGAGGAATGAAGACATCACCGACTTGCTAAATTACCATCAAATTTGAAAAAGAGCCCCCAAAAAAGTAACTGAATACTTGACTTTGCCTTCCTGATGTGTTATCTTTGTATCTGTTATTACAAAATATATTTCTATTTAATATGCAGGTAAAGGGGGAAGCAGTGTATTCTCCCTTTTTTTATGTCTGATCGTGCCGAAAGAAGAAATCACCTTTTGTTTTTGAGGAAATGCAGGCTCTATTTTTATAAAACGGAGGCTCTGTTCGGGTGAAACAGAGGCTTTGTTTTACTAAAACACAGGCTCAACATTCATTAAGCGTGGGGTTAGCACTCCCAAAGCGTAGGTTTAGTCCCCGTAAAGCGTAGGGTTAGCTCTCATAAGTCGCGAGATTGGCTTTGCTATTCCTGCATCGAGGATTTACGAGAGCTGAATGCATCATCCGGCAGCTCTCATTTTCGCTTCCTATTCGCTTTGCGTTAATAAACAGTAAATCTGCTCTTGACAAAAACAAGCTCATAGCCTGTCCGTTGTTAAATATATTACCTTTGCGCAAAAAGTATCAAAGCAATTATGGAGAAACTGGAAAATATAATCTCAACCTATCAGCAAATTATTCAAGAGTCGGAACAAGCTCTTCAGAGGGCCCGGAAACGCATCTATTATATCAGCCTTCTACGCCTTGTGCTATTTGTAGAAGCCATAGCGGCAGCCTTTATCTTCTGGAGCGACGGCTGGTTATCTCTTTTCGTCTTTGCCATTCTGCCTTTTATATCATTTATCTGGCTGGTAAAACGACATAATCTCTGGTTTTACCGGAAAGATTATCTGAAAAAGAAAATAGAAATCAACGAACAGGAGTTACGGGCCATTCAATATGATTTTTCCGATTTCGACAGCGGAAATGAATATATCGACCCTGCGCATCTCTATACTTATGACTTGGATGTATTCGGCGATTATTCGCTTTTCCAATATATCAACCGTACTTCAACGCCTGTCGGCAAGCAACATCTGGCTGATTGGTTCAACGCACATCTGGAACTAAAAGAATCGATCGAACAACGCCAGGAGGCTATCCGGGAATTATCAACCGATCTGGAATACCGGCAACAAATCCGTCTGTTCGGATTACTTTATAAAGGAAAACCTGCCGATATCAACGAAATCAGGGAATGGGCGGGAAGCCCCAGCTATTACCGGAAGCATACGCTACTGCGTATCATCCCGACAGTAGTTAGCATCATCAACCTTATATGCATAGGTTCGGCCATTGTAGGAATTCTTCCTGCCACCGTACCCGGAGGTGTGTTTTTTTTTGTTTCGTCATTTTCAGTTCTATCTTTTCTAAAGGTATCACAAAACTGCAAGCAACTTACGGCAAAAAATTGCAAATCCTCTCTACTTACGCCGACCAAATTCTTCTCACAGAGAAAAAGGAAATGAACAGCCCTGTTCTGCAACAGCTCAAAACGGAACTTACAAGCCAGAATCAAACAGCTTCCCAGGCAGTCCGCCAACTATCGAAACTGATGAACGCGCTCGATCAACGCAGTAACCTGTTAATGAGTACAATCCTCAACGGACTTATTTTTTGGGAACTGCGCCAAGTAATGCGAATCGAGAAATGGAAAGAAACTCATGCTTCCGACCTCCCCCGCTGGATAGAAACAATCGGAGAAATCGACGCCTACTGCTCTTTAGCAACGTTTACATACAATCATCCGGATTATATCTTCCCCAAAATCAGCTCTCAATCCTTTCATCTGCGAGCCGAAGCTTTGGGTCATCCACTTATGAACCGCAACAAATGTGTGCGAAACGGAATAGATATCGACAAGCGTCCTTTCTTTATCATCATAACCGGCGCCAACATGGCCGGTAAAAGTACTTACCTGCGTACCGTAGGCATCAATTATCTTTTAGCCTGCATAGGTGCACCGGTTTGGGCAAAGCAAATGGAAATATATCCGGCACGCCTCGTCACCAGCCTTCGTACAAGCGACTCACTCACCGATAACGAGTCTTACTTCTTCGCAGAACTCAAACGTCTGAAACTAATCATTGACAAACTCGAAGCAGGAGAGGAACTTTTCATCATCCTTGATGAAATATTGAAAGGCACCAACTCTATGGATAAACAAAAAGGCTCTTTCGCTCTCATCAAGCAGTTTATGAATATGAACGCCAACGGTATCATAGCTACTCACGACCTTCTGCTCGGCACCTTGATAGAATCCTTCCCACAGAATATCCGTAACTACTGTTTCGAAGCGGACATCACGAACAACGAACTCACCTTCTCTTATCAAATGAGAAACGGAGTCGCCCAAAATATGAACGCTTGTTTCTTAATGAAAAAAATGGGGATCGCCGTCATTGACGACTAATCCCCACTCTTTATCAAAAACTAAAGTTGTTCCTTCTTCTGTGTAACAATCTTAGCTCAACAGCTTCTAATTCAAATTACTTTTTGAAAGAAAAGCGACCACAGCCGATGCATCTTCATTAGTGAAATAATGCACTGATGTTATCGGCTGATAAGTATAAGGTACAAACTGGAACAGCTGTACGGCAGCAAATTTCTTATCTTCAGAAAGAATTACGTCCATACGAATGTTCCCACTTGTTTCGCTCTTAATATCCGAATTTGCAGAGAACGAACCGGAATTTACGATATCAACCAACTTATCCATGTGCTTCAAATCAAAGAAGACACTGCGTTCCTTTGCAATACTTCCGGTCGGTAGATAAACAACTTCCTTTGACTTCCAGAAAAGACGGAAAATACCTACAAGGAATAGTCCCGTCCCGAACACCATTAAAGCCATACTTACAGTAGAGGACCTATCTTCCAGTTCAAAAGTAGAAGCAAAAGCTAAAATACCCACCAACAACATGAATGAAGAGAATAAAACTCCGGAAATACTTGTACGCTTAGCGATATCTGGATGTGAAGATGCGAATATAGTAGCATCAATAGTTTGAGTAGTTGCCATAATATTTAAAAATTAATTTATTAGTAATAATATAAAGATAAAAAGGACCATCGGTATAAAATATATCGATAACCATAAAACAAATAATACCAATAAATGAATTCTAAATAATAATATGCCTTAAAGTAAATACATAGTACTCACTCGACGGCTGACAGTAATAAGAAGTTGTAGTATTATAAATTCGCCCCCTATGCTGTGACAGAGAATTTTCACGGTCGGCGCAGCATTGCAGTAGGTTCCTTAAAGTAGTGAAATACTCTCCAAGCTGTACACGCTGAATACGTGTCACTGATATCTGGTGACTTTGAAGATTGTTCAATTCAGCCACTGGAGCATAAGGAAAGTCAGGAGCACTAATCTGCTCGTGTTGTTTCATTGAATATGTAATGGCAAGTTCAGACTGTTCCACCGGTTTCTCAGTGAAAACGTTACTTGCTACCCCATGGAGAGTCACCGTAAGCAACAGAAACAATATTACCTTTACAAATTTTGCCATATTCTCCTGCAAATATAACAGATTCTATTCACGAAAAGTTTATTCAGGTTATCTTTTAATTTATCTTAGGATTAGTAAACAAGTGAATATCATTAGGGAATAGACGTATACTCTATACGGCTCAATTCCAAAATCTGCTCCTCCTTACTCAAATAAAAAGGTATTTACTTCAAATAAAAAGGCCACTCTTTGCAGAGCAGCCTTTTCTATATCGAATAAGAATAACTGTAAAATTATTCAGCTGATTCAGCTTTCGGTTCTTCAGTTGCAGGAGCTTCAACAGCAGCAGGAGCAGCAGTTTCGGCAGCGGCACTCTTCTTAGAACGACGAGTACGTGTAGCTTTCTTAGCAACTTTTTCCTTAGCCATGTTTGCATTATAGTCTACCAACTCAATGAAGCACATTTCTGCATTATCACCCAAACGGTTACCAGTCTTGATAATACGAGTATAACCACCCGGACGATCAG
>ERZ857785.839-NODE-839-length-38268-cov-3.685892_pt1 | contig 38268 bp, 30 predicted proteins | sample MGYA00519763_ERZ857785 | MGnify/ENA primary metagenome ERZ857785 (study PRJEB31778, sample SAMEA3449365) | human gut metagenome | biome: human gut; feature: human-associated habitat; material: faeces | place: United Kingdom | collected 2010/2012 ...
GCGCCTGCGGCGGTCGCTTGCGACATCTACCTTATACGCCGCAGTGCGCATCCTCACGGAGCGTTTTTTACTTTACAGGAAAGCAATTTCCTGTAAAGTAAAAGAGGACGGTTCCTTTTGCGGGAACCGTCCTCCTAACTTCTTCCCTCTGCCTTCGCCCATGTTGTTTCAATTGCACTTATTATAACATAACTTTATAGCATAAGGGAATTTTTTTCTTGCATTTTTCCTAATTTTTTTTGATTTTTATAACGTTATTTTGTTATTTTTCAACACCGGTAAGCTGATATCCTGCTTTTTCAATCACTTCTGCAAATGCTGCATCCGGAATCTCTTTGTCCATGGTTACTTCAGCACTCTTTGTCGCAAGGTTGACAGCTGCCTTTACTCCTTCCATGGCATTTAATGCTTCTTCCACATGTTTCTTACAGTGTTCACACATCATTCCTTCAATTTTAAGTGTTTCTTTCATTTTATTATCCTCCTTATCATTTTCATTATTATCTGTCACTTTTTCTGCTGTCTGTTCTATCTGACTTCCTGCTGCTTTTTCCACTATCTGTTCTGACACATTTCCTGCTGTCTGCTCTAATCGCTGCGGTTTAAAAAGCTTTAACCGGAGAGCATTGCATACTACACAGACGCTGCTTAAGCTCATTGCTGCTGCACCGAACATCGGATTTAATTTAATATGAAATGCCGGGTATAAAGCGCCTGCTGCCAGTGGAATTCCAATGCTGTTATAGAAGAATGCCCAGAACAGGTTCTCCTTGATATTGCGGATAACCGCTTTACTTAACCGGATGGCTGTTACGGCATCCATCAGATCATTCCGCATCAGTACCGCATCTGCACTTTCGATTGCCACATCTGTTCCTGCTCCAATGGCAATTCCTACATCGGCTCTTGCCAGTGCCGGTGCATCATTGATTCCGTCTCCAATCATGGCAACCTTATGTCCCTGCTGCTGCAGTTTGGCAATATGCCGTTCCTTATCCTCCGGCAATACTTCTGCAATTACTTTTGGAATTCCAAGCTTCTTACGAATGGCTTCGGCGGTACGTTTATGGTCTCCGGTCAGCATTACTACCTCAATGTGCATCTTACGGAATGCTTCAATGGCATAGCGGCTGGTTTTCTTTTCCACATCTGCTGCTGCAATGATACCCAGAAGGCTGTTATTTTTCGCAAAGATTAATGGAGTCTTTCCTTCTTCTGCCAGCTTGTCCAGAGTATCTCCAAGGTCATCCAATGACACTCCCTTTTCTTTCATAAAGGCTTCGTTTCCCGCATAATAAGATGCATTTTCGTCTTCTGCCTCAATTCCTCTGCCCAGAATTGTCTTAAAATTCTTCATGGCAAGGGGCATAATCTCCTGCTCTTTCGCATACTGCAGAATTGCCTGTGCCAGCGGATGCCCGCTTCCCTGCTCAATGCCTGCTGCAATTGCCACAAATTCTTTTTCGTTTAATTCTGTGGTTCCAACACTCACATCTGTAACTCTTGGCTTACCTTCTGTTATGGTTCCGGTCTTATCCATAACTACGGTGTCGATACTGTGTGCCGTTTCCAGCGCTTCGCCGGACTTAATCAGGATTCCGTTTTCTGCACCTTTTCCGGTTCCTACCATAATAGCTACCGGTGTCGCAAGTCCAAGGGCACACGGACAGGAAATAACCAGCACTGCAATTCCAATAGAAAGTGCAAATTCAAAGGTTGCCCCACTGATGAGCCAGATGATTGCAGCAATCACGGCAATTGTAATAACCACCGGCACAAATACTCCTGCAATCTTATCTGCCATCTTGGCAATCGGTGCTTTACTGGAGCCAGCTTCTTCCACCAGATGAATAATCTGGCTGATGGTGGTATCTTCCCCGACCTTGGATGCACGGATTTTCAAGAAACCATTCTGGTTAATCGTTGCGGAAATTGCAGTATCTCCCACTTCCTTATATACCGGAATGCTCTCCCCTGTAATGGCAGATTCATCGAGGCTTGACTGTCCCTCTTCAATCACTCCGTCCACCGGAACGGTTTCACCGGGACGAACCAGCACCAAATCACCTTTTACCAGTTCCTCTGCCGAAACCGTAACTTCTTTGCCATCTCTTAAGACCTTTGCCTGCTTCGGAGCCAAGTCCATCAGCTTCTCAATAGCTTCACTGGTCTTTCCTTTGGAACGGCTCTCTAAATATTTTCCAACAGTAATCAAAGTCAGAATCATTCCTGCAGACTCAAAATAAATATCCATGCTGTACCGGCTTACCAGTGCAATATCTTGATGTCCCAGGCCATAACCAATCCGGAAAATGGCAAATACACCATAGATAACGGAAGCCGATGCCCCAAGTGCAATCAGCGAATCCATATTCGGGCTTCTGTGTACAAAAAGATTCTTAAATCCTACAATAAAATATTTCCGGTTCAGATACATAATCGGAAGCAGCAATAAAAACTGGGAAAAGGAAAATGCCAGTGCATTCTCATCTCCGTGAAATGCAGCCTTGATAAATCCCGGTACCGGAATTCCAAACCATTCATAAAACATATGGTGCATGGAAATATACATCATCGGAATCAGAAAAATAACAGACCAGATCAGACGGATTTTCATCTCATGAATTTCCTGCTCTGCCTTATTTATCCTTTTCCCTTTGCCGGTACATTTCTCATTTCCGGCATTTGCCAGTGCAGCACCATAACCTGCCTTCTCTACTTCTGATACAATGATATCTTCATTGACCTTATTCTCGTCATAGGACACCTGCATACTGTTGGTCAGCAGATTTACGGATACATTTTCCACTCCGTCAATCTTTGACACACACTTTTCCACACGGGAAGAGCATGCAGAACACGTCATACCTGTGACTTCATAACGTTCCTGTTTCACACTTTTGTCCTCCTCTATTTCATCAGTTTCTGAAGGGTCGCACAAAGCTCATCCACCGCTTCTTCCTTTCCGGCACGGATGTCATCCACCACACAGGATTTGATATGCTCCGCTAACAACACTTTATTAAAGGAGTTCAGTGCAGAATTAATTGCAGACACCTGCGTTAAAATATCCACACAGTAACGGTCTTCTTCCAACATTTTCTTTACACCCCGCACCTGTCCTTCAATCCGGTTCAAGCGTTTTAATAAATCCTGATATTCTGCTTCCTGTCGGTGCTTCTTCCGTTCGCAGCAGGATGGACACATCTCTTTTTCTTCTGCCATAGTCAGGCTCCCTTCTATCTTCACATTCCAATACACATTTCCCGATAGTCATATACCCCCTACCGGTACGCTCATATTATACCCCCATAGGGTATTTGTCAATCATTTTTCTATTGAATGTTCCAATTCATATTCAAGCCATCTTCTTCCGCTCTATGATATTATCTTGACTTTTCCTATGATTTATGCTATTTTCATAACGCTAAAACTGGTGTGGATTTTTCTAGTCTGACTACTTTTCGCCACACAATTATCCTTGTGATAATTGTGTGGCGTTTTTTTACGCGAGAAACTTGCTTTTTTAGTTTCTCACACTTTGGATTAGTGAGAAAAAAGAAAAAAAGGAGCAATTATTATGAATGAAGATTTTATGAAAGAAAAACCGATTTTACCACTGCTGACTACCATGGCACTTCCTATGGTTATCTCCATGCTGGTAAATTCTCTTTATAATATTATAGACAGTCTGTTTGTGGCTAAAATCAGTGAAGATGCCATGACTGCCCTTTCCTTAGTCTATCCGGTGCAGAATTTTATCAATGCTGTGGCAATTGGATTTGGTGTCGGAATTAATGCTTTAATTTCTTTTCACCTTGGTGCAAAAGAAGGGGAAAAAGCCAATATTGCTGCCACCCATGGATTCTTCTTTTCTATTTTGCATGGTGTCATTTTAACGATTGGAAGCATTGCCCTGATTCCTACGTTTTTAAGCCGCTTTACCACCGACAGTAATGTTCTTAAGTCAGGTGTAGAATATGCAAATATTGTATTTGTATTCAGTATCATTATTATGATGAATTTAACCTTTGAAAAGGTCTTTCAGTCTGTCGGCAGAATGAATGTCTCCATGATTGGACTGATGCTAGGCTGTATTGCCAATATCATTTTAGACCCGCTTTTGATTTTCGGAATTGGCTTCTTCCCGAAAATGGGAATGCGTGGTGCCGCCCTTGCCACCGGTATCGGACAGCTGCTGACTCTTATTTTTTATCTCTTTGCCTATTTTCTGCACCCAATCAGTGTACGGATTAGCAGAAAATATCTTATCCGGGATAAACATCTTGATTTGAAATTATATGGTATCGGCATCCCTGCCATCTTAAATCTGGCTCTGCCGTCCTTACTGATTTCATTTTTAAACGGACTCCTTGCCGCATATGACCAGTGTTATGTGGTAGTCGTCGGAATCTATTACAAACTGCAGACCTTCCTCTACCTTCCTGCCAATGGAATTATCCAGGGGATGCGTCCGCTGGTGGGCTTCAATTACGGTGCCGGTGAAATAAAGCGTGTGAAGAAAATCTATCATCTTACCCTCTGTATGAACGGTGTCATTATGCTTCTTGGTATGATTATCTGCTTTACTGCATCACCTTACCTTATCGGAATGTTTACAGACAATGCCACCACAATTTCCGTGGGAAGCAATGCCCTTCGGATTATCTGCTGTGGTTTCCTGATTTCCACCGTATCCATTACTGCCTCCGGTGCTTTGGAAGGGCTTTCAAAGGGCGGACAGTCCTTAATTATTTCACTGCTCCGTTATATCCTTTTTATCATTCCGCTTGCATTTGTTCTCTGCAAAGCCTTTGGTCCACAGTGCGTATTCCATGCTTTCTGGATTACGGAAATTCTCACTGCCGCAATTGCAGCCCTGCTGATGAAATCAAGCATCCGGCTTCCGGGCACACAGGCATAAAATGCATTAGAGAAAGCTGCCAGCAAAATTTTGCTGACAGCTTTCTCTATGCTATTTCTTATACATATATAATTGTTACGCCGGAAAAGGATGCATCCAGATAAATCGTTGCCTGCGGCTGCTGCATCATCGCATTATCAAAATACACTTTCATGCTATCAAAGCCTATGGACAAAAGCAGTGCTGCGCCAAGTATCGGCCATGGTGTATGTCACTCATTATACACAAACACATTTTTCTGTAAATGCCTTTGGAATAAGTGGTAAGAAATACGAACCAAGTGGTAATTATTTCCGTTCTTTTTCTTCCTTCAGACGCTTCTCAATTGCTTCTACCACCGTACGAAGCACTTTAATTCTGGCATAATACTTGCAGTTTGCCTCTACTAAAATCCATGGTGCATAAGTGGTAGAGGTACGAATCAGCATTTCATCCACTGCCTTTTCGTAAGCATCCCATTTCTCACGGTTGCGCCAGTCCTCATCGGTAATCTTCCACTGCTTTGCCGGGTTTTCCATACGCTCCTTAAAACGACGCTCCTGCTCATCCTTATCAATGTGCATCCAGAATTTTAAAACAATGGTTCCATGATGCGCCAGCTGCTCTTCCATTTCGTTCATCTCATGGTAAGCACGCTTCCATTCTTCTTCCTGACAGAAGCCTTCGATTCTCTCAACCATAACGCGGCCATACCAGGAACGGTCAAATATTGCCACATGACCATCCTTTGGAAACTGTTTCCAGAAACGCCACAGATAATGATGTGTTTTTTCTGCATCATTGGGTGCTGCCACCGGATTTACCTGATACCCCCTTGGATCCAATGCCTGGGTCAGCCGTTTGATGGCTCCGCCTTTTCCACCGGCATCCCAGCCTTCAAATGCCAGCACCACCGGAATCCGGTATTTATAAAGTTCATTATGAAGCTCGGAAAGTCTTGCCTGAAGACGTGCAAGTTCTTTTTTGTACTCCTCTTTTTCCATCTTTTTTGAAAGGTCTACTCCTGCCAGCACGGAGCTCTTAAGTACCTGCTCCTTTTGTGATGCGGCTCCTGCTTCCTGCAAAGTATCCTTTTCCTGTTTTATTTCCTGCGCCTTTGTTTTCTCCCGCTCCCTCTTCTCCTGTTCGGCTTTCTTATCTGCGATTGCCTGCTCCAACACAGAAACTACGATTTCCGTCATTTTTGCTGCCGCATATTCCCGGTCGGTGCACTCTAAAATATGCCACGGTGCATATTCAGAATCCGTCTTTTCCAGCATTTCTTCATTCATGGCAAGATATTCTTCATAATGCTTATTCCTCGCCAAATCGTCCTTTGTTACCCGCCATGCAGTCTTCTTATCTTCCAGAAGCTTATCAAAACGCTTCTTCTGCTCCTTCTTTGACACATCTGCAAACAATTTGATAATTACCATGCCATCATCCGTTAATTGTTTTTCAAAGGAACAGATTTCTCCAAACGCATAATCAAGCTGCTCCTTTGTGGTCACACCGTCAAAGCGGTCCACCAACACTCTCCGGTACCAGCTTCTGTCAAAAATTGCAATTCTTCCCTGGGATGGAATCTTCGTCCAGAAGCGCCACAGGAACGGGTGCATTTTCTCTTCCTTGGTCTCCACTGCAGTAGCGTATACCGAAAATCCCCTCGGGTCTAAAGGCTCAATGATTTTATTAATCAATGTTCCTTTTCCTGCTGCACCAAATCCCTCAAATACAATCATGACCGGAATCTTCTGTTCCTTACAGGCTCTCTGCAGATAGGATAACTTTGGCTGCAAATCGTCCATCCACTCCTTATATTCCTTTTTCCCCATCTTCCGGTTTAAATCTACCTTCTCTAACATTGCATGTCCTCCTTCACTTATAACTCCACAATATGTTGCATTTTTATATATAGAAATAGTATAATATTTTTCTTGAAGAATATCCAGTCTAATGGGTATAATGAAACAAATATGTGATTGCGAAAAGAAATTATTATTTCAAAAGGCTGTATTCGAAGTACCGGTGGCTTTGACATGAAATACCGCAGTTCTAAGCTGCATATTTTTCTTTTGTGATAGAAAGCAGTCTTTCCAATGTTTGACAAGATGCCAGTACTGTCCGCCGGAGTACGGATGCCTTTTAATGGCTGTTAGGGGCACTTGGAATTTCGTCCGGTACCCGGCAACGCTGGCACAGGGACGTGCCAGCGAGGCACATATGAACATGGATGTGAATTTGTGCCGGTTACCGGACCTGACAAAATATGTCTCGAAATTCTTAGTGCCCCTTGCAGTTATTATGTGGCATCCGCACCCGGCGGACAGTGACGGCATCCGGTCAAAGCAACGGAAAGACAGTTTACCATTAAGAAAAATACGCAGCTAAGAATTGCTGGCATTTCACATCATATAAGCCACCAATTCTTCGAATACAGATCTTTTTCAAATAAAACACCGCTTTTTCGCAATCACCGATATGTATCAATAAAAAGGAGACTCACTATGAAATTTATTTCCTGGAATGTAAATGGCTTACGTGCCTGTGTCAATAAAGGATTTTTAGATTTCTTCCATGAAATCAATGCAGATGCATTCTGTATTCAGGAGACTAAACTGCAGGAAGGACAGATTGAACTTTCCCTTCCGGGCTATTACCAGTACTGGAATTATGCGAAGAAAAAAGGCTATTCCGGCACTGCCATCTTTACCAAAAAGGAACCTCTTTCTGTAAGCTATGGCATTGGCATCCCGGAGCATGATGAAGAAGGACGTGTTATCACATTAGAATATGAAAACTACTATCTCATCACCTGCTACACACCAAACTCCCAGAGCGAACTGGCAAGGCTTTCCTACCGCATGGAATGGGAAGATGCTTTTTTACAGTATTTAAAGGAATTAGAAGAAAAGAAACCGGTTATTTTCTGCGGTGACCTGAATGTTGCCCACAAAGAAATTGATTTGAAGAATCCGAAAACCAACCGTAAAAATGCCGGATTTACAGATGAAGAACGGGAAAAATTCTCTGTTCTTTTAGAGAATGGTTTTATCGATACCTTCCGTTATTTCTACCCGGAACAGGAAGGCATCTACTCCTGGTGGTCCTACCGTTTCCACGCAAGGGAAAAGAATGCCGGATGGCGTATTGATTATTTTCTGGTTTCCCAGTCCTTAAAAGAGAATTTAAAGGGAGCTGCCATTCATACGGAAGTTCCTGGTTCCGACCATTGTCCGGTAGAACTGGAGATAGACTGCTAAACTTAAAATGGGTAAAAAGCTTTCCTTCCATCAGCTTTTTACTCATTCTTTTATTTCTACAGATACTTCTTTTCAAAGTCCTCTGCACGCATTGGCTTACCATAATAATAACCCTGAATATACTGCACCTTCATGCTGCGGAGCTTCTCCACCTGTTCCGTTTCCTCTACCCCCTCTACACAAATCCGTACTCCGATGGTCTCTGCCAGTTCTGATACCATCTTTACAAAGGCCTCTGAATACTCATCTTTTCCAATGTCAATGATAAAGCAGCGGTCTATCTTGATAATGTCAATCGGCAGCTCACGGATATGGTTCAAGGAAGAATAGCCTGTTCCAAAATCGTCCAGTGCAACCTTTACGCCAAGGCTCTTGATATCCGAAAGAATCTTCTTCATACGCTTCATATCGTTAATTGCAAGGCTCTCTGTTACTTCAAGGGTAAGGTTTGCCGGATCCATCTTTGTCTCTTCCAACACTTCCCTGACTTTTTCTTTCATATCATTCTGCAATAGCTGTACCACCGAAAGATTTACATTGACATGATACTCCGGATGTCCCATGTCATTCCAGTATTTACAACGGTGGCAGGCTTCTTTCAATGCAAAGCTTCCGATTGGATTGATAAGGCCTAAATATTCTGCCAGTGGAATAAATTCAGACGGGGAAATCATCCCCATTGCCTCGGAATTCCAACGGATAAGTGCCTCGGCTCCACTACATGGGTCTCCCGGTTTGGAAATATCCACAATCGGTTGATAATACACCTCAAATTCCTGGCAGGAATTTGTAGTGGCATAACGCATATTCTTCTCTAAATCAAGCCGCTTAAAGGATGTCGCTTCTACATTTTCATCATAGAATTCTATACGGTTTTTTCCGCCCTTTTTAGCTTCGTATAAAGCAATATCTGCTTTTTTGATTAATTCCTGTACATTATCTCCGTCATCCGGGAAACATACCACCCCCATACTCATGGTACAGTAGTAATCTCCACCTTTTAAGAACCACGGCTTGGAGAAAATATTCCTAATCTCTGTTAAAATCTCATCCAGATGCTGATATTCTTCCTGATTAACAATGATGATAAACTCATCACCACCCATGCGGTAGCAGGTAGATTCCAGTCCGTTCACTCCCCGCAGGCTTCTTGAAATCGTCTGCAGCAGAATATCCCCATACTGATGTCCCAGACCATCATTAATATGCTTAAAGTCATCCAGGTCAATATAGCAGAGTGCTCCCTTGCCACCTTGTTCCCTGGCTCTCTGGATATAGATTTCCACATCATGCTCACAACGCATTCTGTTATAAAGTCCTGTCAGGAAATCATTATTCGCCTGACGTTCAATCTTCTGCTGATAAAGCTTTTTATCCGTCACATCATAAACCGTCAGCAGCATAACCATTCTGCCATCCACCCAGTTAATCTGGGTATGATAAATATCAAAATACCGGTTATCCTCTTTGGAATAATATTCTACAAAATTACCGTTTCCATAACGTTTATTACCAGAACGGAAAATCTCATCCTGCTGCTTTTCAAACCGGTCATCTGCAAATAACCTGTGAAACTGCTGGTTCGTATAAAGAATCTTCTCCGAAAGCATATCCCTTACACAGATTCCACAGCCTACATTTTCAAGGATTGCCTCTAAGGATGCATAAGAACTTGCCAGCGAATTCTTTGTAATCCGCTTAATCAAAATACTCTGCACAATCTGTTTTACTTCATTTAAAAATTTAATATCGGAAACATCCCAGATACGGCGTTTCCGCAGTTCAAAGAAGCATAAATACATGGCAGCTTCCCCGTTAATCTCTATTGGCAGGCTGATTGCCGCCTGAATATTCCATTTTTCAAAAAACTGTGCAAATGCGGGCGGCAGTAAGGAATCTGCTGAAATCATATAAGGCTTGCCATTGGTAAAAGGAAATTCTGAAGTGGAAATGCCCTGGCATTTTGCAATCAATGCATCCTCTTTCTCCAGACAGCATTCACTTATCATATCCGCAGTCTCGCCATCCCGGTTAATACGGAGCAATGCTGCATTACTGATTTTCAGATAATTGCATACATCTGTCAGAATTTCGTCTGCAATTTTGGAAAAGCCATTTTCACTCTCCAGCATTTTCACGATAGAAGTCATGACCTCTGTACGCTGTAATTCTGTCTTAATCTGCTCCTGGATTTCCCTGTTTTTGGCAAATGCTTCCTGTGCCAGAAGCTCATCCAACTTTGTAGCAAAATACTGTTTGGATATATAGGTTAAAAAATCAAGTGAATTGTAATACTGCTTTGTCGTAGTCTTCTGGATATTCTCCGGAATCTCCTGTTCTGGTGCGGCTATATCAGAAAGCACACCAATGACAATCCAGATTGCTGCAATCTTACCGCCTACACGGATTGCAACACCGTTCATTTTCAAATAATCCTCTTCCAGAGGTTCTTCCACTACATCTTCCATCTCAGAGGTAATCAGTCTGTTCAGCAGCACAATATGGCGTGCCATACCGACTTTTTCATGAATATAATTCAGTTCTTCCTTGGAACCATATGCCTTGGTCACAACCCCCTGCATCTGGCTTAAGCATACACAATATAAATTATTGCAGGCACAGAAACGGTCCTGTAATCCCTGAAGCACTCTTCCGTCGAGTAATTCCGCTCCAAACATTAACTCATTACTCCCCTGCATGTCCAACTTCTGCTTCATTTTTGTTACCCCTTTTTACCGACTATAAATAAATAAAAACCTTCTTTTTCCCGTATACAGAACTCGTCTAATAGACGATATTCCATATGTCTCCGCAGCTGTTTCTTTACAAAGCCGCCCTCATTGGAATATAAAATCATATGACCACCATTTTTCAGGAATTTTCCTGCACAATCAAAGAACTGACTGTAAAAGGCATCCTGTTCTTCTCTTGTTTTCTTCCCTCTCAATGGCATATTGGAAATGATTTCATCAAAAAGGTATTTATGTGTAAAATCAAAAAAATCACGATTAATATAATTAATCTGCCTTCCTGCCGCTTTGGCATTCTCTCTTGCCTTTATCACAGCCTCTCCAAAAATATCCAGTCCGTACATATCTCCCGCCGGCACCAGAAGGTCACGTTCTATTAACATGGTACCAACTCCGCAGCACGGATTCAATACCTGTGCACCCTTTTTCAGATAAGGTTCTGCCAGCTTCATAAATAATGCTGCATTTGCCGGATGAATGGATGCTGCAACTGCTTCCTTCCGGTAAGAAAATCTCCGCATTGGAATCGTAAATAATTTACAGGATGGATATAATGTGCCATCCGTATTCTTCGTAAGCCGCAATTCTATTTCATAGCCATCTACCGTATTTAACAGCTGATGTCCGGTTAAATCTTCTAATGTTGCTGCCGCTTTCCGGATAAAGCTGCCTTTTTCTTCCGGTGCAATGCCCCTTACTTCCATGCGGAAGCGAAATGGTGGATTGCCCTCATGCAGCCTGTTTAATAACTCCATAAGATTTGATTTTGCATATGCCTCTGCTACCGCTTCCGGTTCTGCAGCAATCCGGTGTCCCCCGGACAATAGCAACAGCATCTCCCGGAAAGTACGAATCTTTATCACATCCCTGAGATGTGTTGTCTTTACTTTTACACCTGCCGGAACCAGCACCGGGCGATCTTTTTTTATCTGTTCTGCCGTAATCTCACGATATGCAGGATTGGTTGTCAGAAGCACTTCTACCTCTTCTTCATATCCAGTAAAACGATGCTTCTTATTCTGGTTCAGCCCACCTAACAATTTATCCAGAGCATGCAGTTCTTCCGTTCTGTGCTTCTTTTCGCTTTCTGCCGGAACTTCTGCTAACAATTCCTTGTAACGCTTCCCGAATGCGTCCTGATAAATCTCTATATCAAGTCCATTCATTGCAGTAAGATAAGAACTTTTCACAAAGCGTGTATTCTCCCTCTGGTATGCCTCAAACAGTGCTTTTGCCGCCCCTGATTCATTTGTCTCACCCAGAATAAGTGCTGCATTTTTCCGGATTTTAGCATCTTCGGAGCTCAAAAAAGCATACAAAACCGGATGCGTTGCATGGTATTCTTTCCATTCCTTCAATGCATCCTGATTTTTTATGCTTTTCTTTAATTCTATCAGATTTTCACGTATATTCGTCTCTTCGGTCAGTGCCTTACAAATCTCTTCTAACATGTTTTTCCTTCTTACAACCAGTGGACTTTTCGTCTCTCCACTATCAATGATTTAATATTACTTGAAATCAGAAGATTTGGCAAGACTTACTCCTTGTCATTTTTTAGATTTTCCGGGGCAACTCCATTCTTTTCTATATAATCTGCCACATCCACCTTAAACTGTTTCCAGGCATCCTCATGTTCCACATAATATTTCGGACAGTTTTTTCCGGTTACGTCATAATGACGGATGACATCATCCATGGTCAGATCATATCTGCCACAAAGCCATGCCACCAGATGCACTAATGTCTGGTAGGTGGCATCGTTGAATCTTCCGGTATCGTCCGGGATACAGCATTCGATGGAAATAGTATCATTGTTCCTGTCATTGGATGCATAGGAAATCTCTTTGCATGGGATGCATTGAATCAGTTCACCATCCAGTCCGATGACAAAATGACTGCTGGCATGTGTTTCATGGCTGTCCTTTAAGCCTTCAAAATAATCACGGTTCTGCTGTGCTGTGGTTCCCGGATTTGCAGTATAATGCACCACAATGCCATTTACCTGATCAATTGCAAGTCCCGGTCTGGAATAATCATTTATCGTAAGAAGCTGCACATCATAATCCGGCGGATTCTCTACCACTTTGGTAATGGCTGCCGGCACATCTGCTGCTGCCAAATGTTTTCCCCTTATCCATCGGAGCAATTTCCCACCTAATACAAATATGAAAATTACTACAAGAGCAATTCCTAAAAGCAGCAGCATTCTCTGAATCCGCACCTGCTGCTGTCTTCTTCTGCTCCGGTATTCTGCTGCTGTATGTGGTTTCTCATATGTATATTTTTTTCTTCCTGTTTTTCTCTTTCCTCTTCCGGTCTGTCTCATTTATTTTTATCTGCTCCTATATGCGTTATCTGTTATTTCATTCCTTATCATCATACACCAAATGTTCCTTACATTTTATTAACAAAAACTTAATTTTCTTTTATGGTAATTTTACACAATTTTTTCGCATCTTTTTTGTTGACATTTACCAAAGGTAAGTATATAATACTAAACGAACAAAGAGGTTTGTTCAGATAATAAATTGCATAAGGAGGGATTTGTATGTTCTTAGAGCAGGATGCAGTGCTGGGTCTTTCCAGGTTCGTAGCAAAATACGAAGCATATGTAAGAGAGATGAAAGCACAGAAGAAAGAACCTGTTACCATGTTAGCTTATCTGGTAGAAATGGTTCAGTAGACCAGTTGACCAAACGGCGCTTCATAGCCGCCGCTTTCCGTCACTGGTCTTTTTTTTTGTTCTTTTTTTCTCACTCTTTTGGAAATAACAAAACACAAATGGAATGCTGATGATTGCAGTCAGCCCATCTGACAACGCCTGCACAATCTCCACTCCCGCCAGCCCGATCCATTCCGGTAGAAGGAAAATCAACGGAAGAAATACAATTCCCTGGCGGCACGCTGATAGAAATGCCGCCTTCCCCTGCTGCCCGATTCCCTGAAACAGCATATTACTTAAAATTCCTATGGGAATCAGCGGAAAAATCAGGCACTGGCTTCGAAAAGTAAAAATGCCGATTCGTGCTGCCATATCTTCTTTTAAAAAGAAGCTCATGGTCATCGGTGCGAAAAGGAATCCTGCCAGACCGATTCCTGCCGCCGCTATGATGCTGCTCCATAAAGTAAAAATAAATGCCTGCTTTAACTTTTTTTTATTTTCAGCTCCAAACTGATACCCTGCCACCGGCTGAAAACCCTGACCATATCCGATAAAAAGGCTGAAAAATACCATAAATAACCGTCCGTCTACAGACATTGCTGCTACTGCCGCATCTCCATATCCTACCGCCTGCCGGTTTAACAATACGGCTGCCACGCTGGCAAATCCCTGCCTGCAAAGCGACGGCAGACCATTTTTTATAATGCTACCATAGTCCTTTATTTTGAAAAAATTTTTACTTTGTTTCTTTCCATTCAGTTTCATTCTGCCATGCCAGAAACAGCCTCCCAGTACCATCGCTGCCACTGCCTGTCCGATAAATGCCGCTAATGCGGCTCCTTTTACTCCAAGATTTAAGACAAACAGAAACACCGGTGTCAGTATAATATCAAGAATTCCACCGGTTACCATTCCTGCCATGGATGCTTTCGCCCTGCCTTGTGCCCGAAGAAGCGTACCAAGTACCAGTGTCTCTATGGTAAAGGGTGCCGACAGCAATACAAAGAGGGCATATTCCCTAGCATATGGAAGCAGCTCTGTTGTTGCACCGGAAAGCTTCAGCAAAGGTGTCAAAAAAATCAGACCTGCCCCCAGACTTATAAGTCCAAGCAGCAGCCCTGACATAATTGCCGAATTTGCAATCTGCTCTGCCTGCTCTTTTTCTTTCTTTCCAAGGAGCCTTGAAACAAGGCTTCCCGCTCCCATGCCAACAGTATAGCCCACTGCCTGTATCCATGCCACCAGTGCAAATGTAATTCCGACCGCTCCGGTTGCCCTGCTGCCAAGTCTTGTTACAAAGAAGGTATCCACGATACTGTAAGCAGAAATTACCAGCATACTAAGTACCGTAGGTGCCGCCAGTGACAAAATCACACGATGTACCGGTTCTGTTTCCATCCTCTGTTCCAGGCTCTTATTCTCCATGAGTGCCCTCACTGTCTGATGGAACATATTTATATCCGACTCCGTGCACCGTTATGATATAACGCGGCCGTCTGGGATTCTTTTCAATTTTCTTCCGGATACTCTTAATATAGGAATCTATGGTTCTGTCATAGCCATCAAAGGCATCTTCTAACGCATAAGTAATCAACTGGTTTCTGCTATATACCCGGTGGGGAGATTTCACCATGGTATATAAAATTTTATATTCATTAGGTGTCAGATGAATCTTTTTCCTGCCTCTTCTGATACAATGATTGTCTACTTCTAAGATGCAGGCCGTTCCAATTTCAATCTGACTTCCTGCCCGCCTGTCTTCTTCGTATACAATACGGTAGCCCTCTTCTAAAAGCTGCTGGCAGAGTTCCTGGGGCATCCTTCCTTCTGACTCCTGAATGATAATGGTTCCCTTTGTTCCCATATATCTTCTATCCTTCCTGCTACAATCTTTTCTACTAATTTATAATCTTTTCTATTGTAGTCAGTATCTCCACGGATAAAAATTTTTATTCTCTTTATACAATTCTTCGGATAGAAAGAATCGTCCGGTAGCCTGCATTTGATACTTTAATTCCGGTCTTTGCTGAACTTGCATGCACAATCTGTCCGTTTCCGATATAGATTCCGATATGACCGGAATACCAGATTAAATCTCCCGGCTGTGCCTCTGCCAAAGATGCCACTGCGCTTCCGCAGGCTCCCTGCTCACCGGAGGTTCTTGGCAGATTAATTCCAAAATTCCTATATACACTCTGCACGAAGCCGGAACAATCCGCCCCATTTGTAAGACTGGTTCCACCATATACATATGGATTTCCTACAAACTGCAATCCATAATCTGCAATCTGCCTGCCTAAACTGGCATCAGATGCAGACGCCCCTGTTCCGCTGTTTCCGGATGCAGCATTTCCAGATGTTGAAGCTTTAGATGTTGCATTCCCTGCTGTTGTATGATTGGTGCTCTGCTTCGCTGCTGCCTTCTTTTGTGCTGCTGCCTGCTGCTCTGCCGCTTTTCTTCTGGCTTCTGCTTCCTGTGCCGCTCTTCTTGTGGCTTCTTCTCTTGCTAACCGTTCTGCTTCTTCCTGAACAGATTCTGCATGGGGATATTCCGTATAGGTTTCTACATAATCTGCTGCTACATAGCCCTCCCCTTCCTCTGCATCAACCTTTAACCAGCCATCCAGTGTCTCTGTTACCGTTAGTATATCGCCTCCCGGTACCAGTCCTAATACGGCGGCCTCTGTGGATGCTTCCGTACGCACTTTTAAAGTTGTTGTAGTTACCCGGGCAAGCTGTGTGCCAATTTCTTCCGCAAGTGCTCTTGCTTCTTCTCCCACACAGACATATTCTGCACTGACATATCCGCTGACTGAACCGGAAGTAATATAATACCAGCCCTCTTCTGCCGCCTCTATCACACCTACCGTATTACGGTAAAGTTTTCCAAGCACTTCTCCTTTTGTAGACGGTTCTTTTCGAATATTCACATAATTCGGTGCGATTGCAACCGCAAGTTCCGGCTGGTCTGCTGCCGGCATTTCCTCTTCTGCATTTCCAAGTGAAAGTTCTGCCATACCATTTATTTCTGCTTCACCTTCTGCCAGTTCACCAGCTCCTGTCTGTATCTGCTGCAGTGCATACTGCTCAGATAAAATGCGCTGCTCATTCAGTGCCCGGATTATGCCTGCACCGGATGCAGCTGGTGTCTCCATGGCATTGACATTGGTCCATAATGAAGTTGTGGTTGTCAGGATTGCGGCTGCAAGCCATAATTTTTTTACTGTTTTGTATTTCATATCTGTCTCCTTACCTATGTAATCATCAGGTATTGCAGAAGAGATATTTTGTTTTTAATAAATGAATGAAATAGCCGGGTAGGCCGGCAAATGCAAAGACCGCATCATAACTGCAAGGGGCACTAAGAATTTCGGATTGTATTCTTTTTATCCGGCAACCGACGCAAATTCACATCCATGTTCATCTGCGCCTCGCCGGTACTTCCATGTACCGGCGTTGCCTGTTTCCATACGAAATTCCAAGTGACCCTAACAGCCATGAAAATGCCTTCGCACTTTGCTGGCCTGCCTGGCTATTGTTCATTTTCTAAAATAAATTCAAATAATTTCTCTTCTCGCAATTTCCTATGTAATCATTCGCAAGTTGTTACGAACTTGTTACATCTTATTACATAGATATGGAGATAGTGTGGAGATGGAAGGATTACCTTTGTCAAATACAATTTAGTCAAGTACGATTGACTAAATCATACTTGACTAATTTTCATCACACGGAAATACAATTCCGGCATCCGCTCTTGCCCGGGTCAGTATCCGACTGACCGCAAGGCTGTGGTCGAGCATTTCGTAGCAGGTTTCAGTGTCCTTTGATGCTATCTCATTTACAAAGGAAACAAACTCTGCATACATCCGGTGTGCATCTCCATTTCCATCATAGGATACCTCTCTTCCATCCCGGTAATGGATGGTCACTGCGCCGCAGACATTACACGGGCTGTTCTGGGCAATGTAGCCTTCGCTTCCTTCAATGCGATATTCCGGCTGTCCCTGACAGTCCTTTGCGCCTATTGCAACTGCCTGAAAGCCGGGATAAGATAAAATTGCAACACCGCTGGTGTCAATTCCTTTTTCCATGTTTGCGGTATAATGCACAGACTGCGGTTCTCCAAACAAGCCTTCTAAATACTGGATATTATATAAGTTTAAATCCATCAGAGCTCCACCTGCCTGCTTTGCATCAAAAACAGGAATGTTTTCTCCCTTCCGGAAACGGTCATACTTTCTGGAATATTGGCTGAAATTGCAGACTGCCATTTTAATTTTGCCAATCGTCGGTAACTGCTCTTTGATAAACTGATAGTTCGACTGATACCGTGTGGTAATAGCTTCAAATAAAAATACTCCCTGCTTCTTTGCCAGGGCACAAAGCTCCTCTGCCTGTCTTTCATTGGCTGTCATGGGTTTTTCTACAATAACATGTTTTCCACGAAGAACTGCTTCTTTTGCCATTTCAAAATGTAAAAGATTTGGCACAGCGATGTAGACGGTATCAATTTCCGAATCCAGAAGCTTTTCATAATCACTTACAGCAAGCTGCATCTGATACTGTTCTTTTAATTTTTCTGCTTTTGCTTCACTGCGCTTTGTTCCACAAATTCCATAGCAGGAAAGCCCTTTTACCTGCTGCAATACCGGAAGTACTTCTTCTACGATAGTTCCTGTTCCTACGATTCCAAGCTTCATTTCTTTTCTTCCTTTCCACGGATATACGGGTCTCTGTAATAAGATATGACAAGCTGTATACACATCAGGCACCAGATAACCGGCTCACAGATAATTACACCAAAATATTTCAAGATTGGGATAAACAATAGAACAAATGCAATTTTTCCTACCATCTCTATCATGCTTGAAACCAGTGGCACTACCTTTTTACCAAGTCCCTGTAACACATTTCGAAGTACCAGCAGAATTCCAAGAACCGAATAAAACGGTGTATTCCAGCGGATATATCTGACACCATTTTCAAGAACTACACTTTCGGATGAGCCGGAGAGCAATGCAATCAGGGAAGGTGCAGCAAATGCAACAATAACGGTAATAAATACTGCCCAGCCAACAGATAGTATCATGGCATACCGTACTACCTTAAGGATACGGTCACGCTGGTCTGCTCCCCGGTTCTGGGATACAAAGGTTGCTGTTGCCATTGCCAGTGGCATTAATGGCAACGAACAAAAACTGTTTAATTTTCGTGCTGCTGTATGTCCCGCAATAATCAGATAACCCAGCTGATTGATAGCATATTGCAGGATTACTGTTCCTGTAGATACAATAGCCAACATAAAGCCCATGGAAAGCCCCTGGCCTGTCAGTTCCCGGTAAAGTGGTCCATCTACTTTAAAATGTTCCCGTGCCGGTATTAAAATCTTACATTTTCTCATAATATAAATGGCACATAATACTGCAGAAATTCCCTGTGCTACCACCGTTGCCACTGCTGCACCGCGGATTCCCATCTGAAACTGTGTAATAAAAAGAACATCCAGTACAATATTGATAACGGACGAAATAATCAGAAATGCCAGCGGCATAAAACTGTTTCCAATCGCACGAAGCAATCCGGACAACAGATTATATGCAAACATTACTCCAACACAGATTGTTACAATATAAATATAAGAATAGGATTCCTCAATGATTTCTGATGGTGTATGTAACAAGACCAGAAGCGGACGAAGTCCAATCTGTGCAATCAGCATTACACCAACCGTCACCGCTGCTCCAATTACCAAAGAGCCTGCAACTGCACGCTTTAACAAGTCTTTATCTCCTACACCAAAGCTTCTTGCCACTACCATGCTAAGTCCATTTCCAAACCCCAGTGCAAATCCTACCAGCAGTTCATAAACCGCTGCACATGCACCGATTGCTGCCAGCGATTCATCACCCAGAAAATGGCCTACTATCATGGTATCTGCCGCATTATAGAGCTGCTGAAATAAATTGGAAATAATAAGTGGAATTGCAAATAAAATCAAAGATTTTAAAATATTACCCTTTAATAAATCTGTTTTTGTATGCATCCTTTTAACCTCATCCTTTTCATATCCTTATTTCAACTCCTGCAATACATCATCATATACCTTCTGAAAAGGAAGTCCTCTCTCTCTGCATACCTCCCGGATGGATTCATACTCCGGAGTAATACGCACTTCTCCTTCACCCTCACATATTTTAACCGCCACCTCACCATAGGAGGTCTGCCGCTTTTCTGTCCTTCTTGGCAGAATCGTCCGCACCATTTCTACATAGCGGATTCCAATGGTTGTTGTCTCACGAAATATAATTGCTTCTAATTTTTCCCGGTCTTCTTTCCTGCAGATTACTGTCAACTGATATGCCGGGCGGTTTTTCTTCATATAGACCGGTATATAATGGACATCTCTTGCGCCATTTTCCAGTAAAAGCTCCATAGCATAGCCCAGTGCTTCCCCGGTGCAGTCATCGATATTACATTCCAGTTTTAAAATAGAATCACTTTCATAGACCGGTTCTTCTGTTTCCAGCAACAATGCCCGGAGCAGTCCCGGCCGCTTATAGTCCCGCTTTCCGGCGCCCAGTCCGTTTCCCACAATCCGGTAACATTCCGGCAGCTCTCTTGACGTACAGATAGCCGCTGCAATTGCAGCCCCTGTCGGAGTCACATATTCTCCCGGTTCACCGATTTTTCCAAGCAGGATTCCATATTCCATCACTATGTTAGTCACTGCCGGAACAGGAACCGGCAGGATTCCATGCTGACAGCGCACCGTTCCTTCCCCTTCCCACAGGGCAGGAATAATAACCTCATCTACTCCAAGATTATCAACACAAGCTGCCGCTGCAATAATATCTACGATTGAATCCAAGGCTCCCACTTCATGAAAATGTACTTCTTCCACCGGAACACCATGGGCTTTTGCTTCCGCTTCTGCTAAAATCCTAAATATTTTCTTAGCAAGTGTCCTGGCACTATCAAGCATATTCGTGCCATCGATTATGGAATAAATTTCCGTCAGACCGCGGTGTTCGTGATGATGATGTTCCCCATGTGCGTGCGATTCTTCCTTCCCATATAAATACTTCATATCATGATCATGATTCTCATGTGCGGCATCTAAGATGACCTTAAAATCACATGCCGACAGGGCCGCCTTTTGTACTCTGCTGATTGCAATCCCAAAGCCGGATACCGGAATGCTCCTTAAAACAGTTTCTAAGACTTCTCTGTCTGCTCCTGCATCCAGTAAAGCTGCCACTACCATATCACCACTGATTCCAGTATGGCAGTCCAGATATAAACTACGCTTCTTCATCATGCACCCCCAGTCTGTTTATCTGTGTTGCAAGATAGCCTGCACCATAACCATTATCAATATTTACCACTGCAACACCATTGGCACAGGAATTAATCATGGTAAGCAATGCAGAAATGCCTCCCATATTCGCTCCATAGCCTACGGAGGTTGGTACACCGATTACCGGCCTGCTTACCAGTCCGCCTAAAACACTTGCCAGTGCTCCTTCCATGCCAGCCACTGCAACAACACAGTTGGCTTTCTGGATTACCTCAAGCCGTGAAAGGAGACGGTGAATTCCACTGACTCCCACATCATAAATACGTTCCACATTGGCTCCGAAAAACTCTGCCGTCTGCGCAGCCTCTTCTGCCACTGCAATATCTGCTGTTCCAGCCGTACATACCGCTATCAGTCCACTGCGTTTTTTATCCTTTTTTTCAATTTTTAATATATGAGAAACAGGGTCATAGGTAACCTGCGGTAATTCCTTGTGCAACAGCGCATACTGTGCCAAAGACGCCCTGGTTCCCATGACCTCGCCTTCATCCTTGTATATTCTCTGAAAGATTTCAAGAAGAAACTCATCCCGTTTTCCCTGACAGAATACCACTTCTGCAAAACCGGAACGCATTTTCCGATGGCTGTCTATCTTTGCATAGCCCATCTCTTCAAACGGTTCCCTTTTAAAAAACTGCTCCGCATCTTCTACGGTTATCTTTCCGCTTTTCACCTGTTCTAATACTTCATGCGCTTCCATTCTGACATCCTTCCAATCTTTTCCCCCTGCCGGACTTTCGTCTCGACTCCTTTATTGGAATTATACACAATATCTGCGTCCAGTTCTACCCTGTCTTTTTCCAGGCATAAAATTACCGTAGAACCGCCAAATTCAAATTTACCTTTTTCTTCTCCACGGTGCACCGGGCAGTTTTCTTTCTCATTACAGATTCTGCCTACCATAAGTGCGCCCACTTCCATCATTAAAATATTGCCAAAATGCTGACTTTTCAGCACAGAAAATTCTCTGGTATTTTCCTTATAAATCGGATATATTTCTCCCGCCAGCGGATTGACCGTATGAAAAACACCCGGAATCCTATAGATGTACCCCATTCTGCCATCATCCACAAAGCTGTAATGATGATAATCATCTACCGTCAGACGGAAAATACAAAGGGTTCCGCCCTCATAATGACGGGCGATTTTCCTGCTGCGGAAAAGGCTCTCCATGGTATATTCCGTATCCTTGACGCGGACTTTTCCCTCTGCTGTAATGGGATATATACTGAGCCTGCTGTCGCAGGGTGCACAGAAATTCTCCTTAACACGGTCAAATTTCCGGTGTCCCGGCTTGACTTTCCTGGTGAAAAAATCATTATAGGAACGGTATTCCCGTTCCTCATAATCTGTCATATCTATATGATTCTTTTTTATAAATGGTGCAATTGCAGCCTTTGATACCGGCTGGTTCAAAAGGAATCCACCTGCTTTGGAAACAAAAGGTTTCACCAGAATTCCAAGTAAAATTCTTCCGGCAGCAGTCTCATACAATGCCTTTAACACTCTGCCCTGTGCTGCATTCTCACCAATTTCATTTCCTTTCCGGTCTACACAACGCATCTTCGTTTCCTCCTCATTTTTCCTCATCACAGGAAATGTTACACAATTTCTACCGCATCAGACGGTCTAAAATGGAATTCTCCAGTCCCGGAAAGCATAGTGAAATATGATATTTTGAGAATAAGAAGATTGCAATTACTGCACACGCCACAAGGATAACCAAAACTGCAAGAAATGCATTAGATGGCTTTCTCAATTTAAAATCTACAATGAATAATGTGCCAACTACTGCCAAAACAAAGAGTAGTAACACACTGAATTCACGCTCCGCAATTACAAAGTTCAGCATAAATGCCAGTGGAAGTACGATTGCCATCGTTGTAATCGGCAGTCCGTGATAATATTTATTGGCACCCTCTTCTACTCTCTGGCGGTTGGTTTCCAACACATTGAAGAATCCGAGTCGAATCACGGAGCAGACACAATAATATGCCAGAACAATAGTTCCAAGAATACCTCTTACACCAAGCACATAACAGATTACTGCCGGGAACGCACCAAAGCAGACTACATCGCAAAGGGAATCAATCTGAACGCCAAATAATTTTTCATCATCAGTACGGTTCTTTTTGGTTCTTGCAATCTTTCCATCAAACATATCAAATAATCCGGATAATGCCAGACAGATAATCGCTGTCCTGTAATGTCCTCCAATTGCCTGAGTAATTCCAAAAACAGAACACATCAGACTAATATATGTAAGTACTACTGTATAATCATAAAAACCTATCATTTTCCTTCTACCTTTCTTCCCTCTTCTGTTTACGCGGTCTTCCTATCGTAAAATGTGCTACGGTTGTCATAACTGCGCTTAAAATCAATTCTGTGTAATAACTGAGTCCCCTGCTTACCACCATCGCCGGCAATGTCAGTGTGCCGCAGATTGGTGCAAAAATAGATAAAAACAGTGATTCACTGATTCCCATTCCTCCCGGTAACGGAAGCATATCCACCGCAACGGAAATCATTCCCTGTAATACAACAATGGTTACCATCCCTGTTCCATCGATTCCGAAGGAACGGCAGGTCAGATATGTTACAAAAAAGAGAAACAGTCTTTGTACTACGGTAATCAAAAATACATTGGTTACGACCAATTTATGGGTAAAATGCTGCCCGATTCCAAAAAGATACTGGTCCACCTGCCCTGTCATGGTCACATCCTGATACTGCTTCATGGCATTCGCCATTTTTTCCCGGTAATACTCAGTACGTTTCATCAGATGAATTTTACCAAGCCCTCTTATGATGGCATCCATCATATTAGCTGCCAGTGTCGGATGGAAAACCAGAAACATCATAAATGCCACACAAAAGACATTTAATAAAAGTCCCAGATAACACCATCCCAGCACAGGTTCAAGATAATGCATAATCTGTGCCGGACGAATGATTACAACCAATGTGCCGAGTACCACAAGTACCAGCTTATAGGTAATGGTTACAATCATTAAAACCAGTGTCGATACCGGTATGGACAGCTTATCCTTTTTCATATAATAAATCTGTGCCGGCTGTCCTCCGGTTGCCGATGGTGTAATACAGCTGAAAAAGAATCCAACAAAGGAATACAGGAAACAATGCATAAGTTTTATCTTCTGCCGGATGCTTCGCATCATATAATATATGATAACAGATTCACTGCAGATAAAGAATACCACGCAGACCACCGCAACAAGCCAGCACCGGTAATCCGTATTCCGGATATAGCCGAACAATTCACCTAAATCCTGTCCATGAAAGATTGCATATATGGTAATTGCAAATACGGTAATAAGAAAAACTGCATTCAGTATTCCTTTTTTCTTACTCATCATAATGCTTCACCCCGAATATCTTTCTTCCGATTTTATCAAAAACTTTCATTACCGGACGGTACATTCCGGTATGCTTTGATACAAACCAGCAGAATTCTGCCAGAAAAATGCCTGCTACCAGGTCAATCATATAATGCTGTTTGGTAAACTGGGTGGATGCACAAATTAATGCTGCCATCACAAAAGAACATCCTTTGTACCAGCCCGGTATCTTACGGCTCTTTCTTACTCCGATGAAGCAAAACCAGCTTACCAGACAATGGATGGATGGAAAGAGATTCGTCGGTGCATCCGATGCATAGATAAAACGCACCAGCCAGCTGCAGAAATCATGCCCTGTCACTTCCGGTCTGATATTCGTGGTTGGAAGCAATATAAAGAAGATACAGCAGATTACTCTTGACAACATATCCGCTGTTGCAAAACGGAAAAATGTTTCCTTATCTTCTCTCGATACCAGAATATAATTGATTATACTGAATGCAAAAAATAAAACATACAGAATAATCCACTCTTTTACAAAAGGAATGCTCCTGTCCAGATTGCTGGTCAGGTCATAATGCTTTGCATTTGCCATCAGCCTCTGGGTGCCCCAATAAATAATGGTATTAAAAATGGCACACCATGCCAATGGCAGTGGTCCGTATGATGGTATCCATTTTGCTATGTATTTTTGATAAAATTTTCCCAACTTTGTCTCTTCACACATAATTTTCTAACTTTCTATTTTTTCCGACTTAATAATCATATTCGATTTTCCTTTAAATCACAAGCAGATATTCCCGGTGTTTATTAATATTTCCTTAATTTTGTTTTATTTTAAGCAGCTTTTTTCAGATTCTCTCTTTTCAGATAATATCCACCATACGAAGCCCTTTCGGATAATGATTCTTCATGATTCCACCTGCCAGCTTGCCCCAGCCGATGCTGTAGCCATCTACGCAGATTAAATACCAGCCCTTTTCTCCTCCCCATGAAAAAGTCTGTCCCATCAGATACTGTCTGATTTCCTGACTGCCAGAAGAAAGCATGGCAACATGAAATGCCTCTTGTGGCTGCATGGCAAGTGCCAGTGCATGGGATGGTTCAAAACGATTCTTTTTTAAGGTGCCAAGATGCAGTCCCGGCCGTAATACCTTCAGCCCCTTTAAAGCAGGAAATCCTTCCGGCATCAGATAGAGCTGCTCTCCAAATTTAAGCAATGCTCCCTGAGGTTTTTCTTTTAAATTCTCTTTTACAAAAGAAAGATATTCCGGGCAGCCTTTTTCCTTTATGCCCTTTTCCGTCAGTCCAAAGCCGCCATAACCTTCGCCTGCTTTCGTTATCACTGCTGCAAAATGTCCTTCGCCTTCGATTTTATGCGGAAACAGTCGGATGCAGCCTTCTTTGTCATGAATGAAGCCTTCACTGTCAATTCCTTCTGCAATCTGGCAGTCCGGATGACGTTCTAAGAAACGGTGCACGCTCCCTTCATCCTCTTCTGGTGCAAAGGTGCAGGTAGAATATACCATCCTGCCGCCGGGTCTTAACATCTCATACGCACAGTCTAAGATGCCGTCCTGCCGGTCGGCACACAGCTTCACATTGTCAAGGCTCCACTCATTTCCGGCCTCTTCATTCTTCCGGAACATGCCTTCCCCGGAACATGGTGCATCCACCATGATTTTATCAAAGCAGACCGGAAAATGCTCTGCCAGCTGCTCCGGTGTCTCATTTAATACCAGTGCATTTTTAATTCCCATCCGCTCAATATTTTCAGATAAAATCTTCACTCTCGCCGGATGAATCTCATTACAGATTAAGATTCCTTCCCCTTTCATAGCTGCCGCAATCTGGGTACTCTTTCCACCGGGAGCTGCACAGAGGTCTAAAATGATATTCCCCGGCTGTGCCTTAAGACATTCTGCCGGTACCATTGCCGACGGCTCCTGAATATAATACACACCGGCATTGTGATAAGGATGTTTTCCCGGACGAATCTCTTTTCCATAGTAAAAACCGGTCTCACACCATGGAACCGGTTTTAGCTTCCAATCTGTCTGTTGTAAAAATTCTGATACACTGGTTTTCCCTGTATTAACCCGGAACGACTGCTGCCGCTCCTGCCCTAAGCTTTCGAAAAATGCAGGATACTCTTCCCCTAACATTTCCTTCATTCTCTCTAAAAACTCTGCCGGAAAACTATTATTTTCCTGTTCTGAATGCATCCGTATTTCTCCCTTCATCCACTTGCAGTAATCCGTAGAGTAACGGTTTTAGCTGGAATTCTTTGCACATGGCATCCACTTCTTTTAAAAGCTTCTGCTTATGCTCCTTTGAAATCTTTGCCTTTCTCGCCCGGATCAGAAGATTCTTTGGCGTATGGGACAAATCCACAAATTCTAAGACCTGGCTCTTGTATCCGCAGCACTCTAAGAGGTTGGCACGGATTGCATCCGTTGTCAGTGCTGCAAAACGCTCTTTGATAATGCCATAACGGGTCATCAGATGCAGCTTTTCGCTCTCCATCTGCTCATTTAATTCATGCTGGCAGCATGGCACGGAGAAAATCATTTCCGCATCCCAGCTGATGGCATTGTATAAGGCAAAATCCGTTGCGGTATCGCAGGCATGCAAAGATACTACAATATCCACCGGAAACGGTGCTTTGTAGCCATTGATATCTCCCAGTTCAAAATGCAGGGTGTCATATCCGTATTTTTTTGCCGCCTGATTACATTTTTCTATGACATCTTTCTTTAAATCCAGTCCTACAATCTCTACCGGAATCTTGCGCACTTCCGTAAAGTAGTAGTACATAATAAAAGTAAGATAGGACTTACCGCAGCCGAAATCAATGATATGAAGCTTCTCCTTTTTGCAGTCCTTCACATAATCATCGATGATTTCAACAAAACGGTTAATCTGCTTAAACTTATCATACATGGTGCGGACGATTTTGCCCTCTGCAGTAAAAATTCCCATATCCACCAACGGCGGAATGACCTTACCTTCTTCTAAGAGATAATTTTTCTTCCGGTTATGGGTTGCAGTCTCATTTACTGCATTCTGCAGCTTTTTCTTTTTATAAGACGGCACTCCTTTTTTGGATACCAGAAGAATATGCTCTGCTTCTATATCAAATCCATTGAGCTGGCGAAAATGATTCTGCATCAGTTCTTCCAATGCTGTCTCTAATTCTTCTACAGATAGATTCTCATGAAATACCTGCTTGTCCGTATATTTTTCCATCTGGAAAAAGGCTTCCTTTTTCTGTACGATAATTTTACGATACTCTTCCTGCTTTGTGGCAGGCTTACTGATAATCAGCTTCCTGCAGCTTTCTGCGATTGCTTCTATATACTCTCTCATTTCCATTATGCTTCTCTTAACTTTGCAATAATCTCATCTGCGATTGTCTCTGCACTCCTGCCGTCTGTTGCCACCGCAAGGTCTGCAACACTTTCATAACGGCTGCGGCGTTTTTCCATCAGTTCACGGATGTACTCTACATTCATATGGCCATTTAAAATCGGGCGGTCCTTGCTGTAGCGGACTCTCTCATAAATGGTTTCCGGTGTAGCAGATAACAGAACAATTCTGCCATTTTCTTTCATAAAAGATACATTTTCTTCCCGCAGCACTGCACCGCCACCGCAGGATACGATGACACCGTCTTTTTCTGAAATATCTTTTACAAGCTGTGTCTCCAAATCTCTGAAATGTGTTTCACCATACTGTGCAAAAATGTCAGAGATAGCCATTTTCTGCTGCTCTGCAATCATTTCATCCATTTCGCAAAGAGGAACATTTAATTTCTCTTTTAATACTTTTGCTATGGTGCTCTTTCCGGCTCCCATAAATCCAATCAGAAAAATATTCTCTGCCATTTTCTAATTCCTTTCCATATGTATGATTCCAAATATCGATTGAAATTCTTCTCTATTATTTTTACTGTCTATTGCTATTCTGATGTATGATTTCCAATATCCGCCGCAGTTCTTCTGCATCTATCTGTCCCGGTGCGCTGCTCTTTCCGGCTGCGCCAAAGGTAACTGCCGAGCCAAAGATTTCTCCGCAAAGACGGCTGATTAAGCCCTCTCCTGCCATAGACATGGTAATAACAGGTGTCTTCCCTGTTTCCTTCCAGCTTTCCGTTACCATAAGCAGTGTTAAAACATCCTTGCTACTTTGTGGCATAACGGCAATCTTTGGAATATCTGCGCCAAGTGCTTCCATTTTCTGAAGTCTGGCAAGGAGTTCTTCTGCTGCCGGTGTTTTTTCAAAATCATGATTGGATGCAATGACTTTTACATTATTGCTATGTGCTGCCGCTACTACTGCCTTTACAACAGCATCCCCGGAAAATAATTCCACATCCACGCAGTCCACAAAGCCGGATGCAATTGCAGCTTCATTTAAGCTTTGATATGCTCCGTCGCTTAAGGCAGCTTCTCCGCCTTCCCTGCTGCTTCGGAAGGTAAATAAAACCGGCAGTTCTCCCAAACATTTGCGAAGCTTTTCTAACAGTGCGACTACTTTTTTACTGTCTGCAGCTTCTTCATACCAGTCCACACGAAATTCCACCAGATCCGGTTTTGCAGCCTTCGCCCGCTCTGCGCCCTCTAATATTTCTTTTTCCGTCATTCCTACAACCGGAACACAAATCTTTGGCATTCCGCTTCCGATTTCCAATGTCCTGATTCTGACTACCGTCTGCTCCATTTCTTACTCCTTATCCTACTGGAAAAACTTCTCTTTTACTTCCCGTACCGGCATCTCTTCTCCGGTGTACAGGCGGAATGCAGCAACACCCTGCCACAGTAACATTCCTTTTCCATTGAGGCAGGTGCAGCCTGCTTCTTTTGCTTCCCGGAGTAATCTTGTCTCTTCCGGATTATAAACGGCATCTGCAACCACCAGTCCCGGACGGAATGCGGATGTATCTTTCACAACGCTTTCTTTTTCCATCGGTTTCATTCCAACGATTGTTGCATTGGCAAAAATGTCAGAGCTTTGAATCTCTTCTGTCATCTTTGCAGTATCTGCAATGTCATACACATTTACCACAATGCCCGGCACTTCTTTTCTAATCTTCTCCGCTGTTTCCAGTGTTCTTTCGAAGAAGTCATCTTTGATATTGAAAATGCTGATTTCTCTTGCCCCGTCCAGCGCACACTGTACCTGAATGGCAGTGGCTGCTCCGCCGCCTCCTGCTACTGTGATTTTCTTTCCTTTTATCTCAATTCCATGGTCTCTTAAATTGCCTACAAATCCTTCACCGTCTGTCATATGTCCGATTAATTTTCCATCTTCATTTACTATGGTATTGACTGCTCCGATAATCCGGGCTGCCGGTGAAAGCTCATCCATATATTTTGCAGCTTCTGTCTTACATGGCATCGTTACATTGCAGCCACGCATGTGGAAAAGGCGCATGGCATCCAAGGCTGCCTTTACTTCTTCTACTTTTATGTCGAATGCTACGTATGCATAGTCTAATCCTAATTTTTCAAAGCTATAGTTATACATTGCCGGGGAGCCTGAGTGTCCTACCGGGGAACCGATCAATGCCAATAATCCTGTATGTCCTGTTATTCTTCCTTTTCCTTCCATGTCTTCTCTCCTTCTGTTCGAAATGATTCTGTTCGGGTGATTACGATAATGCAAAACAACGACCAAACGATTGTTACTGCCATTTAACGATGTTTTCTTTTGATGAACAGGAAATGTCCTATCGTTCTTAGATACGCATTTTGCTTTTAGTAGACTGTCTTTCCGCCTGCTTTGACGGGATATCTGCACTGTACGCCGGAATGCGGATGCCACAGCAAACCTGCAAGGGGCACTAAGAATTTCGATAAAGTTACGAATTCGTCCGGCAACCGGCGCATATTCGCATCCATGCTTAAGATGCGCCTCACCGGCACATCCTTGTGCCAGTGCTGCCGGTTTGCCGACGAAATTCTAAGTGCCCCTAACAGTCTGCTTCATGCATCCGCATTCCGGCGTACAGCACAGATATCTTGTCAAACATTGGAAAGACCGGCTAAATCACAAAAGCAAAATGCAGTGTCTTAGAACAATGGCATTTCCTGTTACAAAAGAAACATCTGTCAAATGGCAGATACAATGGTTGTATCCTGTTTTCCTCTATCGTAATCACCCGAGTGAAACTCTTTTTCTATCATAGCTTTTTTTCCATGCCATGGCAATATTTATCAGAAAATATTCTGTCCATTCCGGTAATTATCCCACATGGCGCTGTTCGCCCGTTTTACTTCCTGTTCAAACTCCCGGGCAGATATCAGCTTGCAGTCCTGACCGCGGATAATCATCTGCTCTAAGCCATCGGAGGTTGCAACCGTTACATCATAATGATTGTGATGTTCGTGGGCAAAGCGTTCAATGTACTGGTCTGCCGTTTCTGCTTCCTTCGTAAAGACAATATGGATATTGTGATAATCCAACTGTTCTGTCTTATGTCCGGTCAGGCGGTATGCATCAAACACCACAATGACTTCGCCACCGAAGATGCCCTGATAGTTGCAGAGAATGTCCTGCAATTTGCCTCTGGCTCCATCCAGATTCACTTCTGCCAGTTCATGTAAATCCTTCCAGGCATAAATTACATTGTAGCCATCCACCAGTAGATAGCGTTCCAGTTTTTCCGGCTTGTGGTAAGTACGGACGGTTGGTGCATTGTTTTCTGCTTTGCGTTTTCGCACGACACCGTTTTTGCGTTTTCCTTCCTGCCGGTTGGCATAGAAGGTCTTTTCTAAAATAGCATCGATTTCATCGGTATCTACCCAGTCCTCTACTACGCCGGGACGGTGGACTTTTATCCGTTCTTCTTTCCCACCGCCATCTTCTTCTAAAACAGATGGCATATGCATGTGCTCTTTTACTTCATACCACGGCACCAGATAGCCCGCTCCATGGGCACAGAATACAGAATCTGATGTATTATATAAATCTGCCTCCGGCTGATAACCGATAGCTTCTACCACCTCATCCTGATTCTGGCACACCTCGTAGCCCTGCAATGTGCAGAAGAATTTGCCACGCCCTTTGGCATAGGTATTTAATTCCTTCTGATAATCCGAAAGTTTCGATACCGGGCCGCTTCCGGTGAGCAGTGCCATTCCATTTTCTATCTGCGGAGCGTCCATTCTGCTGTTACGCTGCTCCATATCATGCATTGCCCGACCCAGACATTCTTCCGGTATTTCCAGACGAAATGCATAATAAGGCTCAAGCAGTACAGAATCTGCTTCCATCAGTCCCTGCCTTATAGCACGGTAAGTTGCCTGCCTGAAATCGCCGCCTTCGGTATGCTTTGGATGTGCCCGGCCGGACACTACGGTAATCTTCATATCAGTAATGGCAGAACCGGTTAATACGCCCTTATGTTCCCGCTCTGCAAGATGGGTCAGTATCAGCCGCTGCCAGTTCTTATCCAGAATATCTTCACTGCAGTCTGTCTGAAAACACAGTCCGCTTCCACGCTCACCCGGCTCTAACAGAAGATGCACTTCCGCATAATGGCGCAGTGGTTCAAAATGTCCGACTCCTTCTACAGTATTGCGGATGGTTTCTTTATAAATAATCTTTTCTTCGCCAAAATCCACTACTACGCCGTAGCGTTCTTTTACCAGTTTCTGTAAGATTTCAAGCTGTACTTCGCCCATCAGCTTAATGAGAATCTCTCCGGTTTCTTCCCGGTATACAATATGCAATTCCGGATTTTCTTCCTCTAACTGCTTTAATTTTGGCAGCATGACCGCCACCGGAACTTCCTTCGGCAAAACCAGTTTTACACTGCGTACCGGCTCTAAGACCGGAAGTATGGACTCTTCTTCAATGCCAAGTCCTTCTCCCGGATAAGTCTTTGTCAGTCCGGTAACAGCACAGACTGTACCTGCTGCCGCCTCGGATACTGCCTCATATTTTTCTCCGGAATAAATACGGATCTGATTGACCTTTTCCGCCCACTCTTCTTCTCCGGCTTTGCCATTAAGCATATCCTTTACACGAAGAGTTCCTCCGGTCACTTTAAGATAAGTCAGCCGGTTTCCCTGTTCTTCTCTTGCAATCTTAAAGATTTTAGCACCAAATTTATCCGGATACTGCGGTGTCCTGCCATATTCGTAAAGTCCGTCTAACAGTTCTTCCACACCCTGCACCTTTAATGCAGAACCAAAATAGCAGGGGAAAAGCTCCCGCTTTGCAATCATTTGTGCAAGGTCATTGGATGCAAGACTTCCTTCCGATAAGAATTTCTCCATGGCTGCTTCTTCGCACATAGCCGCCTCTTCATAGAAGCCTTCGTTCTGCTCCTGTGTAAAGTCAATGCAGTTGCTGTCCAAATGCTCCTTGATTTCCCATAAAAGAGCCTCTTTATCCGCTCCCGGCTGATCCATTTTATTGATAAATAAGAATACCGGAACCTGATAAAGCTTTAACAGACGCCACAGCGTTCTGGTATGTCCCTGCACACCATCGGCTCCACTGATGACCAGCACTGCATAATCAAGCACTTTAAGGGTCCGCTCCATCTCCGCAGAAAAGTCCACATGCCCCGGTGTATCCAACAAAGTGATTGCCATATCTTTCCAGGAAAATTCTGCCTGCTTTGAGAAAATTGTAATTCCACGCTCCCGCTCCATGGCATTATTGTCAAGATATGCATCCTTATTATCCACTCTTCCCAGATGGCGTATGCTTCCGCTTGTATACAACATACTTTCCGATAATGTTGTCTTTCCTGCATCTACATGTGCAAGAATTCCGATTACCAGCTTCTTCATATTTAAAGGTATCCTTTCTGACATTTTTTTACGCTGTACAACTAGTCCCGGTTCAGCTCGGCTAAAAGCTCTGCCCGCTTGCTTCCAATCAGCAGCTCCTGATTATACTGTAAATAGCGGTCGCAGTTGTGCTCGGCTAAGAATCTTGCGGATTCTGCCACGGTAGCAAGATCTGTTACAAATACCACCATTTCCTGACCGCCCTCAAATGCCTGCTCCATAAAATCAAACGCATGCTCTAAGGCTGCTGCGGTCTTTTCTTCGATTGTTTCTAATGTCTTTCTCTGGATATCAAAGGCTGCCTTTTTTTCCTCAAAGACTTCTTTCTTTGCCCCTTCGGAATTACGGTATTCTTTCAAGGCTGCAAAGTCGCGGTCTGTCTTAGCCTTTTCTTTTCCATAGCTTCGGAACAGATTCTGTAATCCGTCCAACAAAAGATTGACCACGCTGAGTCTTTCATCAAAAGCCGCATCATAAATCCGGGCAAATACTTCCGACCGAATCTTTCCTTCCAATATTAACGGAATTCCATAGTCATCCTTGTATTTCTGATATAAATCAAAATATGCTGCCGCATCCTCTGCCACATCCTTATGGTGTAAAAATTCTCCCACAACGGTTTCATCTACCGGAAGCCCCATTTCTTCATAGGTCTGCATCAGAATGCTTAAGTCCTCCCAGCCTCTTGCTGTGACAAACTGCAAGCCGTCTACATCTGCTTCCACCCGGTAGAAATTCTTTGGGCGAAGCTCTAGATAGCTTAAAATTGCACCATGGATATGTCTTGATCTGGCATAAGCTTTCCAAACACCAAGGTCTGCCTCTACCTGCATACAGCGGACACGGTCCAAGGTTACCATATCAAATTCCCGCACCGATTTATTGTATTCCGGCGGATTGCCTGCTGCAACAATAATCCAGCCCTCCGGCACTGCCTGATTACCAAAGGTCTTGCACTGCAAAAACTGCAGCATGGTCGGTGCCAGTGTCTCTGACACACAGTTAATCTCATCTATGAAAAGGATTCCTTCCGGACAGCCTTCCTCGATTTTCCGGTATACGCTGGCAATAATCTCACTCATGGTATATTCCGTTATGGAATACTCTTTGCCTGCAAATTCCATTTCTTTGATAAAAGGAAGTCCCACTGCACTCTGTCTGGTATGATGGGTAATCGTATATGCTACCAGTCCGATTTTGCACTCCTCTGCAATCTGCTCCATAATCTGGGTCTTGCCGATTCCCGGCGGTCCCATTAATAAGACCGGTCTCTGACGAATCAGAGGAATCTTATATCTGCCCTCATCATCCTTTTTCAAATATGCTGTTACGGTATGTTTGATTTCTTCCTTTGCCTGTTTGATATTCATCTGTTTTCTTCCAATCTATATTATTTCTCTCATGCATTCTGTTCCAGCTCTTCCGGCTCCAACTGCAGCCGCATTGCCCATGGCGGTACTGCCGTCTCATCATAGGTTCCCAAGAATAAAAATGCGGTCTTATATTCCGGCTTCTTTACCGGATAAATGCCCTTGCCATCGGTAAAGTACAAGAGTCCATCCAGATGCCGGATGCTTCCTTCTTTGATTAGTTGGTTTACATAAGTAAACGCCGGTCGAAAATCTGTATTTCCGCCGCCCACTACCTGAAAGCTTTTTAGCAGCCGCTCCATTTCTTCCTGACTTCTGATTACCTCATCCATTTCCACTTTATCATCGCACTGGATAATCCGGATTCTGCATCTTCGAAAGAAGCTGTTCTGCTGGGATAAAATGCCAAATGTCTCATTTAAAAAGCCTTTGATTAAACTGCCGCTGGTGGAATAACTGGTGTCTACCACCACTACAAATTCCCGGATTTTCTTTACTTCCCGGCTCTCCACCGGTTCTATCAGGGGCATATTCTTATAAAGCCGCAGCCCATAGGTATAATAATTCAAATCATACTCATCGGGATTGCATTTTAATTCTTCCTGTAGTATGGAAAATTTCTGTAAAAATTCCTTATAACTCCGGCGGCTTTTCGCAGCACTGATCTGTGTCATCAGAAGTTCTTCTCCCTTTTCCGGCTCATCTCCATGCCGCTTCTTTGCCATACTGGTCTGCCTTGCTATCTTATTCCATTTATTTCTGGCTGCAGATGCCGCGCCATTGCCAGTTTCCTCTTTCCAGAAACGGTGGTCATCCGTATAAAATTCATGATTTAAGGTAAGAAGCTCTTCCATGGATTTTCCCCGCAGCCAGCGGTATACCACTGCTGCAGAAATCCGCCCCTCACCCTTCAACGCTTCATAGGTCTGCTGCCGCAGAAAGCTTAATGCGCGCCTGGTACAGGGCTTGTCCATGCCGTCAATGGTCTGCTCCACTACAATATCGCAGGCAAGATTCCAAAGCTTCGTATCTCTGTTTCCTTTTAAAAATAAGTGTGAAAAAATACAGTGCAATATCGTGTGCAGGTACGCCCGGTTCATAAATGCCGGATTATTCCGGAATACGCGTATTACCTGTCCTGCTGAGAAAAAAAAACTCTCTCCGTCCGTAGCCATTGTCTCTAAGCCTTCCATTGCCTGAGGCTTCAATGCAGAAAGTGCCACATCAAGATATCGCAAATCCAGATAAATTTCACTTCTTGCATGCTGCAAGATTTTTATAGACATATCATTTTCCCATTCGGTCTGGGTCTTAATATGCGCCATCTTCTGCTCCTTTCTGCCACTGCATATTTTCTTAATTTTCTGCTGTTTTTACCACTCAATATCATAACAGGAAGAAGCTGCTTCTTCCTTATAATATTTCTGCTGCCAGCTGCTTAAGCTGACACTGCCTTCTGCCCAGCCGGCTTCTGCCGCCTGCTCGATTAATACAGTGATTCCACCCCGCTCCATCACCTGAAGCCGGCATATCAGCTCTAATAATGCTAAATCTTTTTTCTGAATCAAAACATCGCATACCTCACTGGCATGTTCTTTTAAATAAGAAAGATAACGTTCACGGGCTTCTTCCTTTAATTCCACCGGATATGCCAGTCAGAATGGCACTTTACAGACTGGCTGCAGTCCACATCTTCTCCTCAATGCAGATCCGCTCAAATATCATATCGTATGCGGCGGCATCTACCATCCGCTCATGAAAACACTGTCTTGCCCGGAAACCTTCCCCCGCAATATTCAGTGCAAATATATGCGCCGGTCCGATTTCTTCATAGGAATCGTAATATTCCGGATAGAAAAATAAGGCTTCCTTAAATTCCACTTCCAAATCAGCCCGAACCTGATTTAAGATAAGCTGTGCGCCACTGGCTTCTTCCATGGAAGAACGAAGCACCAGCCGCTTTAAGCTCCGGCAGTTCATAAAGGCATCGCTTCCTAATTCTTTTAAGGAACGCCCCATGGTAAGTGTTCGTAATTTGCGGCAATTATAAAATGCCAGATTCCCGATTTGTTCCACGGAATCCGGCAAAGAAATTTCTTCGATATCATTTCCGCATAATGCTTTCATAAAACTGTCCACTCCGCCGATGGTAACGGCATCTGCCGGAACATGTTTGCTTTCCGAAAAACAATATGCGCCTATTCTCTTTACTGTGAATCCATCTATCTGCTCTGGAATTACAACAACCGGTGTCGTCCCATATACACGCTCTATGCTTATGGAATGTTCATCCAGCGGCTGTATCTCATAGCTGTATGCTGTGTTCATCTTACGCTCCAGTTTCCTCATCTTTTCTCTGCTACAATATAACACATCCCCGGTTATCGCACAAGTTCCGTCATTCCGCCTTCTAAAATCAGACGGTTATCTTCATAGATTCCGGCAAACTGACTCATTGGAAGCGGGCTTACCCCCATTCCCACCTCAATGGTATAGCCGGGACGATTGTATTCCTGAATAAACCAGTCTTTGAAACCGGCATAACCAGATGTAGAGGGTGTCTCTTCCACCCGGTATCCGCTGACCTCGCCAAAATATTCTGCAATTCTTCTGGAATCTGCCGGTTCATAGTCAAGATACCGCCAGTAAATCACTTCTCCCTGGGCATGATATGCCAGAATTAACGAAAAATTATGGGCTCTTGCAAATTCATAGACACTGCGGCTTTCCGGTGCCACAAGGGGAGCCTCTCCCACATAATCTCTTGGTGCCGGTGTTGTAAATCCCATGGCAAATTTAATGTTTCTGGCATTTTCCCAGCCCACCGGAAATTGCAGATTCAAATCAATTCCTTCTATATTGGCTTTCCATCCATTCGGAAATGGAATCTTCGGATAATCAGCTGCAATGCGCTCTGCCTCTTCTAAGGATGCACCCTCTTCTAATACTCCATTCACTAAATCCACGCCATCCGGGTTTACCAGGGGAACAAGATACAGGGAAAATCCATAAAAAAGCCACGCTGCCTGCACCGTATAAAGCATGCGTCCCGCTGCAAATGCATGGGCATATTCTTCCGCAAATTTAAGCAGGACCGGTGTGGTAATCCATTCGTTGGCATGATATGCTCCACTGTAAAAGACTTCCCTCTCTCCTGTTCCAATCCGAAGATAGGGAATTTCCTTTCCCATCGCACTTTTTCCAATATTTCCCTGAACCAAAAAAGGATAGCGTACCGTAAGCCCTTCCAATATCCAGTCATTGAGATAAGAAGTGTAAGCCACATCTTCTGCTACAAGCGAAAAAGAGAATGGAATTGCAAGAATACTTCCGGTCCGCAGTGCCAGCGGATTTACTGTTGGATTGGCTGTCATAATCGCTGATACACTGGTGTCATAATTTGCCGCAATACCCCATAATGTATCACCGGATTTTATTTCATGCATCGTATATCCTTTTAAATAGGGGAAAAGCTTCCCCCACACTACATCATCTATTTTACAGTTAAATTCTTCCCCGCTCTTTTTCCTTAAAAACTGCCGCAATGCCCTGCAGGTATTCTCTCCCAAAATTCCATCTTTCCTTATATCATATCCCGCACGGTTTAATGCCAGCTGCACATACTGTACCAGCACGGAGCGTTCTCCCGGATTCAATACTTTCATTCTTTCACCTGTTTCCAGTCCTTCTTATCAGTATATGCAGCTGTTTTCAAAACGTAACAAAGAATGTGCCCTGGCACATTCTCGCGCCTGCGGCGGTCGCTTGCGACATCTACCTTATACGCCGCA
>ERZ857785.869-NODE-869-length-37236-cov-5.039886_pt1 | contig 37236 bp, 31 predicted proteins | sample MGYA00519763_ERZ857785 | MGnify/ENA primary metagenome ERZ857785 (study PRJEB31778, sample SAMEA3449365) | human gut metagenome | biome: human gut; feature: human-associated habitat; material: faeces | place: United Kingdom | collected 2010/2012 ...
GCCGTCTCCCCGGTTTCGTTCGCTTACCGTTTTTCGGCGGGCTGCAGGTTTCGTCCGAGCAAATCCCGAATTCCGGTTTCGGGATAGAGAAACACCCGTCCACTGATAACGGTATAGGGGATTTGCCGTCTATCCCGGAGGGTTTGCAGTGTGCGCGGGGAGATATGCAGATATTCGCACACCTTATTCCCGGTCAGATAGCGTTCCCCTATTACCGAGGGGCGGTGTTCCCGGTTGGCCCGCAGCAAGGCCCGTTCCGCCTTACCAATCTTCGCAAAGGTATCCCTTACGTCCTCGTTTTCGCCGTTCATATAGATCAATATATTCTTGTACATTTAGAATGCCGGAATTTGCCGCTTTCGAAGTATTTTATTGCCTTAGCCTCAGTTGTTTGAGGCTATGAATTCAAACGCAAAAGACGGAAGATAGAACCGTTGCCTGTTCGTTACCTCGTCCCAATTAAAAAAGTGCAACAAGTCATGTATCAACTTGTTGCACAATCCTAAAGGAAATCATCGCCGAGTTTCGCCGCTTTTGACGTCGGTGGGTTCTGGCAGGACGGACCGTCACCCTGTGCCAGAAAATATATCGAGGTTAAAAAAAGGCAAAAACAAGATTCCGACTGTCAGGGAGCTCTGGTGGTGGACGGTATAAACGATGCGGTAGTGTCGGATTGTTGCCGTAACATATCAGCCGGGGATGAAGCGTTCAACTTCGTTCGATCCGGCATCCCGCCCGATTTAGATGCAATCCCTGTGATTGGCCTTACGAGCCTTGTATGGTAATTGCTCTTACGTCCCTGCTGCCCCGGTAACACATATCGGGGCACAACAGAAACCTCAGACAAAATTTACACCATATAGATCTTCATTATAAATAGTGCGAGATTTACCACAGGCATAAAGGTTGTCTTAATCTTTAACTGATATGTAACGGTCTAAACCGTGTTATTACCGCCACAAAGATAACATACTTTTACAGTTTTAAATTTTGCTATCCACCGACAAAAGGAAGTGCGGGCATGATTGCTTATATGAATTGCGGGCTCTGGCAAGCATGTGAACAAATAAGCACAAGAGATCCACGCGTAGCGTGGAATCCAGATATAGAATACTCTGTAACCGGCGCGAGCCGTTTCGTGAGAGCTTTTCTGGTGCTTTGCCTGTTATCAAGTGTACCAAATTTACAATTCTGCAAAGCTAACAACCGCCTATTCCGGCGAATCGTTACTCAAATGCAAGAAACAATTCGCAATAAACAACACGGATGGTATTTTGTTGGATCGGATTCATGCCCGAAACGGGACTGCAATTGTCGAGCCTAACACAAAAGGAATACATTTCGGCCGAAGCCGACCCACCCGCTTCAATCGGCGGGATCATCGTAATGCGTGAGTGGGAAAAGACACGGACCGGAACAGCCCATGCCGCTGAGGGAACGGGTTATTGACCCCGGAGCGTACGCCTTTCGGACACCGCACCTGTCGCTGTCGGCAAATAAGCTATAGGAAAGGAGAATTTATCAATCCTAATAATGGCACAAACGAAATATTCTGTAAACTGTTATATCAGTACTATAGCAAGGCTATTGTCGCCAACTATTATTCGTCCAACTTCAAGCGGGGAAGAGCATGGACGATCTTCATTGTTTCAAGGGAGACCGTGACAATTCTCAACAATAAGTTGTAGATATATTTTTCGTCACCGTGTTCCTCAGCCCAATCGTTCGGATCGTTCTTGATCTGACTGTCCTTATTCACCGTTACGGCATAGCGTTCCATAACCCATTCGATCGCCGATTTGCCGTTTACCACGTAGTCGTAGGCTTCGAGCGGAATATTCTCTACCGCAATCTGCGAGTTGTAATGTATCTTGGTCTTGTCGGGCGTCTTGCTGTCGAGCTTTCCGAAACGCATTTTCTCGACCCGGTAATCGACCTTGCCGCCGGCACCGAATACTATCGTACAACCTTTGTAAGGTTCGACCGACTCGTAGTTCAAATGCAATTCGGCCAACTCGCGTCCCGCGCGACTGAATGCCCGGAAGTCGTCCGGTGATTCGACCAACGGCAGTCGAGGTAGCGACTTCTTGAGGTCAGCGGCGAAGGTCGTGCGGTAGTCCGGGGCGTGGAGAATGCCGTAAACATAATAGAAAATGTCCTCTTTGGTTACGCGGCTGCCGTACTGCTTGCGGGCGGTAGTGAGTATCCAGTCGGTCACGCCATCACGACGGACGTAGCGATCCATCTCGCTCAGCGGGGCCGAGAAAAGATCGGCAATATCCGCCGTGCTGTCGTCGTACCAGTAGAGGGGGAAACATTGTGATTTCTCAACTAGATCCAAACACGGGATTAGGTCAGTTATCAACGTCGAAAAATCCTTGCTGGCGCCGACTCCCGAGATGCAAATTACCAGATTTCGATGGTTCGGGGTCGGGAACAGTCGGGGCATTTGGTAAACACGATGATTCAAAATCCTATCTTGATACAATGCCTGCTTGAAATAGGGCCGATACATTCCCACGGTGTAACGAGAGGAGTCGATTTCGTATTTTATGCCCTTTTGCAAATCACGAATCAAAGTATCCGTCCAGACAATTTTCGTTGAATTCCGTTTATCTGCTAAAAAGTCGTCGAGAGACATTTCTTGTTTGGCTGTTTTGTAGGATTCAACTTGCTGGTTGTAAAAATCAATCGTTTTTGTAATATTTTCTTGAAGTTCAACCGATGACGAGTTATATACCCAAGCATCTCGATTGGTTCCTAATCCAAGCGAAAAGCCTTCAAAGAACGATTTATTCCCTTTCCCAAATTTCTTTTCGGGCTCCAGCGGTGTGTAGAGTTTGAACTGCTCGCTGCGTTTATTGAGCCAGTCGCCATGCTCGTTGGGCGTAATGGTCTTCCATTGCATCAGCGGATTGCTGATATCGCCCATGTTGCGGATCATGCGCAACTTGTCCTCCCGCGAAAGGTAGTCTCCGATGTCGCGGTAATAGATGCGGGCTTTCTCGTTGGGTGCCTTGAGGCGCTTGACCAAAATCGTAATGGCGATCGGCGTGCGGGAACCAGACCCGAAAATTTTTCCTCCTTCTTTACGGGACAGTTCGCCGCTTGTGCGTTGATTACCCCGCAAATTGAAAACATAGATAGCAGAAAACTCATGTTCGAGGCATTTGCGCATACCATCCAGTCCGTTAGCATCGAGCCAAGCACCGTTCGTTACGAAACCGATAACGCCGCCTTCTTTTTTGTTCAGGCGGTCGGATGCCCAACGGAACGCCTTGATATAACTGTCGTAAGCCGACTTATTGAGTGCAGCATCTGATCGGGCGACATAGGTATTTTCGATCTGCTTTTCAAGCCTCGGATAGTTCTGGTTCTGTGCATTGTCGTTGGCCGATTTCTGTCCGATGGAATACGGCGGATTGCCGACGATAACGGTAATGGGCTTTTTCTTTTGCTCCATGACGCGGCGTGAGTTGGTCGGGAATTCCTCGGAATAAAGGTTGTCGTCCGAAGCCTCCTCACCCAACTGGAACGTATCGGTCAGGCAAATACCATTGAAAGGCTTGTAGGTAGTGTTGGCTCCCATCAAGTCATGGTAAACGTTTTCGATGTTGATCGAAGCGATATAGTACGCCATCAGCACGATTTCGTTGGCGTGGATTTCCCGGCCGTACTTGCGTTCCAGCGCCTCGCGCGAGATCAATCCGCTCTGCAGCAAGCGCGTGATGAAAGTGCCCGTCCCTGTGAAAGGGTCGAGAATATGAACGTTCTCGTCGGAAAGCGAGCGGCTGAACTCCTTGCGGAGAATATGCCCCACGGAGCGGATAATGAAATCGACTACCTCGACGGGCGTGTATACGATACCTAATTTTGCGACAGTCTTAGGCGAAGCGGTTTTGAAGAATTTATCGTATAGCTCGACGATGATTCGCTGCCTTCCTTCGGCATCCTCGATACCGCTTACCGTCGTGCGCACGTAGTCATAAAACTTCTGCAGCTTTTCATGTTCTTCCTCGGTTTTCGCCTCGTCGTCCAACAAATCGAGCATCTTTTGCATCGATTTCGAAACGGGATTACTGTTCGCAAATTCGTAGTTTTCGAACAATGCCTCGAACACGGGGCGCGTAATGATATGCTGCGAGAGCATTTCGATGACATCCTGTTCCGAAAGGTTGGGATTGATATTGCGGCGCAGTCCCTTCATCAACTGTTCGAAAGCACGCCGATGCTTGCCGTCATCGGCTATCAATGCCTTGATGCGCTCGATGTGCTGTTCGGCGATCCCTGCGATATCTTTCGCCCACTGCTCCCAATACCGTTTCGTTCCGACTTTCGTCACCATCTTGGCATAGAAGACGTTTTGCAACTCTCCGAAAGTCATTGCCAGCTGACGGGCCATTGCCTGCGCGGCACCTTCGTTTTTGGAAGTGCCGTCTCCCGCACTTTGACTATCGTCCTTGCCGCCGATACCACCGAAAATAATATTCTTCGGCTTCTTTTTTGACAACTCGATCTTGTTGACTTCGGCATTGAAACGGTCATCGTGAGCGCGCAAAGCGTTCAATACCGTCCAAACTACTTTAAAATTGGGATGATTTTCCAGTACTTTATCTCCTTCTACTTCAGCAGGAACCACAACTGGGATGATGATGTAACCGTATTTCTTGCCTTCGCTTTTGCGCATGACGCGTCCCACGGATTGCACGACATCGACTTGCGAATTTTTAGCGGATACGAAGATTACGGCATCCAACGACGGAACATCGACGCCTTCCGAGAGACAACGGGCATTGGTCAGCATGCGGCATTCCATCTCGTTTTCGGGCTGATCCTTGAGCCACATCAGTTCGGCATCGCGTTTGGTTGCCGACATCGTGCCGTCGACATGGCGCGCTGCCACGTCGACCATCATGCCCTTGTCATCTTCGGGGATATCTTCCATGTAGGCGTCCTTACAATTGGAGAAAATAGCGGCCGTTTCTTTCGAACGTTTAATATTCTGGCAGAATGCCACGGCACGCCGCATTGGCAGCGGGTCGGCATCCTTAATGAGCCCCTCGTCGCCCAAAACCCGTTTCGACAGGGCATTGATGCATCCCACGAATTTCGAGGCATCATCTGTTTCGATGGTGCCGTCCTCGTTTTTGAGTGCACTTTGTAAAGCAGGAGTAATATCTTTCTCGCCGACAGCCAAAATTAGTACCTTATAGTCGGTCAGCAGATTGTTCTCGACCGCTTCACCGAAACCGATGCGATAAATTTCGTCGCCATACATCGACTGATCATCCATAGAACAAAGCACGGCATCGTTCAGCTCGGCTTTCCTTTTCGTTTCGTCTGTATAAAGGCGTGGTGTGGCGGTCATATAGATGCGTCGAATTGCGCGAATAAAATCGTTATCGTGTACCCTGACAAAAGCACTCTCATTATCGTCTTTGAGCGTTACACCCGTCGTGCGGTGCGCTTCGTCGCAAATAATCAGGTCGAATACGCCATAGTGGCCGTCCGTTTCATCGAGGAGTTTTTGTTGAGCTTTGGCAACGACCTCGATGGACTGATATGTCGAGAAAACGACAGTCATACCCTTTTTATCGATACGTTGTAAATAACACAATTGTTTTACGATCGAATTTACGTCGGTCGAAGCGGGCAATGCAAGATCCGTAATACTGACGGTATTGTCGTCGTTTTTCTCCTCCTGCTTCGAGACTTGAGCATCGGAACAGATACATACTGCATTGATCGGTTCTTTAGCTTGTTGGGCCCAAGCTTTAAGCGACTGTCCCAACAATGCGATAGACGGAACAAGAAAAAGAATAAGACCTGAATCATCGGTTTCTTTTTCGGCAATCTTCAGGGATGTGAAAGTTTTACCCGTGCCGCAAGCCATGATCAGTTTCCCGCGCTCGTGAAGCGGTTTCCGAGTGATCTCGTCGATTTTAAAATATTCGTGCGTTTTGTCGATCGCTTTTTGTTGATGAGGTTGCACTTCAAAAGGCTCGGGACGGGATGCCTCACCGAACATACCGAGTTCGAGGTGCTCCCAATCCACTTCGTCGCTTTCGAGGTCCATCAAATTCAAGCGTGCGACAGGAGGATTCTGATTCTTAATCGTTTCTTCTGCAAGGGAATTCCATTTGTTCGTCGTTGAAATCCACAAACGCTGTCTGAAATTTATGGTTTCACCATCGGCAACAAAACTACGCCCCGAAGTAGAAAGGAACGAATCTACAGCAGGTTTGTCGATATAACTGTCTACGGCGTAACACTTGCATTGAATAGCCCAATATTCTCCTTCGTAGGTTTTGGCAACCAAGTCAATCCCAGCATCTTTCCCTCCGAATTGATCATGGTAGGGGAATTCCATCCACAGCCATACTTCCTCGAAAATATTGGCATACAAGGCCGTCGTTTTCAGATAGCACTGCATTAGTCGCTCAAAACGAAAACCTTTGTCTCTCTGGGACAAAGCTTCTTTGCGGAATTTATTCAGTATTTTTGTAAAAGCTCGCGTATCCGTTGCCATTCTAAAATCATTTTTACATTAAAACAAAGATAGTTTTTTTCCCGACATGTACTCTCGTATAGATATTCATTACTAATCTATTCGCGATGTTTGTGAAAATTTCCGAGTTTATGGATGTTCGCTCGAATCACCGACAATGACGTAATAAATGCGGTCAAAAAATGTAACTTATTGTCAATATATTCATTTAACAAGAAAATGCTGTTTCATTACACTTCTTTTGAGGCTTTGCAGAAAATATTATTGTCTGCCCCGGCGAAAGGGAAAGAACTCTGTTTCCGGGCGACCCGGTACGACTGTTTCGAAGACCAGACTGAATTCCGTTACGGCATCGACCGGACGAGAGAGTTGATGGAAGAAATAGAGAAGGTGGATTTCACTGAAAAATTCGCATGGAAGGAGCAGCATTTCATCGCCCGTCATTTCGATAGCGACATCATTCTGGCGAGGATTCTATATCAGAAATAAGTCCAGCAGAATTGTGATTTGGACTTTCTTACTTTTGGCCATGGTTCATATCTTATGCCATAAAACGACATATAATCTTTACTCCAGGAATCGGAGTTTGCCACTTCCGCTTCGAGATTCAACAGCTACAAAAGACTCTCTCTGCTTGAAGTAGAAGAGGCAATTTGCCCTTGACATAGGCGAAATAGAGGAACGTCGTGCGGTTCAATGCAACGTAATTCAACGGTAGAATAAAAAGGTTGATGTAGGTGATTTTTGGTGTCGATAAGGCATCTTGTAACGCAGGATGCATTTGGTTGTGAAACCAGCCGAAACTCGGCATTTCGCGCACGACCATCAGCAGATTGTAGGCCGCGGCATTGTGGGGCGTGCCTCCGACCAACTTGCCGAAAAGCAGGATGTATCCGGGATCGAAATACCCGTCAGTCAGGTGATATACGATTCGGGCGGCTTCGGTAGGGACATATAGCAATTCGTGCGAAATGGTTGATTGGGCAGTTACAGAGGCAGCCGATGCGATTTGCGATTCGGCGATCGTTTTGGATTGTATGGGCTGAACAGTTGCAGCCGTTTTGGGGATTGTGGTATGCACAGGCTATCCATGCACGATGCTTTGATTCATTTCCATTGTTTTTGAATTTTCGGATTTGACAATAGTTGTGTTGTTCTTATCATACGCACGACATGACAAAAAGTATAAAGGTCTAATTGGCGGTTAGGTGTCTGGCGGATGTGAATGAAAATAAATCGGAATGTTGCGCGGCGGAAACCGCCGACGCTCGGTCTTCCGGCTTGTCTGCGTCGTAACGCGGACGGATAATTTCGTGAAATTATGGAGTATCGCCAACAAAACTACAGCGAAAAGAGAAAATATCCGGCAAAGTTATCTTCTCTTTTGGCTGTATGTTTTGAATGGAATACTACCGAAATAGGTACAAAAAATTAGTTTACTTTAGTCGGTTAGCTATATATAAGCTAAACCAAAGTAAACTAAATATAGGTAGGCATATTTGCCTTTCCGTATATGCCTATGATTTGATAGAAGTACTTACCTTTGCGTGGTGCAAAAAGTTTCAATGAGCGTATAACCTTAAGAAATCTACATTTGCCTATTTTCTCTTTTGGGTGCAAAATTCTCTATGGATAGCCAAACGATATTCTTCTGGTGAGGGTGGATAGTTGGAAAAATAACCTTCAACAACATTTTTATGCAACCATGTGCAAGGAATGAAATCAAGTGAAAAGTAAAAATCGAAGAATCTCCTAAAATACCGATTTTGTTCCTATTATGTTTCTTTTACGGGATTATCTTGTTGATATACTATTGATTGTATATGCATTCAAAAACATTTTCCAGATTTTAAGGAGCGACAAAGTTAACGCGCCGTTTCCGGCGAATCGTTACTTCAAAGGTACGAAACGAATCGTAAAAAGCAACGGTCGGATGTTCTGTTTTTGTAATTTTTAATATCTTTTCGTCCTGTCCTGGAGTAAACAGCGCCCTCGTTCGAGCCTTTTTTTGCCAGGAATCTGACGCACAAGGAACTCCCTGCACCGAGAACGCCTCACTCCGTCCGAAGGTCGGACGAGATGCAGGCCGTATGATGGACATGGTAAGGCGCGAACCCGGAAACAGCCCGCACCGGAAAGGAACGGACTATCTGCCTCGGTCTGCACGCCTGCTCGCGCACCTGTCACTATCGGCGAATAAACTCTCCATTTAATTAAAAATCTGTTACATTAACGCCGCAAACGTACAAATTATTTTGTAAATTGCATTCATACGAATTGTCCGTTTATGAGAGTATGGATCTTTTGCATCCTGTCGGCATGGATACTCGGTGCTTGCAATAGCAATCGAAAGTTTTCCGGATCGTTACTGAAGGCCACTTTGCAACAGGCGGACGGGAACACAGGGGAATTGATTGCCGTTCTGGAGCACTACGAAGATGATCCGCAAAAACGCGAAGCCGCCGAATTTCTGATAACGAACATGCTCGATCAGGTCGGTCTGGATTCGGCTTCCGTATCGAATGCCCAGCCCTATTATGATTTTTAACCGAGTATGTCGAGAAAAACGGGAAGTATGAAGACTCGCGCATTTACTATATTATTTGTGCGACAGTTTGCAAAAGGTACTTCCCGACTCGACAAAGCATATTGCCGAACATACAGGACGGACGCTAAGTTTTTGTCCGCACGTTTTCTGATCAACCATATCGACGACCGGTTCGATGTATGACGTAATGTTTCGTGGGAAGACCGAATCGACTTCGAAACATTTTGCAACTATATAAAAGTCGGCGATGATTACTGGGATGGAGGCCCAGTGCATTTCCGGGAAAATACTACGTTGAAAGACGCATATCTAGGATGTTTCATTAATTTATCAAAGATCGTGGAACATTGCTTATGTCTATGAGCAACTGTGATGAATGGTAAACGCGAGTTCTAAGCGTTGGATAATAGGGTTGTAATCGATTGGAGCGATTCGTTGCGTCGGGCATTCTTTCTTTGGTATCGGAAGTTGTCAGACAAAACGTTGAAAGTGGAGTTACATTTAATTGATACGGTAAAACTAGAGGTATACTTTGCATGGTTGCAAAAAAACACCTGCCTACATGCGGGTATTGATAAAATATAGGCTATATCATAATAATTTGGCAATAAAATGTGTGTAATTATTTTGTTAATTCAAATTCTATTTTTACCTTTATGACTAACACCAGATCCCTTTATTTTAAAATTTATTATAATATGATGAGAAACATTTTCTGGTTTATGTTCGTATCATTATTCTGTTGTACAGGATTGATTTGCAACGGGCAACAAATCACTCAACAAACAACGGTCACCGTCCTGAATGAAAACGGTTCTCCGGCGGTCAATGCAATCGCGTTCCGGCTGTCCAAAAACGATCTGGCGATACGACAGACCGTAATGGCCGATAGTGCGGGGCGGATCGTATTTCCGGGAAACGTCGATTTCGGCAAAGAGTTCGTCAAAATCACCGCATTCGGATATAAAGACATAGACATAACGGACGGCAGTCCATCGGAACCATTGAAAGTCGTATTCGCTCCGTTGTCGGTCCGTCTCGACGAATTTGTGGTTTCAGTCGAACAGAATACCGTTCAGAAAAGCGACAGACTGGTATTCAACATAGCCGGCACGAATCTGGCAAAGGGGAACAACATATACGAGGTATTGAAATTCGCTCCGCTGGTAAAAGAAGAAAACAGGCAACTGTCCATCATCGGCAAGGAATCGACTCTTTTATATATCAACGGACGGAAAACCAATGTTCCTGCCGAATCCATGAATGCCTATCTGAGGGGTATCCCCGCAGAAAATATCGCTAAGATCGAAGTCATAACGAATCCGGGAGCCACTTTGCGGGACTCCGGCAATACGGGCATTATCAACATAGAACTCAAGAAAAACGAGAACGACGGCGTGAAGGGAAGTCTCTATGTCGAGGACGTTCAGCGTAAAAACAATTCCCAGTACGGAAGCCTCTATCTCGACATGCAAAAGAAAAATCTGAATGTGACCGCAGGCCTCTACGTCGACCATTCCATCCAAGATGCCGTCAACGATACCGATTACGATTATTTCAATTCGGGAGACAAAGAACGCCTGCACGAGAACAACAATACCCGGAGCCTGATGACGGGAGGGAATGTGAGGGCAGACTATCGGATAAACCCAAACCATACGATAGGCATGGGGTTCGACGCCTTTCATACCGAAGGAAAAAACAGAACATTATCGGATATCTATTATGGAAAACTGAATTCTCCCTCCATCGACTCGGTCTATTATTCCGACAACAGAACGGATGCTCCCGTGTCGAGATATGCCGTCAACCTGAACTACCGAGGGAAAATATCCGAAAACGATTGGCTGACCATCGACTTGGACTATCTGCGGAACGACCGGGACAATACCGTTTTCAACAGCTATTTCCTGCACAGTGCGGAGGAACAGATTTTGCGGTCGAGATTCGAACAGTCGGGAACCGATGCTTTGAACAGCTATTCCGGCAAAATCGAATACAAACACGATTTCAATGCCAAGCACAGCCTGACGGCCGGATTCGAAGGCACCCGCACCGATTCCGAATCGGATTTTTACTATACTTCCGTCGTCGACGATCAATATATTCCCGACACGGGGAAAAACAATTTCTTCTCCTATCGAGAGACTTATATTGCGGGATTCCTCTCTTACAGTTGGCGAATCAACGACAAGTGGTCGGGAATAGTCGGTGCCCGTCTCGAAAATGTCGATGCCCGCGGCAACCAAAAAGCGACAGGAGACAAAATTACCAGACACGACCTGAATCTTATTCCTTCCCTATCCGTCATGTTCGCTCCGAATGCGAACCACCGGTTGTCTTATAACTTGTTTTCGATAGCGGCCCGGCCCGGATATTACTCTCTGAATCCTTTCGTCTTTTGGCTGAATCCTACGACCTACAAGGAGTTCAATCCCGACCTGAAAACAGCCCGGATGTACTCCAACGGTCTGACATATACGCTCAAAGGCGCCTATACTTTCCTGTTCAGTTACATGTATGTGGCCGACTGCACCAATAACTTTCAGATTCCGGTCGACGGCAAATACACAAAGCTGAAAAACCTCAACTACGGGGACCTGCATTCCTTCAGCTTAGGTTTCAACTGGAACAAATCCCTGCTGAATGACTACTGGTACGTCAAAATTGCCGCCAACGGAAATTACAGAAGGGATAAAGGACATGCGGAGTCGTTGGTTATCGACAATTCGGATTTCTATTACGACGCATCGATTTTCTCGAATATCGTACTTTCCAAGAAAAGCAACTGGAGCGTGACGGTCAATGCCTCTTACACGGGAAAAATGAAACTCGCTTACATGGAAATCGATCCCAAAGTACGTCTTTCGCTGGGTGTCAAAAAGATCATTACGCAGGATTGGGTGATAAATTTCGGGGTGAACAACTTGTTTCTCAACAGGAGTACGACAAAACAGACATACGACATTTACAGATTCCTAACCAAAGCCAAATACTATTCGACCGAAGCATTCGTAAACCTTTCCTACTCTTTCGGCAACAAGAAAAGCTCCGGAGCGCAGCAGAGAAGAAATTCATCGCAGGAAACCACACTGAGACTGAAAGAATAATCACATAAACCTCAGTCATCTGAGTTATTGTTTAACTTAAAACTTTTATTCTATGGATGCTAAACTTAGTAAATTGAGATTGTTTGTCGATTCTCTGGAAAGAGAAGAGATTAACGAAGAAGAGCAGGCTCTTATGCTTATGGGTGGATACGGCGGCGGTGGAGGTAATGTTGCATGCAACAATACCGGCGACTGCAGAGGAAGTAGCAATGTAAACAGTTGTACAAATGCCAACCTTTGCTAAATTTCTGTATTAAATTTTTATTCGGGAGGTATTTTACCTCCCGAATAAATCTCTGATCCTATAAAATTCGCTCAGCTATTATATTTTTCCCATTAATGGATCTGTTATGATGAAATACAGTATGTACAATACGCTTGTTTCGTTAACCGATAAATACTCTTTATTATACAACTCCTATTCGAATATTTATCTGGTTTTATCCTCTACATTAAGAAATGCGATTGAAAACTTTACGCTTGAAATCATAAACAAATTATACCCCGTTTTGTATTGTCAGCTTGTAGAGGCAGGATGCATTATAAATGACTCTGAAAACGAAATTGAATTAGTAGAAAAACGAATCAGAACAGTAGACCAAAATGACGATACTTTTTGGTTGACAATAAACCCGACAATCAACTGCAATTTCCGATGTTGGTATTGCTATGAAAAACACATCTCAAAGTCCAAGATGAATAACAATGTATTGAACAATACCTTGCTGTTTATGGATAAAACTGCATCTCAGCAAAACCTGAAAACATTTAATCTGAATTTTTTTGGAGGAGAACCGCTACTTTATTACCAGGATGTGGTTTTGCCTATCATGGAACATTATAATCGACTGCTAAAACGAAATTCGTTAGAAGGTTTTATCGGTTTTACAACCAATGGCTATCTGATTGATGACAAAATGATTGTGAGTTTCAAAGAAAATCGGGTAGATTCTTTTCAAATCACCCTTGACGGATTTGGGAAAGAGCATGATAAAACCCGCCATTTATATGGAGGGAAAGGGTCTTTCGACAAGATTGTGGAAAATATCATCAAATTGTTACAATGTGGTTTTCACGTTATTTTGAGATTGAATTATACGAGGAATAACGTTGCTGACATGCAACGGATCGTTCCATTATTCGATTCATTGTCTGTAGAAGAAAAGCAAAAACTTTCGGTCAACTTCCAACAGGTCTGGCAAGATAAAGATTCAGCCGAAGGAGAAATACGCAAACATAATGAAGTGGATAGTTGTATGGCGCTTTTTGACGATGCAGGAATACACACTTCGCATAATGTACATGATTATATTTGGAATTCATGTTATGCGGATAAAAAAAACCAACTTGTAATCAATTACAACGGGTACATATATAAATGCACTGCCCGGGACTTTAATGATGTGAATAAAGTAGGCATCCTTTCGGACGGAGGAACGGTTGATTGGGAGAGAGAAAAAATCGACCGATGGAGTAATATACGTTTTACTAATCCAGAATGTCGAAAATGCCGCATCGGAGCTATCTGTGCTGGCGGATGCACGCAACGGCATATAGAACTTTCCGGACAGAATGTCTGTCAATTCGGATACAGTGACAGGGAAAAAGACAATGTAGTATTGAATCATTTTTATAATCACATTATTCTGAATTCATGAGATTCCCAGTCAGAAGGCAATTGGAACTGACGGATTGTGGGCCGGTATGTATCCAAATCATTGCAGCCTATTACGGAAAAAATATTCCACTATCACAACTCAGAGAATATTGTAACGTAACACGTATCGGTATATCAATACAAGACCTTCTGACAGGGTGTAAAAGAATCGGCTTTGACAGTGTCGCAGCACATGTAAATATAAATGAGATAGGCAGAATGCCTTTACCCGCTATTCTATTCTGGAGGCAGGAACATTTTGTCGTGCTTTACAAAATAAAAAAGAGAAAAGGCACACGCTATTTCTACATTGTTGACCCTAGTTTCGGGAAAGCTTGTTTACCGGAAACAGACTTTCTACAGGATTGGACTGAGGATAATTTTCAGGGCGTAGTATGTGTGATAGAACCGACTGAAGATTTTTTCTCAATGCATAAAAGAGGGCGGACAAAAGAAATTATCAAGGAGACCTTAAGACCATTTCGTTTTTTAATAAAATACAAAAAGCACATTTATACAGCTCTGTTCTTCAGTGTTATTACCATTGTGTGTGCTTGGTTCATTCCTTTTGTATTGCAACGTATCATCGATAAAGGTATTGGCAACAAAGATCTACATTTGATTGTGTTACTACTTTTGGCTCAAGTGGGGCTTTTTATCGGAAATCTTATCTCTAACTTTCTCAGCAACACAATATTATTTAAAACGGGATTGCAAATTGGATTGGATATTACAACAAGCTATATCATCAAGCTTACCCGTCTTCCTATTAGTTTTTTTGACACCAAGCTAGGAACGGATCTGTTGCAACGTCTAAACGATGAAGATAAAATAAAAACATTCCTAACTTATACGGTAAACAATATTGTTTTAATGGGATTGAATTTTTTGGTATACTCCTCTATACTGCTCTATTATAATGCAAGCATATTTCTGATTTTTATTTTTTTTGTATCACTGACCATTATAATAGCAAAGATTACATTGATTAAGAGAAAATTGATCAACTATTCTTTATTCACCAAATATAGCGAAAAAAGAAACGTGGAATTTGAACTCACTGTTGGTATGATGGAGATTAAAACCAACAATGCTCACAAACTGTTTACAGACAAATGGGAAAACATTCAACAAAAAATAAACTCCTTGTCTATCAAAAATCTCTATCTAGAATATTGTTTAGGATCAGGAACCTCTTTTCTAAATATATTAAGAGATATCGTTATAACTGGTTCTTGCGCTTATCTCGTAATTAATGGACAGATGACATTAGGTATCATGATGACTATCACCTATGTGCTGGGGAGTTTGTCCGGCACAGTAACCCAGGTTACTGGTTTTATCAAAGGCTATCAGGATTCCAAGTTATCTTATGAACGAATAGAAGAGATTCAGAAAGTCCAAGAGGAAAATGATAAATGTGATATCACGCTCGCAGACAGTACACGGATTGAAAGTGGATTCTTTTTGGAAAACCTATCGTTCAAATATACCGGAACATTTAATCCTTATGTTCTTAACAATATCTCGGTAAAAATCCCTGTCAATAGAGTCACAGCAATCGTGGGTGCAAGCGGAAGCGGGAAAACAACTCTTATGAAACTATTGTTGTCATTTTATTATCCGCAGAAAGGCAATTTATATTTAGATGGGCAGAAAATGTTCAGGATAGACACAAATGAGTGGCACAAGCGATGTGGCGTAGTTATGCAGGATGGTTTTATTTTCAGTGGCACCATTGCTAAGAACATAGCTTTACATGAAGAAAAGCCAGACCTAAAAAGACTAGAAGAGGCAGCAAAAATAGCCTGTATAGATGTGTTTATTAATCGTTTACCTATGAAGTATAATACAAAAATAGGTAATGCAGGCATTGATTTGAGTGGAGGGCAAAGGCAACGTATTCTGATCGCAAGAGCAGTTTACCGAAATCCCGATTTTATTTTCTTTGATGAGGCAACTTCTTCACTTGATGCTAATAATGAGCAGAAAATCATGAATAATCTGAGAAAATTTTATAAAGGAAAAACGGTTGTGATTATCGCCCATCGGTTAAGCACAGTTAAAGATGCGGATAATATTATCGTTTTAGACAAAGGACGTTTGGCGGAAGAAGGAACTCACGATTCATTGGTGTGTCAAAAAGGAATTTACTATTGTTTAGTAAAAAACCAGTTAGAATTAGGACATTGAACTAGATTAAAACCATAATTAAAATTTAGCGGAGAAATAATATGTCACTGGCCATTGTAATCCCTTATTATAATATACACTTTTTTGATAAAACGTTATTTTCTTTATCCTGTCAGACCGACAAAAGATTTAAAGTGTATATAGGTAATAATAACAGCCCTAATGATCCAATGGAGTTAATAGATCATTATAAAGACGGATTGGATATTACTTATAAGGTTTTTAGAAATGAACGAGATCCTCGCCTACTAAGCAATCAGTTTATGCAATGTCTCTCTCTTATATCAGATGAAGAGTGGTTTATGATTTTAGGAGACGATGATATGTTAGATAGTGACGTAGTTGCCGAGTTTTATCGTAATTTGCCTCAAGTAGAGGCAGAGGGTCTACATGTTATCAAATTTTCCTCTGCTTTACTCAACGAGTACGATGAAATCATTTCTAACGCGTTCAGTCTATTACCAACGGAGAGTTCGACCGAACTTTTTTTTAATAAGATAATAAAAGGGAAAGTGCGATCATCTTTGAGTGAACACATTTTCAGAACTTCACAATATACGAAATATAAAATTCCGCAGTATAGTTTAGCATGGCATTCAGATGACATGATGATTATGCAATATTCTGATTTCAAAAATATTGCATGTATCTCTGATTCTGTTGTTTTTATTAGGTTTTCTAGTAAAAGTATCTCTGGGCAAACAAAATTATATATCAAAGAGAAAAAAGAAGCCTCAATTGACTTCTACTCCGACTTGTTATTCAGGTATCATAAAGAGTTCGATAATGATCAACTTCGTACTATATTGGGTCAATTGTTTTCATTTCTTTTAATGACTTATAATCCGTTTGTTTTCTACAAATATTTGCACTACGGGATAGATTTATTAGGGACGGAATGTGTTAGAACTGAATTATTAAAAGCTAAATACACTAGAGATTTTTCTTTGAAAAAACTGGATCTTTCCCATATACCAAATGTGACGGACTTTTACATTAACACTTATTATTTCCAAAATCGTTATCCAAACCCAGATAAATTCTCTGACCGACACGAGTTTCGATTTATACATACCACAATGAACGATATCGAAGATAAAGATTTCTACAATATAATAAATCGGAGTGTGGCAGAAGAAGACGATGCAATCATTCTGTGTTTCGGACCACATCATTTCAGCCCTGAATATTCCAAAAACGATTTATACAGATTCATTTATTTAGCATGTTATTATAACGCAGATGTTTTGTTCGGAGGGGGAGATGGCATTGATTCAATGTTTGAGATTCAAAATGGATTGTATTGGGTAAACCGAGTTGAAAAATCGAATTTTATTATTTTATTTAAAAAGGTATTTCCTTTATTATTAGGCATGAGAGAAACAAATAATCCGTTTATGACAGTTTTGAATTCGTCTTCGGATAAAATGATTGTTTCCCCCTTTTTTTCTATTTGATAATGTCATAAGTATCTGTAAAAAGCAAAAAAATGAAAGTTTCCGTAGCTTTATGTACATATAATGGAGAGAAATACATTGAACAACAGTTGAATAGTATTTTGAACCAAAATTATCCTGTCGAAGAGATTCAAATCGGTGATGATGGATCTAGTGACAAAACGATCGATATTATTGACTCTTTTCGGAAAAAATTTGACCGGCTATATCTTACAATTAATGAAAGGAGATTAGGCCCTTTAAAGAATTTTGAAAATACGATCAAAAGGTGTAGAGGCCAATATATTTGTCTAGCCGATCAAGATGATATATGGTATCCAGAAAAACTGGAAACCGTAATTCCGATTTTGGAAAGAAATGATCGTATTCAGGCTTGTTTCTCGAATGCAGGTCTTATAGATGCAGAAGGTCACAAAATAGCAGGAAGTTTATGGGAGGCTTTTGGAATGAAGAGAAACGATGAATGTGTCATTACAACGGAACGATTATTCGAATCTCTTTTAAGATTCGGGAACCTTGTTACCGGCGCGACAGTCGTTTTCAAATCTCGAAGTATAGACAAATTCATTCCGTTTAATCAAAGATATGATAATGAATTACATGACCTGATAATTGCTCGACAGTTATCTCTCAATAATGAAATATTACCATTAGATAAAGAATTAATGAGTTATCGGGTACACGATACTCAATATGCTGGGATTCCGAACAAGAAACTATGGAATTGCTTGTTTGAGATAAAGAAAGCAATCTTATCTCAGAACTTACAAATACTCGATTATAATGTAGTTCGTGCTTGCTGTTGGAACTATTACAAGAGTTCCATTAATGAAATAATGTTCAATGCCCAAAAATCAAGTTATCGAATAAAAAAATGTTTTATAGAATCACAAAACAGTTGGAATAGTATAAAAAAGCAAAAATGGACATTATACGATAACAACATAGATAATGGACATCGAAACATTAAATTCAGCATGAAAATATCAGTATGTTATTTTATTGGATATACGGAGACACAACTCGATGAGAATGATTTAAGATACATTGATGAACTCCGACATTATTTTGATAAAGTAATTGTGCTTACTAATCATGTTCCACCCTCTTCTTTGAGTACAGAATATATGTTAGTCGAGAATAAAGGTTATGATTTCGGTTTTTTATATCAAGCCATTCAACATACAGATTTATCACAGTGCCACCTAATAGGATTTGTGAACAATAGCAACATGTTGCTGAAGAACAAAAACTTGAAAGACATATTTCATTGGTGCTATACGAGTGATTCTCTTTTTTGCGGAATAACGGATAGTTACGAATCTCCAATTAAAGCTAAACCGGAAGATTCCTACCATCTTCAAAGTCATTTCTTGATATTCAAGGACAGAGCCATTTCTTTACTTCGGAATTTTTTCTCAACAATGAGATTCGAAAAATTTTTCAGTGTAAAAAACAAAGAATTACTTAGAAAATTAATTATATATAATTGTGAAATCGGACTGACTCAGTACATGATAAGGCATGGTATTGAACCTGCTTCATGGATTCAATCTGTTGAATTTAGTACGAAATACAAAATGCCAGTACATACCATAAATCTACACTCTACTTTTTGGGAAGAAATTATAAAAGCTGGCTATCCATTGATTAAGAAAAAAATAGTAGCAAATAAATGGGATGACATAATACCGAACAAACAAAACATAAATTTATATTTATAATTTAACCCAGAAACAAACAACTCATGAAGTACAAAACAATTATATGTGCTATATTGAAAGATGAAACTCCATATCTTGAAGAATGGATTAAGCATCATTTGGCAATAGGAGTAGAACATTTCGTTCTTTACGATAACAATAGTGCAATTCCCATACGGGAAACTTTAAAAACCTATATTCGTACAGGTGATGTTGAAGTAATCGAATGTCCTATTGTGGAAAGTCCGCAGTTAAAAGCTTACAACCATTGTTTGTTCGAAATGCATAATCGGACAAAGTGGATTGCATTTATAGATGGCGACGAGTTTATTACACTCCATAAACATAAGCATATTAGTGAATTATTAAAAGAATATGAACAATATGCAGCATTGTGTTTAAATTGGCGAATATATACAGCAAGTGGCCATATTCATAAACCTTCAGGTGAAGTAAAAAAAGCTTATACCATTCCTTTGGCAGATGATGCTCTTGTAAACAGGCATGTTAAATCCATTGTTCAGCCTAAATATGTTTGGGCTGTCGTAAATCCTCATTATGCATCGTATGATTTGAATTGTAAAGCAGTCAATGAACATTACCAAGAAGTAAAAGGTCCATTTTCTTTATTCTCCAATGAGATAGCACAAATTAGTCATTATTATTCCAAAAGTTTCGAAGAATGGTTACAGAAAATCAGTAAAGGTTTTTCTGCTTCAAACCTATTTAGGCGTAAAGTTGAAGACTTTTGGGATTATAACCCAAATATGCTTCCGCAAAGGGAAAAAATCGAAAAAGAATTTCAAAAAGAAATTCAGGAATATACGAACAACCTAAAAAACTACATCACATAGGTTTTTTAATAAGTAGAACATTTCATTGCAGTAATTAGGCTACAATTAACCGGAAGAAAAATATGGATGAAGATACAGTAAAAATAAATACACACACTTACAAATGTTTAACAGACCAATTGATTGCTACACTGCAAGTAGACAAATTGCCGTTAGGTTTAGCATCAGGGGCAATGGGCATATGTATTTATCTTTATTATGTTGGTTCCGAATATCATAACAATCGCTATACATATATCGCTCAAGACTTACTGAAACATATATTACAAAATGCCTCACAACTCCATTCTGTCGATGTTAAAACGGGAATTCCGGGGATTGGACTCGGTATCGATTATCTAGTCCGCAATAATTATGTATCCGGAAATATCAATAATATTCTTTCCGATGCAGATAACTATATTTTTAGAAAACTAGACAATGACATGGAGTGTCAGAACATAGATACACTCAACTCTCTATATTTACTTTATTATCTTTGTCGAAGATTGAAAAATCTACAAAACGAAGAAAATATATATTTATTCCAAGCTCTTATTCGGCAACTTCTAAACTCTGTGTATAAGGATGGGGAGTCGCTCTTTTGTAAAGAACCGCTCACTTATACCATAGATTACGAGTTGCCTCATTTTCTTAACATATTATCGCACATATACGAATTGTCTTTTTACAATGCCCGATTGATTAATATGTTAGATGCAGTTTGTGTAAAGACATTATCTTCATTACCGTATTTACACACCAATAGATTGTTTTTATTGTGGGGACTGGATAAAATCTATACGCACATTAAACGGCCTTGTATTGCTCAGCATATCAATATATTAAGGCGCGAAGTCAGTATTGATGCGATTTTACACGAAGAATTATTTGACAAAAATATTTTCTTTTATAATGGCTATGCCAGTATAGGATATATAATTCATTCACTTGGAGGGTATTTTGGTACGCGTTACGATGTAAACACATGTATTCGTTTAGTCATTGACAAAATTTGCGATTCTTCAATTTGGAATGCGTTATTAAATAACGACAAAATTCTTTGGAAAGCTAATAGAGGATTATTGAATGGCTTTACAGGGACTATCATGATGGTTGATAAACTCAATAAATTAACGCAATGAAAGATAACCTTAAAAGTCTTACTTTTCTTTTATTAGTACGTATAGACACGATTCAACGTTTAGAGAATACAATGATCGTCGTTGAATTGTTATGCAGGTATTTTGATACGAATGTAATGGTTCGAGAAGCAGGGTTGTATAACAATAATATTTTGGCATCCTTGTTAAAAAAGAAGGTCAAGTATGAGTTTGTGGAAGATTTGGACCCTATACTGCACAAAACAAGGCATTTCAATGAAATGTCTTTACATGTAAATACCCCATATATGGCAATATGGGATGTCGATATCGTACCCGAAAAAAGGGTAATTATTGATTGTGTGCAAAAATTAGAAAAAAATGAAGCGGACGTGGCATATCCGTATAACGGGAATTGTTATAATGTATCCAAACTATTGCGCGAACTATTTATTAAGAAGAAAGACATCCGCTTGTTACACAGACATAAAAATAAAATAAATCTGTTACATAATCAACCTTTAGTTGGAGGTGCAGTTCTTGTGAAAAAGGATCGTTTTATCTTTTCTGGAAAAGAAAATGAAAAAATATACGGTTGGGGAGATGACGATTTCTGCAGATATTATCATTATTTAGCACTGGGGTTCAAAATATACAGGGCAAGAATTTGCCTTTTTCACTTATGGCATCCTAGACAAGAAAATAGTTGTTATGAAAATAATATCAGTCGTGACCTATCCAAAAGAGAGTTATTCATATCGCAGAATAAGGTATAAAGTGATTGTATTGCTCCTTGTTGATATTGAGAACAGAACTGAAACAACTATTCGATGCAGAAAAAACAATGAAAAGAATATTAGTGACTGGAGGAGCCGGCTTTATTGGATCGCATCTTTGTGAGCGACTTCTTCAAAATGGACACGATGTGATTTGTCTAGATAATTATTTTACTGGCAATAAAAGTAATATTCGCCACTTGTTGAATAATCATCAATTTGAGTTGGTCCGCCATGATGTCATTGAGCCGTTTTATGCAGAAATAGACGAAATATATAACCTTGCCTGTCCAGCTTCCCCGGTTCATTATCAATACAATCCGATCAAGACAATGAAAACATCCATCATGGGAGCAATTAACATGCTAGGGCTAGCCAAACGTACCCATGCGAAAATATTACAAGCTTCAACGAGTGAAGTATATGGAGATCCCTCTGTTCATCCTCAAAAAGAAGATTATTGGGGACATGTAAACCCGATTGGCTTCAGAGCTTGTTACGATGAAGGGAAGCGTTGTGCCGAAACTTTGTTCATGGATTACAATCGTCAAAATGGTGTACGGATTAAAATAGCTCGTATTTTCAACACATATGGACCAAGAATGGACATTAATGATGGTCGAGTCGTTTCGAATTTTATCATTCAGGCTCTTCGTAATGAAAATATTACTATATATGGCGATGGCACACAAACGCGAAGTTTTCAATACGTTGACGATCTTATTGAAGCCATGATATGCTTAATGGATACCGAAGACGGATTTACTGGTCCTGTCAATATAGGCTGCCCTAAAGAATACACGATTAAGGAACTTGCTGAAATGATCGTGCAAATGACCAATTCGAAATCTGTAATTGTATTTCGGCCTTTACCCAGTGACGATCCCAAACAGCGTAAACCAGATATAACACTTGCAACCCAAAAGCTGACAGGTTGGTATCCCGCCGTAACTTTAGAACAAGGGTTGCAAAAAACTATTGAATATTTCGAAAATGTTATTTATCACTAAATAATGCTCATCATTATAATCTGCTCCTGTGTTTGTTGGAACACAGGTAGAATATTCTGCGCCGACATCGGAAGTACTCCGGCAATACGGGAATCTTTATGATCGTTGGAGCGGGAACTATCATTTTCTGTACAGTTATGCCGCTTTATTAAGCAGAAAAGGGGGAATATGAGAAAAGCAATGCGATACTGACGGAATGCCAGCATTATTTTGATGATTGTGATGTACAAACTATCGTAGCGGAAAACCATTACCATTTAGGAAATTGGATACAAGCTGAGTCGCATTATTTAACGGCGGCACATATGTGCCCGAACCGCTTTTTCCCGTTATACGGATTGTATAAAATTTATATCGTTTTGAATGACAGGAATAAGGCCTTAGAGATTGCCGATAGAATTCTTGTCAAGAAAGTGAAAATCCCTTCGCAAACAGTACAACATATTATGGAAGAAATGCGAGAATACGTCAAGAGAGAATCGTGTGAATAAGGGACTCTAAAATATACAGTACCGGTACAATTATATGCTTATTTTTACAAGACGACAAGACAAAACAAAAAGAACGGCAAAGGCCGCATCGCCTTGAACAACAAATTATGGCATTCGGTTGCAAGCTGAACATCCGTCCAATTACTTACACGAGACAGATCGAAGGTTAAAAACGGTCGGAAAATATAACTTTTTTGCGTTTACCGTTGTGTCTTTGTCTGTATTATATTTATCTAATGTATCTAATAGCAGTGCGTTAGCATATAATTTCTCACATCCTTCCTCTATTAAACGAATAAAATCGCGGGCATCTGAAAAGTAATTTTTATATGCTTCTCTTACCTCTTGAGATGTATCTGCCCGCACTAATACAATATCATCGTGTGGAATCTCTTTTCCCAAAATAAACAATGATGTTAACGCATCTGGCGCATCCTTAAAAGTTTTGATTTCAAGAGTTCCGTCCGTTTTAAAAATCAGAATAGCATTTTTCTTTTTAGATATTTCTGTGTTTGTAGTATTAAGTCCTTTAAGTCGTTGTAATAGGTGAATCTCATTACTTAAAGTAATAAAGGATTTTACAAGTTCATTATTTTCAATATCAGGTAAAGGACCTTTCATATTTTCGTGTGCACGAGCTAAAATTTCACTCGCATATACCATTGATCTTTCATAACGATCATCATTACCTCTTTGAAATTTAGGTTGGTTCTCTGTTATCAAACCAATAATTTCAACAGTAGTTGACCATGCATGCTGAATACGTGTTCTGTATTGGATTTCAACATTCAATCGTTACGGATATTCTCTTGAATGAAAAAACGGGGTCTGGATTTTCAGCTCCATTATTATTCATTTCATCAAGCAAATCATTTATAACTCGGGAGGCATGTTCTGCAAGCTTTTTTTTGCATGTGTATCTATAAGAAGCAATACGTATTTAGTATTGAATGCTCCTAATGCTTGCTGAATGATTGCAGCCTTTCCTTGTATTTTGGAATTGAATCTATCAAATTTCTCGTTTATTAAGTCTTTGACACCTCGACAGAATTTAGAGACATCAGCACATGATGGCTCACCTGTACCGTCTTGACTATATTTGGATTGAACTACGAATAATTCTCCTTCATTTGATAAATATATTGCATCTATGCCATTATCATTACCTCCGTCCACAACTGCATCAGCAGCTTCTTGTTCACTACATCCACTTGTGTAATGAACGGCATAAGCAGCAAGGCAACGAGTCGTTATTTTTATATCTTTTTCTTTGTCCTTATCTTCTGCTATATCAGATGTGTCAATCTTTGTTGCGAATGCATCGCAAATTTTATTTCGAATCTGTTGGATATGAATGACGCTCATGTCTAATTATAGATAAATAATTGCTAAATTCATTCAATATACGAAATATTCATATATTTTAAATAAGACCTTGACGAGTCTTTTCTGCATGTTGTTAATCGTGCGGTAGCGGGTAAAACGTTTTATTATCTGTCTTATAATTACTGCCCAAATTCCATTTCGCTTTCATGTTCATATCACAATGAACGTGCGACAGACCATCGCGAAAGATACCATATTGATATAACGGGCATTAAAACTTTTGGTTCATGTGCTATTCGGGAATCACAACCATGTCGTTAAATACTGCCTCTGCTTGTTTGAATATTTTCTCAATCTTTACGCTATATTGCTAGTCCGAATAAAACGGCTGCAAAGTTTCACATGTAAGATCACGATAACGAGCAAAGAATTTTAATGTGACTTTTGGGTGTGGTATGTGCATCGAATAGTTGGCCTGCATTCTACTTCAATGCGGACGATCCGTTTGTATCCAGTTCGCCGATATCGTTCATTTCTGAAAGGAGAACACGTCATAGTTACAGGACTTTTCGTAGATCAGATCGTTCCACCATGCCCTGTTATACTTTTTTGAGTGTTTTCATTTTTTAGTTAAAGCTCCGCTTTGTCCGCTGTACGGTCTGCAGATCAACATAGTTATGTTTTTCAGTGCGGTCAGCACATCCCGTTATTTTTTGTTTAGGTAGTCGTTCAAGTCTTTATAGCCATCATACATTATCGAATCGTCATGTACCCGCGTTCCGAATATCGTGCGTAGTTCACCGACAAGCTTTCGGCCTGTCGTATCCTGGTCGAGGCAGCATACGATATGTTCGTATCCCTGCAATCTACCTTTTGCCCGCGGAAGCAGCGATGCGGAGTTCAGGATCAGAAAGTCTTCATCCGACGAATGCCATGACACATCGCCTTGTTTGCACAGAGTCAGATACGAAAGGTAATCAGTAAATCCCTCGAACAGCCGGCAGCTCCGGTTCGACTTCTGCGGTCTGATCCATGTCGTGTCCTTCGGAGGAATGGCCCCTTTGAAATAGCGGTTGCGTATCTCGTAACCTCCGTTGTCATTGGCAAATCCTACGGCGAAATAGAACTTGCCGCGTACGGTGTAGCGTACTTCTTTACAGAGGGTCTGCGCTATTCTAGGATCGATCTTGCGTGATTTCAGGTAATCGAGCAGTACCGGGTGAGCGAGCGGCATGATCCGGACGTTTCCGAACTCCGGCTCCGTAGGTGAGGTGTTCCTTTCCGGCATGGGGTCGAACGGAACCGAAACCGGCATATTCGCGCCGATCAGCCGCAAAAGACGGGAAACATCGTCCGTGCCGTATATTTCGGCCGCCAGCGAAATGATGTTCCCGCCCGGCCTATTCCGAAGTCGTACCATGTATTGAGACGTGTATTGACCTTGAACGAAGCCCGCGTCTCTTTGCGAAGCGGGGAAAGATACCAAAGGTCAGTACCTCGCCGTTTCACAGGCTGGAATCCGAGACCGGAAAGATAGGCGGCCAGCGGAATCGATTTTGCGGTCCGTATGTTCATCTTGATACGGTTCGCAAAATGTCCTCGCACAGGATACACCGGGACACGGCCTCGCGCAACAAGGCCATTCCGGTGGCGGCCATTTCTAAGAGTTTGCCGCGAATCTCTCCGCTCTTGTCCGAAGAGGTTTTGAAGCGATGGTAGGCCCTGCTGCCGTAACCGCAGAGGATGGACGCGAAAGATCGCATTTCTCGGTCGTTGGCCCGCGCGTTGGCGTCCATACGACGGCGGAACAGGGCGTTGAACTGTTTATCCGTCATAATAGTTGATTTTTGAATGTGATACAAAAACGGAAGCGGCCCTGTACAGTATTCCATTCTTTGTCCGTAAAACGAAACTCTGTTTTATAGCGTTTCCATTTATTGCTGCAATAAACGACTAATTTTACCGGATAACGAGAATCTTTTTTACTTAAACTCCTTCGATCGAGTTCAAGTCTTACAGTTGCCTGTTTCATGATTTAATTTTTTTTGCCGTATAATTGCCCAAGAAATGAACGAACTTCTTTTATTTATATTATGCCATAACAATGTGTAACATAATAAAATTTAGCAATTTATACAAAATCATAAACAAAACTACAAAATACATAAAACAGCTTATGGCAACTGTTAATCAGGGGGTCCTAGGTTCAAGTCCTAGTTGAGGAGCAAACCGAATAAATTAAATCAGTGAAAAAACCGATAAATCAGCGATTTATCGGTTTTCTTATTTGATCTCCCCGAGGGAAAAAATGCAATTTTATGTATTGCAACGGGGGCTAAATCGGGTACAATTCAAGTGACCGAAAAAATGTACCCGATTTGGTTGTTAGGTCGCAAATTAACAGATATTTGCATCTTTCTCAACAGCCTTCGATGTTGTCTTTTCACTCGCAAAATACCTGCGGATCATTGAGAGCCGAGGTGGTCGTTCGATGTTTGAATTTTGTGTCGGCGAGTTGGCAGTTCGCTTATTACCTTGAGAGAAAAGATTCCATGCTTTCTTGTAAAACGGAACAATTGGCTGCGTAATACGAACGGAGCAGTAAGGTACATCGATTGACCGATGACCAAAGGGGAAATAGGCGTCGAATAAATTATTGTCGCAAACTGGCTTGCAGCAAAAGACGGCCCTTACCGCTTCTCGTCGGCCGCGTCCGGGGCTTCTTGCAGTCATAGGAGCTCCGTTCGCTCTCCAACGTTTCTGTATCTGGACGCAGGCGATAAATCGTTGGTTTTCACGGCCGAAGTTAAAAATAATGCCGATAATTTACAAAAAAATCCTAAAATATTATGGAACAGCCGATTGTATCCTGGCATGATGTGCGTGTTCCGCTTCCGCTGCGCTTTCTGTACTATGCTTTTTTAACGAACGTATAAAAAGCAATTTTTCTATGTATTTATTAGATAATCAGTTGATTATGTCGTTGTTGCCGGTTGTGTCCGTCGGTTTGCAGAACCGGCTGAAAAGAAGATTTGGATGCTGCGAAAGACGGAAGGTCTCAAAATATTGCATCGATTATGAAGATTTCCAGTGACAAACCCGGTCCTGTCCGCCTCATTGAGGCGTTTCTGTGCGCATTGTTCGTTTTCTCGTTCTCTCTTGCCGAGGGGATGACGGTGCCTCCCGAAACGGGATCGCCGTTTTCGGTCTCCGACTCTACGTACCGCCGTGTGATTCGGGATGGTGCTCGGAGTATGAGTTGCTACCTGAATTATCCTCAGGGTAGTGCCAAGGTGCAGCCCGACTACCGTAGCAATGGAGAGGAGTTGGACAAGCTCGACCGATTTATCCGTCAGGTTTTCCGCGACAGTCTGATCTATGTGGATTCGATCTGTCTGAGCGGTTATTGCTCGATCGAGGGAGCGTTCGATGTGAACGACCGCCTGGCAAGGAATAGGGCGACCGGATTCAGGAAATACCTCGATGACCGGTACGGGCTGTCCTCGCGCTATCCTGTCCGGATCACTTGGGTGGCCGAAGACTGGGACGGATTAAGAGGGGCCGTCGAGGCTTCGCGCATGAATTACCGGGACGAAGTGCTTTTTCTGATCGATCAAACCGGAGTGTTCGAGGGAAGGGAGAAAAAACTGATGGACTTGGGCGGCGGCGAACCTTACGCTTATATGCTGAAAGAGTTTTTCCCGGGGCTCAGGCGGGTCGAGATTACCGTCAGCTACGATCTGCGTCGGATTATGGAGGAAAAGCTGCATCGTAAGCTTGACGAGGCGGAGTTTGAAACCGCTTTGAGCAAGGAAAGAGCTGCGGCCGAGGCCGAGGAAAGGAGACTGGCTGAACTGGAACGCCAGAAACAGCAAGCGCAGCAGGCTGCGGAGCAAGCAGCCCGTATGGCGGCCGAACGAGCGGCTTTGGCAGAGCGGCAGCGTCAGCGGGAAGCCGAGCAAGCGCGTATGGAAGCGCAGCGTCAGGCGGCTGAGGCCGCCCGACTGCAAGCCGAGCGAGAGGCGGCCGAGGCTGCCCGGCTACAACGGCAGGAGGAGCGCAAGCTTTGTCCGTTGGCCGGCGTAAAAACCAATCTGCTTGCATGGACCGGATTACTTCCCGATTTCAAAACGGCTGCGTTCATGCCTAATCTCGAAGCGGAGTTCTATTTTGCCGGCCGGTGGTCGGTTTCCGCCTCGGCTCTCTATGCTGATTGGGAATACGGCGGGGGCAAACAGTTCTGGGGAATATCCTCTTATAGCATGGAACCGCGTTTCTGGTTTCGCGACGACGGCTTGTTTCGGGGCTTCTTCGTCGGCGTATACGGAGAGGCGGGAGATTTCAACGATCAGAAAGATCGCCGCGACGACGCTGCGACCGCGACCAACTACACGGGAACGTTTTGGAGCGCCGGCGTATCGGCCGGGTATCTGCTTCCTTTGTCGCGGCATTGGGGTCTCGAGTTAAGCCTGAGGGTCGGATATCGCGGCGCCAAGTACGACGTCTATGATCGTGAGTTGCCTTATCTCTATTACAATTACTCGGACAAGGAAAACAAATTTACGCTGACCGGTCTCAGACTGAATGTCGTGTACCGTTTCGGACACGGCCGCCCTTGAGACGAGGCCCGGCCTTCCCGGGACGGGAGTGGAAAAGGACCGTTCCGGAACGAAGGCGGCCGGGAGGCTGTCGTCCGTTTTGAAAAGCGAATGAAACCAATATTTTGCCGGTTATGGGAAAACGATTGACATATGTGCTGAGCGGCTGCATGCTTTTGATCATGTGGGCGGAGAGCGGCTGCACGAAGCAAAGCCTGGACCACCGCAAGCGGGAAGGGCACGTTCATATAACCTTGCAATGGGACAAAGGTTATACGCCGGCTGGCAGCCGCTTCTATTTTTATCCCGAGGACGGAAGCGAGGCGATCGTGCGCGATTGTCCGAAGGAGGGCTTCAGCGGAACGCTGCCGGAGGGCAGCTATCGGGTCATTGTGCTGAACAGCGATGCATGGAATATCGCGCTGCGCAACGAACAGCAGCATCAAACCGCGGAAATCTACGTCTTGCCCGAAGAGGAGGGCTTGTCGGCAGTCCCGTGCATTTGTCAGCCCGGCAATCTGCTGCTGGCTGGCGGCATCAACGAGGCGGACAAGCTGGAGGTTCCTTATCGGGATACCGTCAGTGTATCGGCATCGCCTCATTCCCGTGTCAAGAAGATCCGCTTCTTTTTCAAGCTCGAGAACTTCGTGCCGGTCGTCCTGTGCAGCGGGACGCTTTCCGGAGTTTCCTCGTCGATCTTTTGCGCTACCGGTGCCTGTTCGGACGCTTCGGCAAACGTTCGTTTCGCCGCTTCGCCAGCCGAGGGGGAGTACGATTTCTCGGCCGATGTCTCTGTTCTTGATCTGGCGCGTCCCGAAGAAGCCGGCCGAACTCATTTGTTGGATCTGACCTTACAAGGAGAGGACGGGACGCTTTATCCGGTAATCCTCGATCTGACGGACTCGATCGCTCGCCTGATCGGCGAATCGGGGGGGACGGTTCCTGTCGAGATACCGTTGGATATCACCTTAGCTTTGATCGACAATACGCTCCATGCTTCCGTACGGATCTGGGATATGGGGGGCTCGGGGTCCGGAGAGTTGTGATCCTGCGGAATGCAGCGCTGAATCGAACATACGTAAACCAAAAGAAAATCATAATAGAGCATGCGAACACTCATACTGCTTTCGATGGCGGCCTTCTGTCTGCTCGGAGGATGTTCCCGGACGGAAGGGGAACGGGACTCTCAAACCGAAATCCGTCTCGGGACCAAGGGCGTTACCCGGGCTGTCAATACGCTCGGCGACCTGTCCGATGTCGGCGACCGGATCGGTATTTACGGCGTTCGGATTGCCGGTACTTCGGCCGGCGCTTCTGGAAAAGAGAGCTGGGGCAACGAACTGGTCATGGATAACGTGCGTACCAGCGACGTCGATCCTTCGACGGGAAGCATCGGCTGGGCTGGGCATTACTATTATCCGCTGGAGGAAGATCGTTCCGTCGAATTCTGCGCCTATCATCCCTATGCCGCAGCCGGTTCCGACGGAGATTGTTTCGTGGAGGCGCCGGCGCCGGGGAAAGCTCCCGCGCTGCATTTCACCTTGAGTGGGCAGGAGGATGTCATGTGTGCCGAGCCCGTCATAGGCAGCCGCAGCCGAGTACCCGGTCCGCTCGAGTTCCGGCACGTCCTCACCCAGTTGCGTTTTAGGCTGGTCGATCCCGAAGGTGCGTTCGCGGGGGAGACTCTCGACGAGATCGCCTTGCTGGATGTGAATACGACGGGAGTCATGGATGTCGAGACGGGAGCGCTGGGCGCATGGGGCGATCCGGCCGAGCTGGCGGTACCCGGGATCGAAACCGTGCCGATTACCGGCTCGGAGGAGCTTCCGCAGGAAGTTGGCGGCGAGGTCATGCTGCAACCCGGTTTGTCCTCTTTCGTCATTCGGGTCGTCACCTCGCGCGGGAGCTATGATCGTGTCGTCATTCGTCCGACCTCCGTGATGGGGGAGACTGTCGAAACCTCGTTCGCCGCCGGTCGCTCATATTTGATTACGCTGACTTTCCGGCCTCTGACCGGTATTTCTCTGAGCGCTACGGTCGTCCCGTGGCAGATGGGCGGAACCGGTTCCGGTGTCGTGCAGTAGGCGTCGTCTGAGTCTACCCTTTGAGATCGATATTTTGATGGTTCACTTAACTTTTATTAGCAATCCTTAAAAATTTTCCGAAATGAAAAAGGTATTTCTTTCCGCGCTTGCCATAGCGGCTATGGCAAGTTGCTCGAAAACCGAGTTGTCGAACACTCCGGACGGCTCGGTCGAGATCAAGGCGAAATCGACGGCTTTGAGCATTTCTACCAAAAGCCCCTACGAAGGTACGATTTCTTCTGGGAACCCGCTTACGGCTCAGGTGTTGGTTTCTAAAACCGACGGCAACTACACCTCACGGTATTGCGACGGCGAGATGACATTCTCGGACGACGGCACGACCGAAGCGTCGTTCGCTACGCCGCAGTATTATCCGGCAGATGGTAGCGTCCTCTACCTTTGCGGACTCTATCCTTCCGATTTGGGCGGTTGGGGCACTGTAACCGAAAGCGCTTCCCGCACGTTCGACGGCAAAACCGACATCATGGCTGCCGCTCAGCAGCAGTCATCCAAGAGCGAGGCCCAGACGGGCACTTATCCCACGATGCAGTTTAAGCATCTGTTGACCAAGCTGGTCGTCAAGCTGGTTGCTGAAGACGACGCGGCCGTTACCGCATGGGGCAATGTGACCGATATCAGTTTGGTCGGGGTCAACGGCTCGCAGAAGCCCTATTCCAAGGTGGAGGTTGCTTTGCAGAATGGCACGGCCGTGACCGGCTCGGCTTTCTCGACTACCGTGAAAAATTTTTCGTTTTACACGATGACGGAGAACGCGTACAATGATGTGGCTTTTTCTGCTCAGACGCTTGCGTTGACCAAGACTGCGGCCAATGCCGCTTATTCGCTGGTAGCGCCTATTACTGCTACGGGCACCGGGGATTTCAAACTGAAGATTACCACGCAGAAGGATGCCGAGTCGCCTTTTGTCAATGAAGTGGCCGTCGACCTGAAAGATATGTCGAGCTCGACTTTCACTGGCGACACGCAGGGCAAGGCTTTCGAGATCACGCTGACTTTTAAGGCTACCGAGATTCAGGCCAAGGCTTCCGTAAAGGAATGGGAAAAGGCCGGTACGGCTACGGGTGAGATCAAATAGCCGCAACCTCTTTGTCCCGGGCGGAGCTTTTCCCCGGACTCCGGGACATGCCAAGGGCGGAAGGGGTTGGAGCTCCCCTTCCGTTCGCGATGAACAACAACCAAATCGATTGTCATGAATGCACATGCAGGAAAATGGATCCCTTGGATCTGGGGATTGCTGGCCGTGGCTTTGCTGGGCGGCTGTTCAAAGGATGAGTCTTTGAAGTCGGAGCCGGGTCCTGTGCCCGGTCCGGACAGAATCGAGATTCGTTTGAGCGGCGGAATCGCCCTTTCCGATGCCGGGTCCAAAGCTCTCGCTTCGCTGCCGGCCACCCGCGCGGTCGTCGATGCGAATCATGAGGCCGATCTGCGGGTTTCTTTCGCCCGCATCGATCAGAACGGGGCGGACGGCGGTTGGCCGTCTTACACGACGGCTTCCGTGCTTGGCGCGACTTGCAAAGGGAATGCGGCCGGCGTGACCGGAGCTACGTCGATCGTGTTCGACGTGCCTCAGTATTACCTTGTCCGCGAGACTAACAACGGCACGAAGCTGGTCGGTTGGTATCCGCAGGCGGAGGCAGCCGGCGGAGTCGTCGCTTGGACGATCGACGGCGTGAGCGACGTCATGCTGACCGATGAGCTGGAAGGCAACAAGAATGCCGACGCCCGGTTCGGAACTGCCGGCAAGATTTTCGAGTTCGCTCATTGCTTGACCCAGTTGAAGGTTTGGGCCTATGCGGTCGACGAGGCGGCCAAGAATGTCTGGGGAACGATTCCCGAGGGCGGGATCGTGCTGAAAAGCCAGTTCCCTACGTGCAAGGTCGAGTTGCCTGCGACGGTGACTTTCGAGGGTATTCCCGCCGATCTCGCGCTTCCGGCCAAGAAGGCGGCCGACGACGGCGCGATCGGCTATCCGCTCGCACTTCCTGTGGCTGCCTCTTTCGATGAGGCCGACGCGGCGGCGTGCGGTTACGCTTTGGTGGCTCCGATCGCTGTCGGCGGGACGCTGACTTTGTCGGTCGCCACCTCGGAAGGCGGTACGCGCGATGTGCCGCTGACGCTTCCTGCGGCGGGATTCGGGGCCGGCAAGGCTTACGATGTGGTGCTGAAATTCACTTCGACTCAGATTACGCCCCAAGCCACGATCTCTCCATGGGAGGAAGCCGGCGACCGAATCGAGGTGATTCTTTAGGACTCTCTTGCGATCGGGACGGTCCGATAACGGAAAATGTCTCCTTCTCCGTCCGGCGGAAACGGTCGGGGGGAGGAGAGTGCGGGGGACGAAAACCCGAAACAAAAAAAGTAGAAAACACGTCATGAAAAAAGCGTTCATCATATGGTTGGCGTTGGCCGTCGCGAGCGGATGCAGCAAGGCGGACGGTCCTGCGCCGGATACGGGTGGTACGGAGGTCGGCTTCAGTCTGGCCGGCGTGAGCGCCGAGGTCTCGTCGTCCGGCGCCGTGTCCTCGGTCTCCCGGGCGGGGGCGTCCGGTCTTTCGTCCGGCGGTGCGACGCGCGCTATGTCGGAAAATCTGGCGCCCGGCAGCACCGTGCGCGTGCTGGCTTATACGCGCCGTGCCGCGGGGGCGGCTGCCGACATAGAACGGGATACCTATGTGGCCGAAGCCACTTATCGGGTGAAAGACGATTATTCGCTCGAACCTTGCGTGGTGGATGGGATGACCGGCGTCGCGACGGGCACGGCCGGAGCTTCTCCGATGCGGCTGCGGACGGGGACATATGATTTTTATGCGCTCACTCCGGCTTTGTCGCTTACCGGGCACAAGGAGGCGAGCGTCGCTCACGGGACGGACTACGCCTGCTCGCTGACCGCCGCCTGCGCCGTGGCGACGCGGCAGGACGTTTCGACCCAGACCGTCGTGCTGGCTACGCTCGAACGGAAGTGCAGCCGGCTGGCTTTTTCGATCACGCGCAAGGCCGAGAACGTCGCCAAGGCGGTTATCAATTCGGTCGAGTTGTCGGGCATCGCCCGTTCGCCCGCTGCGGCGCTTCTTTGCGAGAACTTGCCGACTGGAGCCAACGACGGCGGCTACGAGTTTCCGCAGGGGACCTTCGTGCAAGGGGCGGAACCTTATCAATATTCGGGTACGGACGAAGTGCTGCCCAAGAGCGATGCGGCTTTCGATCTGCAAATGAGCGTGACCTTCAACGAGGCGGATCGGGCGACCGACTTGCAGGCGACCGTGCCGGCCATGGCCTTCGATCCCGGTAAGCGCTATAATTTCGACCTTTCGCTGCAAGGCGGCTTCATCGTGCTGACTCTTCAGGTCACCCCTTGGAACGTCGATCCCGTGTGGGATACCTCCGTGGGCGAGCCGCCCTATGCCAGCGTCGTGGTCGGCAGCTGGGAGATCAGGGAGTGGAGCGGCGAGATCGGGGGGGAATTTCGTCCCGGTGCTCGATCCCGGCAGCTGGTCGGAGAATCCTCAGTGGGATTCGGAGATCGGTGGCTGAGCCGCAGCGGCGGCTCAGTCGCAAGCGATAAGCGAATGAAACGAACGAATCATAAACGAAAACAGTGAAGATCATGAAAACTTTCAGGGAAACGGCGCTGCTCCTTTCCGCCGCCTTGTTTTTGACCGCCTGCGGCAAGGAGGCGGTGCAGGAGACCGGGCCGTCCGGTTCGGTCAGCGGCAGGAAAGTCGAGATGACTTTCGGGCTGTCCGCTTCGGGCATGACGAGCCCGGCTGCATTCATCCCCGTGACGGCTAAGGCGGCCGGCGCGGACGAGGCTCTCGTTCTGGAGACCGGCGCGCAGGAGCCTCTCACGCGCGGCGCCTCGCTGAGCGGCGATGAGGAAGGCAAGCTGCACGGGTTGTGGGTGTTGCAGTTCGACAATACGACGTCTGCCGGCAAGCTGGTCTTGCGCGAATACCATGCGGCCGGAGAAATTCAGAATGACAAGTTGAGCGTCGCGCTTTACGATGCCGCTGCGACGAAGGTCTACTTCGTGGCCAACGTGGCCGACGACAAATTTTCGTCGCTTCCGCTCAATACCACGACGCTCGGCGCGTTCGAGACCTCCGTGCTCGACTTCGCCGACGAGGCTGCGGCAGGCAGCAGCGGCAACGGCCTGCCCATGGCGGGAGTCTACGAAGGCGCCGCTTCGGCCGCTACGGCGGATATCTCCCTTCGCCGCATGGTCGCCAAGATATCGTTCACTTGCAAGGTCGATCTGGCTATGAGTTCGGAATCTTTCGTATTGAAGAAGATCGGTCTGAAAAGCGTGTCGAATCGGACGAGCTATAAGAACCAGACCGTTCCCGGCGGGACGACGGGTCTCTATCCTGCCGCCGAGGCCGGTAATTTCGCCGATTACGCCGAGGTGGACGTGACGGCTCAGGGCTCCGATCCGACGGCCATGGCGACGACGGGCGTTACGCAGGTATGGTATGTGCCGGAGAACCTGCGGGGTGTCGTCGCCGGACTGACCGAGAAGCAGAAGGGAAGCCGGAACGCTCCGGAGTACAGTACTTTCATCGAGATGTCGGGCGACTATACGCAGGGCGGCGAGACATTCGAGGTGACGTACCGGATTTACCCCGGGGAAAACGCCTCGACCGACTTCAATGTGGTGCGCAACTACCGGTACGCGATCGCTACGATCATCAAGGGCATCAACGAGAACGACAGTCGTGTGACGGTCAACAAGGGCGAGGATCTGAGCAAGGACGGCGAGACGGCCAATTGCTACCTCGCACACAAGGCGGGTACGGTCTATAAGTTCGACGCCACCGTCAAAGGCAACGGGGCCGTGACCGCGGCTTACAACGCCAATGGCCAGAACGCACCGGCCATCGACGGGACTCAGACTCTCAGCCCGGTTTCGGCCAAGGTGCTGTGGGAAACCGGCAGCAAGGGGAGCGTCATCGCGGACGGTTCGTTGAAAGTCGATAACAAGGGATACGTCTATTTCACGACGGCTGGCGACAAGGGGAGCGACATCGCCGAAGGCAACGCGCTGATCGGTGTCTTCTCCGGTGCCGACGGCAGCGGGACGCTGCTTTGGAGCTGGCACGTCTGGGCGACCCGTTACGATCCGGAGACCGACAACGACACCTATGTTACCCGGGCCTTGGCAGCTTCGGGTTCGGGGAACGGCAGTATTGTCACGACATCTTCCCGCAGCTATACCGTGATGCGGTTCAATCTGGGAGCCGATGCCTCTTCGGCCGAGGGAACCGTCGGTCGCTACGGCCTGTTGTACCAGTGGGGCCGCAAGGACCCGTTCGTCGGTGCGGCTGCGTTGAATAGCACGGGAACGAGCTATGCCGCGACGTCCAATGCGACGGGATACGAATGGAAGAACAGAAAGAACAGCGAGGCGGTCGCTGCCGCTACTGCCGATGCCAGCATCGGTTATGCGGTTCAGCATCCGACGGAGTTCCTGTTTTATAGCGGGTCGCCCTATGATTGGTTGAACGTCTCGGCCAATTCGGATCAGCGCGACAATCTGTGGGGCAATCCCAACACGGCGGTTACCCGCCCCAATGCTTCGCAGGGCAGCAAGTCGATCTACGATCCCTGTCCTCCCGGCTGGCGCGTGGCTCCGCAGGATACTTGGACCGCTTTTGCCAAGAACGGGACCGGAGGGAGCAGCCAGCAGAATGTCTATCCGGATACTTTCAGTGCGGGTTATTCGTTCTATTACGATGCCAATGACGCCTCTTCGGGAAAAACCGCGTTTTTCCCTGCTGCGGGCCTGCGCAACAACAATAGCGGCGAGTTGGCCAACACGAGC
>ERZ857785.871-NODE-871-length-37168-cov-31.435373_pt1 | contig 37168 bp, 20 predicted proteins | sample MGYA00519763_ERZ857785 | MGnify/ENA primary metagenome ERZ857785 (study PRJEB31778, sample SAMEA3449365) | human gut metagenome | biome: human gut; feature: human-associated habitat; material: faeces | place: United Kingdom | collected 2010/2012 ...
GACTGATCGGTGCACTGGTTTATACATTCAGTGACACATTCTGGTTCTCGGCCGTAGAAGGTGAAGTATATGCCTTCTCCTCTCTGTTTACCGCTGTCGTTTTCTGGTTGATTCTGAAATGGGAAGACGTGGCCGACCAGCCTCATAGCGACCGCTGGATTATCCTCATCGCCTATCTGACGGGATTGAGTATCGGTGTCCATTTGCTGAACCTGCTTTGTCTGCCCGCCATCGTACTGGTATACTACTACAAGAAAACTCCAAACGCTACCGCCAAAGGTTCGCTAATTGCGTTATTCGGTTCAATGGTACTCGTTGCAGCCGTGCTTTACGGCATCGTACCGGGCATTGTGAAAGTAGGCGGCTGGTTCGAGCTGTTGTTTGTCAACGGACTCGGAATGTCGTTCAATTCAGGCGTAGTGGTTTATATCATTCTGCTTGCAGCGGCTCTGATCTGGGGCGTATACGAAAGCTATACCGAAAAGAACAAAACGCGCATGGCTATCTCCTTTATTCTGACGATTGCTCTACTGGGTATCCCGTTCTACGGACACGGAGCCAGCAGTATCATCATCGGTATTTTGGTTATTGCCGCACTGGGACTTTATCTTGCTCCGAGTGTACAGGCTAAAATCAAAGAGAGATGGCGTATCACCGCCCGCACCATGAACACAGCATTACTGTGCACCATGATGATCGTAATCGGGTATTCTTCTTACGCACTGATCGTTATCCGTTCTACTGCCAACACTCCGATGGATCAAAACTCACCGGAGGATATATTCACCCTGGGCGAATACCTCGGCCGTGAACAATACGGAACCCGTCCGCTCTTCTACGGCCCTGCTTTCTCTTCGAAAGTGGCACTTGACGTAAAAGACGGCTATTGTATTCCGCGCCAATCGGAAGCAGGAAGTAAGTTTGTCCGCAAGGAAAAGACTTCGCCCGACGAAAAAGACTCTTATATCGAACTTCCCGGACGTGTGGAATACGAATATGCACAGAATATGCTTTTCCCGCGTATGTACAGTTCGTCACACGCACCGCTCTACAAACAATGGGTAGACATCAAGGGATATGACGTTCCTTACGACCAGTGTGGAGAGATGGTGATGGTAAACATGCCTACCCAATGGGAAAATATCAAATTCTTCTTCTCCTACCAGCTAAACTTCATGTACTGGCGTTACTTCATGTGGAACTTTGCCGGACGGCAGAATGACATACAGGGTAGCGGAGAAATTGAGCACGGCAACTGGATCACCGGTATTCCGTTTATCGACAACCTACTGGTAGGTAACCAGGAATTGCTTCCGCAAGATCTCAAAAACAATAAAGGACACAACGTATTCTACTGTCTGCCGCTGATTCTCGGCTTAATCGGACTCTTCTGGCAGGCTTACCATAGCCAGCGAGGTATCCAGCAATTCTGGGTGGTATTCTTCCTGTTCTTTATGACAGGTATCGCTATCGTGCTCTACCTCAACCAAACTCCTGCACAACCCCGTGAACGAGACTATGCGTATGCCGGTTCGTTCTATGCCTTTGCCATCTGGGTAGGTATGGGAGTGGCAGGTATCATCCGCATGTTGCGAGATTATGCCAAGATGCAGGAACTTCCGGCAGCCGTTCTGGCTTCAGTGCTCTGTTTGTTCGTCCCCATCCAGATGGCGGGACAGACATGGGATGACCACGACCGCAGCGGACGCTTCGTTGCCCGCGACTTCGGACAGAACTACCTGATGACTTTGCAGGAAGAAGGCAACCCGATTATCTACACCAATGGTGATAACGATACCTTCCCATTGTGGTACAATCAGGAAACGGAAGGTTTCCGTACGGATGCCCGCACCTGTAACTTAAGTTACCTGCAAACAGACTGGTATATAGACCAGATGAAACGTCCGGCCTACGATTCTCCGTCACTCCCTATCACTTGGGACCGTGTGGAATACGTGGAAGGACAAAACGAATATATCTCTATCCGTCCGGAAATGAAAGCTCTTATCGACAGCTATTTCAAACAGGCAAACGAACTGGCTGCACAGGGAGACACTACCATATTGTCGCTCGTTCACTCCATCTTCGGTGAGAATCCTTATGAACTGAAGGAAATCATCAACCGCTGGATGCTTGGCAAGAACGACCAATTGAAAGAACTTCTCAAGAAGACAGGAAAAGAGATACAACTTCCGCTCATCCCTACGGACAGCATCGTCATGAAGATAGATAAGGAAGCCGTACGCCGCTCCGGCATGAAAATACCGGAAGCTCTGGGCGACTCTATCCCCGAATACATGACAATCACCCTTAGAGACGCCAACGGCAACCCGAAACGCGCCCTCTACAAGAGTGAGCTGATGATGCTCGAAATGCTTGCCAACGCTAACTGGGAACGTCCTATCTATATGGCAATCACCGTAGGAAGCGAAAACCATCTGGGCATGGGCAACCACTTCACACAGGAGGGTCTCGCCTACCGCTTCACTCCGTTCGATACGGACAAACTGGACAGCAAGATCGACAGTGAAAAGATGTACGACAACCTGATGAACAAGTTCAAGTTCGGCGGTATCGACAAGCCGGGTATCTACATCGACGAGAACGTGATGCGTATGTGCTACACGCACCGCCGTATCTTCACGCAGCTCGTAGGACAGCTTATCAAAGAAGGTAAGAAGGACAAGGCACTCGCTGCACTCGATTACGCCGAAAAGATGATTCCGGCAATCAACGTACCGTATGACTGGGCAAATGGCGCCTTCCAAATGGCAGAGTCTTATTATCAACTGGGACAGAACGAGAAAGCCAACAAGATTATCGACGAGCTTGCCAACAAGTCGCTCGAATACATGATCTGGTATCTTAGCCTGAACGATAACCAGCTTGCCATTGCCAGCGAAAACTTCGTGTACAACGCCAGTTTGCTTGACGCCGAAGTCCGCCTAATGGAAAAATACAAATCAGAAGAACTCGCAAAACATTACTCTACGCAACTCGATCAGCTATACAACGAGTACGTGACGAGAATGAAAGGGAAATAATTTAGGTATGAAGTAATAAGTATTAAGTATTAACGTAGCTTCCGGCATGTTTTCCGTAAGGTATAATACTTAATACTTATTTCCTAATACTTCAAAACACAGACTCTCATGTTTATAGAACAACCACCTTGGCTTTTCCGGGCGTTGTATCCACAAGCTATCTTCCGGATGGACCCGAATGAGCGGGCAGTCTATCTGACTTTCGACGACGGCCCCATCCCCGAAGTAACTCCCTGGGTACTGGAAATACTGGAAAAGCATCATATTAAAGCTACCTTTTTCATGGTAGGCGACAATATACGCAAACACCCGGATGAATACCGGATGGTGGTAGAGCACGGACACCGCATCGGTAACCATACTTTCAACCACATCCGTGGATTTGAATATTCCAATCCGGATTACCTGGCAAATGCCAGAAAGGTAGATGATATTATTCATTCCGATCTCTTCCGTCCACCACACGGACACATGGGATTCAGGCAGTATTATACGTTGCGCTATCATTACCGCATCATTATGTGGGATCTCGTGACCCGCGATTACAGTAAGCGGATGCGCCCGGAACAAGTGCTGAACAACGTGAAACGCTATGCGCGAAACGGTTCTATCATCACTTTCCACGATTCGCTGAAGTCATGGAACAACGGTAACCTGCAATACGCACTTCCCCGTGCCATCGAGTTCCTGAAAGAGGAAGGTTATGAATTCAAGGTGTTATAATCTTTGAAAAAACAGAAACTTCGAAAAGAGCAGAGCTTCCTGATAAGAAAGAAAAGGTTTCTGATGAATAAAAAAGCTCCCTGATAAGAAAAAAAATATAAGCCGAGGTATTATGCCCCGGCTTTTGTAGTTTAAAGCCCGTTTCGTGCCCAAAATTGAAAGATCCCTCCTCTTTCTTACAAGATGCCAGTGCAACCGCATTTCGCCTGGTAAAGGGCAAAAAAAGGCAAAAAGAGGGCAAAACAACCTGCATTCAAAAAGTTTCTGATTCACATTACCATTTCCAACCGTATTTTTTTATACATTTGCAACGGTCTCTTCCGCAGAAAGCCTCCGGGTGGCGAGGGAGAGACGTTTATATTGAGAAGACGTTTACAAGCGTTTGTCATTTGTGTTCAGAACTTCGCAAACTTTGACCTATCGGAATGACTAACAGCAACAAAGACGTCCTCCTGATGTGTATTTATATACATCCGTGCCTCACTTTGGAAAACAAAGGGAGGCTACGGGTGTTGTACATATCGGCGTGGGCTTTCTGCGTTGTTCGTTCCCGATAGTTGGCATTGCGAAGGCCTTGAACACGGAACGGACGAAGGTGAGAGATTCCCACGCCTTTTCTATATATTCCTGTCAACAATAGATTGAATTGTCCGCCCAACGGGAGTCTGGGGGACACACATAAGCAGAATAGGCACATGATTCATGCGGGACAACTTATTGAACGCACGCTTCACGAACAGGGACGCACCGTCACCTGGTTCGCTACCCAACTATGCTGCACACGCCCCAATGTTTACAAGATATTCCGGAAAGAGAATATCGACATCCACCTGCTCTGGCGCATCTCCTGCATCCTCGGCCATGATTTCTTCCGCGATCTTTCCGACAGCATCAATACCGGAAACTTCCCCAGTGTATCCAAATAGGATACAATTCCGTATCGTTCTTGGAACTATGCTTTCACCCGGTAGTATACTCCTTTCGCATACCTTTGCAGGCATATTAACATATAATCACAAAAGGACATGAAAACGAAAAAACTATTTCTGATTATTGCTCTGGTTGTCGGTTGTGCCGTCGGAGCCCATGCGCAAAAGACGGTCTTCAAGTTTCGTGATGCACAGGCACGTGCAGGCGATGCAGTTACTGAAGTTTGTGTCAAACCCACAGTTGTCGAGGTGAAAATACTGGAAGATAAGGGACGGATCAAGGATGAATGGACACTAAGCAAAGAGGAAGTGGAGATCGCCATGAAAGGAGAACTTGACAACATCCGTGCATGGGGGACGTATCTGTCCACCATCAAATACAACTGCGATGTCATCATGGGAGCCACTTTCAAAGTGGAAGATAATGAAAAAACAGGGGGATACACGGTTACAGTAGTAGGTTATCCCGGCATCTTCGTCAACTGGCATCCTGCCACCCAGGACGATTATGAATGGATACGCCTGCAGAAGCTATCACCCACGGATGGAAGAAGCCAGATAGCACCTGTCGTTAAGAATAAGAATTAATCACTAAAACATAAATAACAATGAAAAAAGTACTATCAATGGTTGCCGCACTCTTATTGTGCGTAGGAACTCAAGCGCAAATCGTATCATCCAGAAGCGCAATCGTCAAAACAGAGAAGCAAGCCAGCAGCACACAATGGTTCTTGCGTGCAGGTTTGAATATCATGAACTTCTCCGGTGACGGAGCCGAAGGAGCTGACTCAAACATCGGATATAACGCAACATTTGGCTACCAGAAGTCTTTAGGCAGCACAGGAGGATACTGGGGAATGGAATTTGGACTCGGCTCCCGTGGTTTCAAAGTGGAAGACACAAAGTGCATGGCTCATAATATACAATACTCTCCGTTCACATTCGGATGGAAATTTGCAGTGGCGGACAATGTTCATATCGACCCGCATGTAGGAGTCTTTGCCAGCTACGATTACACAAGTAAAATGAAAGCAGACGGAGAAAGCATCAGTTGGGGAGATTACGCAGATTACATGGAAGTGGACTACAATCATTTCGATGCCGGTATGAATATCGGTGTAGGAGTTTGGTACGACCGTTTCAACCTGGATCTCACCTATCAACGCGGATTCATAGATACATTCAGCGATGCTGACGGATTCAAGACCAGCAACTTTATGATTCGTCTGGGTATTGCCTTCTAAGGACAACCAAACCTCAATAAACCATATTATTTATTCAGCGTCCACGATCTTTTCTCTTCGCAAAAAGGGCCGTGGATGCTGTTTTCTTAAAAATAACGGAATATGATGACCAAACGACAATTTCTGGCAATCATGTATCTGCTGACGGGAGTTATCCCGCTGATAGCACAGACTTTCACCGAACAGAAAAAGAGCTATCCCGTCAGTGCAGACGGCAATAAATATGTGGTCAGCGGATTTACCCCTTTCAGCAGCATGCAAGACGAGAACATCTACGCTAATGCACTGTTATGGACCGTCAAAAATGTCTGTCCGCAGCTACGGGAAGGGATCACAGAGGTAAACGTACCGGCTAAAAACTTCAGTTGCGATCTGATACTTGCCTCGCAAGCAGATTCAAATCAGAAGAATACTTACTATTGCAAAGCCCTGTTTCAAGTAAAAGACGGCAAGCTGGTCTACTATCTTTCCAATATACGGATAGAATCATCAGCAGTGATAATGAAAAAAATAACTCCCATGGAGAAGCTGCAACCGGACAAGAAAGCATCTCACAAAGAAATCATGGATGACTTCGTACAGGTGGAATCGCAAGTATTGAATAAAATGTTCGACTTCATCGTAACGAACCAACTTTCACCAATCACTCACTGGAATGAAATCAGTATCAACAAGCCGGTGAAAGGCATGACGGAAGATGAATGTCTGCTGGCCTTCGGCAAACCGCAGACTATTCAAGAATCAAATGGAGAAGTGCAATGGATGTATTCCAGCTCGTTCTACCTATTCTTCAAGAATGGACATGTGGAAACGATTATCAAATAATCCCATAAAAACAAATCATCTCAAAATCAAACAATTAAAACAATTTATTATGAAAACAATCTGGAAAGCAACCGTTTGCATAGTTGCAGTATTACTGTCGTTCAGCATTTATTCCTGTGGCGATGACGACGATGACGCTGTCGGTTCACGCGATTTATTGTTAGGAACATGGAATGGAGTGTATTATCTTTCACAAGAATGGGAAGATGGTGAAAAGGTAAGTGACTCTAAAGAAGATTTTGTAAATGGAACCAACCGTTATTCCATAGAGTTCAAGGAAGATGGTACGTATGTAGAAAAAGATGTCTACAACTCCTCCGGAAGTACTAATTATTATCACGGTACATGGAGCTACTCCGGTAATAAGCTGACTCTCATCGACACTGAAGAGGATAATTACACAGAAGTGTGGACAGTGACCACAATGACAGAGAATGAATTAGTCTATGAACTTCGTGAGAAAGAGAAAGAAGACGGAACGACATACGAATATTACGAACAACACGCTTTTACAAGATAGCTTAAGGACATTATCTTTCTTTTCCAGAAAGACACATTCTTAATTCTCTTTCTTTTTCAGAAAGATAAAAATAAGCAAAGGTTCCTTTGATAAAAAGAAACCTTTGCTTCATCTATTAGAAAAGACGCATGATATTCAATAATGAATCGCGTATTCAGTGAGTAAAAGAAATTAAAGAGGGCGTTTCGTCACACCTCGACAATCCTTCTTTTTTGACTGTATAAGCAATTCAGCACATTAATTAATATGCCACCGCCAACGGAGTACGCAATTTCTGCGCATATTCAGTCATATATTTATTCCAGGCATCCGGAGTCTTGATAGCCGCCTTATCCCAGGCAGATCCCCAGTAATAAGTATATTCAGAACCAGGCTCATATTCGCTGATAGCCAGCACATGACCGTCGGCTCCACCACGATCTTTCTTTTCCTTTTCGGAAAGAAGAACCACTTTCGCCTCTTTTACCTGTGCAGGGAATGCAGCACCCACAAATATCTTACCGTTTGCACCGCTACGGTCAGTTGTAGGATCTACGTAAGTGATATAGCCATTTGCAGCATCTGCCACAACCGCACCGTCCGGTTCACGCAATACAAGTCCTGTAGTTACCGGCATTGCTTCTTTCAAATTGGTATATGAAACAACTGTTTTATTTAGATAAGAACCTGCATCCAAGGAGATGACGCGTGTTTCCACCACGTTAGAATCTCCACGGACCACCAGCGGATTAAACTCCAGCTTCACCGTGAAACGCAGCGGACCATTATCAAGGATTTCCTGTGTGCGATAGCAGTAAGGATAGATAATAGTGTCACCTGCCATCAAAGCGGCAACGCCGGCGCCCAACGTAGGACCTACGGCATAGCAATCCATACCGTATCCATGATCGATATGGTAAGAGATGGCATTCTGCAATTCGGAAGCGGCTTTCGGATCTGTCTTTTTCAGTTCGGCTATCTTGGCACGCTTTTCAGGATTAAGCTCTTCAGCATACAGAGATTCCAAAATCGGCTCCGTAGTATTATACTTCGTAAAAAGATCATAGCCAAAACCACGTTCTCCACGAGCCTGCAAAGCAGGACCATAAGCACGGAATCCGCCAAGATCATTCTCCCAGGCTACGTCGTCCAGACGTTCGGGGTAGTATTTACCGCAAGCAATGACATCAAAAGGTGCCGGTGTGCCCGGTTGAATGGTATAAGTAACCACACTGTTTCCCCCTACCGTAACGGGGAAGACCACCTTCTCATCATACGTCACCTGATAAGGCACTTGCTGACCGTCGACGTCAAGCACCACAATCTGTGCCGTATCCGCCAGTTTCAATTTAGCGACCACATCGCTCATCGGCACTTCAACCATCTCCCCTGCCCGTTCAAGAGCCAAAGAATTGGTCACTGTGACTGTCATTGACTGCTTGCTGTCGGCACAAGAAGCAAAACCAATCAAGGCTACAACAAACAGAATTAATATCTTTCTCATAATTAGTCTACATTGAATGAATAACATATACTTTGCAAATCAGAGGCTATTATATCCGGCATGTTGGATGTATAGCTCCAACGCGTCAGCTATATATATCCAACGTGTTGGAGCTATATGTTCAACACGTTGGGCATATATGTCCAATAAATCGGCCATATAGCTCCTGCAAAGGGAATAATAAAAAATAAGGTGACAGATGAAAAGAGGATGCTCTTTGCCATTCTATCACCTTACCGGAATTTCTTCTATCAGCTATTATTTCGGTTGTTTTCCGATATAAGCAAGAATACCACCATCTACGTAGAGAATGTGACCGTTAACAGCGTTAGAAGCTTCAGAAGCAAGGAACACGGCAGGACCTGTCAGTTCTTCCGGATCCAACCAACGACCGGCAGGAGTCTTAGCGCAGATGAATGAATCGAATGGGTGACGGCTTCCGTCTGCCTGCGGCTCACGAAGAGGAGCAGTTTGCGGAGTAGCGATGTAACCCGGGCCGATACCATTACACTGGATGTTGTATTCACCATATTCAGAACAGATATTGCGAGTCAGCATCTTCAAACCACCCTTAGCGGCAGCGTAAGCAGATACAGTTTCACGACCCAATTCAGACATCATAGAACAGATGTTGATGATCTTACCTGCACGTTTTTCCATCATAGCCGGCAAAACAGCCTTAGCAACGATGAATGGAGCATTCAAGTCGATGTCAATTACACGACGGAAATCAGCAGCATCCATCTCGTGCATAGGAACACGACGGATAATACCTGCGTTATTTACAAGGATATCAATTGTACCTACTTCTTTTGCAATCGTAGCAACCATCGCCTGAACAGCCGGTTCGTCTGTCACGTCGCATACATAACCGTGAGCTTTGATACCTTTTGCAGCATAAGCAGCCATACCTTTGTCTACCAACTCTTGATTGATGTCGTTAAAACAAACTTTAGCGCCTTGTTCTGCAAATGCAGAAGCAATAGCAAATCCGATACCATAAGAAGCACCTGTAACGAGAGCTACTTTACCTTCCAAAGAAAAATTCAAAAACTGATTCATAATTCTTTTTGTTATTAAATTAGGAAAACTATTGTAGTTGTTATTTCAAATCTGTAATCAACGAGAAGTCCTGATCGCCGTAGTCGAGGTTCTCGCCACCCATTCCCCAGATAAAGGTATAGTTGTGGGTAGCAGCAGCCGAGTGGATTGACCATTCGGGTGAAAGAACGGCCTGATCGCCTTTCATCCATACGTGACGCGTCTCGCCTACCTCACCCATGAAGTGGCAGATAGCATGATCTTCGGGAATTTCGAAATAGAAGTAGGCTTCCATACGACGGCTGTGTACGTGTGCCGGCATCGTGTTCCACACACTTCCCGGAGCGAGTTCCGTCATACCCATCTGCAACTGGCAGGTAGGCAACACCTGATTCACCAGCATCTTATTGATGTTGCGGTGATTGGAACCTTCCAAAGAACCCATTTCAGCTACTACGGCATCGGCTTTCGTCACCTTACGGTCGGGATAATTGCGATGTGCAGTCAGTGAGTTGAAGTAGAATTTAGCAGGATGAGTAGCGTCTTTGCTTTCGAAAGTCACTACGCGGTCGCCCGAACCCAGATAAAGAGCTTCTTTATAGTCCAGTTCGAACTCTGCGTCGCCTGCTTTCACAATACCGGGACCGCCAACATTGTAGATACCCATTTCGCGACGGGTGAGGAAGAACGGAGCTTTCAGCGGATCAATCGCTTCGAGCGTCAGCACCTCTCCTACCGGAAGCGCACCACCTACCACCATACGGTCGTACATGGAATATACCATATTTACTTCATTGGGGACAAATATCTTTTCGATTAAGAAATCTCTGCGAATTCTTGTTGTATCATAACTTTTTGCATCTTCCGGATGCGCAGCATAGCGAATTTCATAGTTCGTTTTCATACCTTATTTATTTATAGTTATTGAATAAGTTCTCTATTCTACGTGCACTTCGTTTACGTACACGATGCAAAAATAGCAAAAGAAAACGGGTTTACCTTGCAATTTTGTTCCAATTATCCACCAAAAATGTCCAGAATCCGTGCAATGTATACTTTTTTAACGAACTATAATACGTTTTGGGAGAGATTTCTACTTAATGCAATGAAAAAAAGAAAGAAGCCTCTATCTCTCGAGCCGCAAGAACAAATAATATAAAATATAGAACAAGAAAAAGTATCTAATTTGCCAATTCAGCTAATAATTAGCAGTCTACACCGTTAAAATTGCATAAATAGGAGGCAATGTATTATAACACTAATTATAATATATTAGTTTTGTAAATGTTTAAATAGCAAGCAAAATCAACAAATACGTCAAGATATACAACTTATGACAATTATTAAAAGACGGACAGAAGATACTTTAATAAAGATAGGAGTGATATGCATTTACATGCTTCTATCCATTAACCTAACTTATGCCCAAATAAAAAATATAACAGGAATCATCATTGATGAGGAAAGCCGGGAACCATTGACAGGTGCTTCTGTCACAGTGAAAGGCAGTCGGCAAGGCTGTATTTCAGATCTGGATGGAAAGTTTAGTCTTCAACCAACCCTCCCCGGACAGCAAATGCTGGTTATTTCTTACATAGGATACCAAACTATCGAAGTGCCTGCCCGGCATAATATGATGGAAATCCGGTTGCGTCCGAACGTGAACGAACTGGATGAAGTAGTAGTGCAGGTAGCGTATGGCACTGTCCTCAAAAGATCAATTACCGGGGCTGTTTCCGTAGTGGACAGTAAGCAAATCGAAATGCGTCCGGTCAGTTCTGTTATCTCCGTGCTCAACGGAGCAGTACCGGGGCTACAGACAATTGACGGAGTGGGGCAGCCTGGTATCGAAGCGGAAGTCCGGATCCGGGGATACAGTTCGGTGAACGGAAGCAATAAGCCGCTTTACGTGGTAGACGGTATGCCCTATACGGGATGGATCACCGATCTTAATCCGGCAGACATAGAAAGCGTCAGCGTACTGAAAGATGCTGCTTCATGCGCATTGTACGGTAGCCGGGCTTCGAATGGTGTGATTTTAATTACCACCAAAAAGGCGAAGAAACAGGGAGTTTCTCTTCAACTGGACATTCGCCACGGCTTCAGCGCGCGTGGACAGGGTGATTACGAACGTATGAATGCCAATCAATTCATGGAAACGATGTGGCAGGGGTATCGCAACCAGCTTATCAGCAACGGCAGTAGTCCCGAAGAAGCGACCATCGCCACCAACAATGACATTATCAGCAAAGTAGGAATCAACATCTATAACAAAGCCGATAATGCCCTTTTCGATGCAAACGGTCATCTGGCATCCGACGCCCGGATACTGGACGGATATAAGGACGATCTCGACTGGTATTCTCCCTACACACGTAACGGTCACCGCCAGGAATACAACCTAAGCGGAGAATCCGGCAATGAAAAGAACCGGATCCGTTTCTCGCTAGGCTATCTTAATGAAGACGGATATACCAGGAAAAGTGATTTCAATCGTCTTAGCGGCTCACTCAACGCTGACTTCACCCCACGCCCATGGCTAAAAACGGGCTTGTCGCTCGGAGGCACTCACCAGAAAACGAACTGGGATATAGGAGCCGCCGGAAGTGCGCAATCCAATAACCTGTCGAATGCATTTTACTTTGCACGGAGAATAGCACCTATCTATCCGGTGCACCTCCACTATACAGAGGATGTATTTGCCAGCGACGGCTCATTGCTTCATTCCAAAGGAGATTATATCCTGAACGAAGAAGGCGGAAAACAATATGATGACGGTTCGGAAAGCCGTTCGGAATCGGATGCCGCCAGCAATGGACGCCATCTACTGTGGGAAAGCGAAAAGAACAAGTTGTGGAACGCTGCCAATACCTTGCAAGGAAATGCCTATGTGGACGTTTCTTTCCTACGCGATTTTACATTCTCATTGAAAGGCAATATCAGCCTGCGCAATATCGAGGACAGCCAATACGGAAATGCGGAAATAGGCGCTTACAAGGACACTGGTTTTATCAGCAAGATCGATCAGGAATATAAGGAATACACCCTGCAACAGCTACTGGCATGGAAACACCAGTTCGGCAGGCATTTCGTAGAATGGATGGTGGGGCACGAGAACTATGATTACAAGCTTAATTTCGACGCCATACAGAAAAAGAATGAGAGCTTTCCCGGAATAGACGAACTTTCAAATTTCACCACCACAACTTACAGTGAGGGATATAAAGACACCTATCGTACAGAGGGTCACTTCACACGGGCCCGGTATGACTACAACGAAACTTATTTTGCCGAAGCTTCTTTCCGGCGCGACGGTTCCTCCATCTTCCATACAGACCATCGCTGGGGTAACTTTTGGAGCGTAGGTATCGGCTGGATGCTTTCCAACGAAGCGTTCCTGAAAAACGTGTCGTGGCTGAACCGCCTCAAGTTACGGGTTTCTTACGGGCAAGTGGGAAACGATAACTTCGGAAGCAGTAATGGCCTGTACCAGTGGATGTCTCTCTACGGCTCTGCCGTCAACGGTGGAGAAGCCGCTTACTACAAAGTGCAGAACGAAAACCCGGAACTAAAATGGGAAACGAATTCTTCGCTGAATATCGGTCTGGAAACTCGTCTTTTCAACCGTGTGAACCTAAGTTTCGAATACTATAACAAGCATTCGGACGACTTGCTGTTCAAGTTTATCCAACCACTATCTGCCGGTGCCACTGACTCATCGACAGGCCTTTCCACCGTCTGGCGAAACATTGGAGACGTTTCCAATAAAGGATGGGAATTCTCTGCCGACGGGGATATCATCCGCAACCGGGAATGGGAATGGAATGTAGGTTTGAACCTTTCCAAAGTGAAAAACAAGATCGGAAAACTGCCGGATAAAGATCGGGAAGAGGGAATTACGAACGGAGATTTCCAGAAGTTCAAAGAGGGACACAGCATTTATGAATTCTGGCTGTACCAGTATGCTGGCGTAGACCAGATGACAGGTCGCAGTGTATATCTGCCGGACTTCAACGCTTATTACATTGCCGGAGAGGATGGAAAAACACCCGTAAACGGAGAAGAGAGCACCGAAGGTAAAAATCCGATTCCGACAGACAGTTGGGTAGACATCAACGGACAATATTATACAGGCGACCCGAGATATGCACGCAAAGACTGGTCGGGCAGTTCATTACCGAAGATAAACGGCTCGGTCACCACCTCTCTCCGCTGGAAAGACCTGACTCTGTCCGCCCTGATGATTTTCAGTTGCGGTTCCAAAGTCTTCGACCAGCCTTATCAGACTCTGACATCGGTAGGCGTACATTCATTGACTCCCGATTTACTGAATGCATGGACAGCAATCCCCGAAGGCATGACGCCCACATCGCCCAACCGTCTCGATCCATCGGGTATTCCGCAAGTGAATCTGGATGCAACGATCAATGGATATAACAGCCAGAAAGCATCTACACGCTATATTGTAAGCGGTGACTATCTAAGCATCAAGAACATCACCCTCTCCTATCGCCTGCCCGCCACATGGAGCAAACGATTGACACTCGGCGGCATCCGTTTGCATGCTGCCATAGAGAATGTCGCCCTGTTCAGCAAACGCAAAGGGCTGAACCCGGTACAGACTTTTGACGGAATCGTCAACAATTATACGAGTATCGCCCGTGTTTTCTCGTTCGGAGTCAACATTAACTTATAGCCTTATGAAGAAAAAAGCCATACACATGAAATTCCTGAATCACTCCATAGGATTCTGCCTGCTCCTGACGCTGTTGTGTTACTCCTGCGCCAGCGACTATCTGGATACCGCCCCTACCAATCAGGTATCTCCTGCCGATTTATTCAAGGATGAAGCGTACGCTGCCTATGCTGTCAGCGGATTGGAGAAGTTGATGAAAACCACTTACCCCACTAATAAACTCGATGGCGTGTCATTCAACGGTGAAGGATCTGTCAAACTGATGTATGCCGAGTATCAGGGGGCTGACATGTATTGTCCCCGCAACAATTTCTATACGATATTCAACGGGGCTTCTCATGCCATACCTACCAGTAGTTACACGGAGTATATGTGGCATTATTACTACAAAGTAATCAGTAATGCCAACGCTATTATAAATTATGTCGACCCCGAAGGTAGTCATAAATTCAAATATATTTATGCGCAGGCACTAACCTACCGTGCCTATTGTTACCTGCAACTGCTGCAGTTCTACTCGCCACGCTGGTGCGATTCGCAAAACGGCAGTGCTGAAGGGGTGGTTCTCCGGCTCAATACATCTTCTACCGGCGACTGTCCTCTTTCTTCTATGCTGGCCTGTTACGAACAGATTTACAACGACCTTAACCAGGCCATCACCTATTATCAGGCATCCGGAATTGCCCGCAAAGAAGACGAGAATCACAAAATCAATGTGAATGCCGCTTACGCCACCTATGCCCGTGCCGCACTCACCCGTGAGGATTGGAGTACTGCCGCCCATTACGCTGCACTAGCACGTGCCGGTTATCCGCTTATGAATGCCGATGAATATTTCGACGGATTCAGTACCGTCAACCGCGAATGGATATGGAGTATCTATGACAGTGAAGAAGAATCGCTGGGAAACTCATCCCTCGCCGCACGCCTTGCATACAACTCCTCCTCTACTCTTGTATGCACTTATCCGGCCTGTATCAACCGTGAACTGTACGATGCATTACCGGAAAGTGATATCCGCAGGGGACTTTTTCTCGATCCGCTCGAATATACTTATAACACGGGTGGTATAACAAACAATGGTCTGGGCGGAAGTGCACTCACCAGTTACGCCCAAGGGTTGCATCCCGACCTGAATACTTCGGCAAAAATATACGCTTATATGTCGTTCAAATTTAAGTGTATCGACAAAGTAGGTGCCATGCCTTTCAATCTTTTCCGCAGTTCGGAGATGTATCTCATCGAAGCAGAAGCCAACTGCCACCTGACGCCTTCAAAAGAAGCGGAAGCAAGGCAATTACTGAAAGAACTGATCCGCGACAGCGGACGCGACCCTCAATATACTTGCGACAAGAGCGGTCAGGCACTGCTCGACGAAATAAAGTTCTACCGCCGCATCGAACTATGGGGCGAAGGATTCAGCTGGTTTGACTTCAAACGGCGCAAAGACACCATCGTACGCCACACCTTCGAAGACGGAGGAAACTACATGACCAACGCAGCCGTAACTATCAACCCGGAAGACGCCAACAACTGGATGTGGGTGATTCCCGCCAAAGAATACGAATATAACAATGCCATAAATAAACAATAAGAACACTGTAAATCCATAGTAATCAAGATGAAAATAGTCAGGTATATCAGTATATGTTTGTTGTTCACCTTTATCGGATCTCTCCTTCCAACCAAGGCGCAGGACAATCCGTACAAGATAGACCACTCTCTTTATCTACTTTATGAGGAGGCAACTAAACACCGTAACAACGCAACCGGACTGGAAATAGCTGATACTATCTATACCAAAGCCATCCGGATCAACGATAAAAAGGCACAATGCCTCGCTCTTACCATTCCGGTAATCTACTATTTCAATAATGGGAAAACGGAATTACTGGAGAAAGCAATCAGCAGGCTTCAGGAGATATCCCGAAAGAACAACTACCTGCAATATTACTACTTTGGCAGCATCTACAAAGTTAATTACCTGATGAACACAGGTAATACCCTGCGTGCGCTCCAGGAGGCTGAATTGACTAAAGAACAGGCATTTGCCGACGACTATCCCTACGGTATCTCCACTTGCCTGCGAATGATGGGAAACATTTACTTTGCGCGCAGGGAAAACCGGACGGCACTGGATTACTACCAACAATCGCTGGTATACACACAGGAGAAGCTCCCTGAGCAGGATATATCTTATATATACTGGAACATATCCATGCTCCAACAAAACCTGAAACAATATGAAGCAGCCTACGAAAATGCCGAGAAAGGAATCAAGTGTGCCAAGACTTCAACCAACAAATATGCCTGTATGCTGCGTAAATGCACACTTTTATACGCGCTCGACAGGGAGGAGGAATTCAAAAGCTATTATCAGGAATGTTTAAAAGCGACCGAAAAACATGGTGAAACCAGAAGGAATGAACTGAATAAGTTGAAGATATACAATTATATACTCAACCAACAATATGATAAAGCGCATGCTCTCGCCGACTCCACCTCTATCTTACATGAGAGAATAGCTTTTCAGGCAAATATTTACGCAAAAGAGCAGAAGTACAAAGACGCTTACCAAGCGCTTCAGAAGCTCCAGAGTTTACAGGATTCTCTGAACCAACTCATACAGACTGCCGACCTGTCGGAACTGAATGTGCGTATCGGCAACGAACAACTGAAAAGAAAAGCGCAAGCCTTGCAGCTGGAAAACACACAATTAAACCTGCAAAAGACAACGCTCGAACTGCAGCAAACGAAATCGCAAGTGGAAATCGAGAAGATGAACGCCGAAAATAACGAGCTACTACTAAAAAACCGTAACCTGGAGCTCGCACAATTCAAAGCGGAAACCGAACGTACACAGAGTCTTATGGTAGCTAAACAGGCAGAATCCGAACGCCAGCTGATGATATTGAAATTCATCCTGATATTCTTCTGTTTCTTTGCCATAGCCCTCACGCTCTACCTTTATCTACGCAGAAAATCAATCAGACAACTGCAAGAGAAGAACGAAGAACTGACGATTGCCCGCGACCGTGCCGAACAGGCAGACAAGATGAAGACTCATTTCATGCAGAACATGAGCCACGAAATCCGTACCCCGCTCAATGCCATCGTAGGATTCTCACAATTATTATCCAACCCGGATCTGCCATTGGAAGATGAGGAAAAGCTAGAATTCAGCTCGCTCGTCCAACACAACTCCGAACTGCTCACCACGCTTGTCAACGATATTCTTGACCTTTCCGCACTGGAAAGCGGCAAATACACCATGAACCTGACTTCCTGCCATTGCAACGAAATGTGCAGGCTCATACTCTCTACCGTAATGGATCGAAAAGCGGAAGGAGTGAAGCTTTATTATACCTCCGAAGTGGCAGACGATTTCCAGATCACCACAGATGAACAACGCCTGCAACAAGTGCTTATCAACTTCCTTACCAACGCAGAGAAGCACACAGAAAAAGGGGAAATCCATCTGCATTGTTCACTGACCGAGTATCCCGACAGAATCACGTTCTCTGTCAGCGACACCGGGCCGGGCATCCCTGCCGATAAGATGGATAGTGTATTCGAACGCTTCAAGAAGTTGGATGAGTTCAAACAGGGATCAGGACTGGGGCTGAATATATGCCGCACCATAGCCGAACGATTACATGGAGAAGTCAAAGTAGACAAGAGCTACACCAATGGTGCACGTTTTCTGCTTATACTTCCATTAAAATAAAAGCGTTTTATTGCAATAAACAATCGAAATACAAGTATGCACACTTAATCATACAACATTAGTTTTCAACACATTAATTACCCATGTAGTATAGAAATAGTAGTTCAAATGCTCGTTTTTTTCATTCTGACGTATTCGATACGATACCCAGAATTTGAGTGAATAACAAGAAAAGCTTTACTTTGCTCAAAAAAATAAAAAGCTATGAATCACTCTCTACTAAAAAAAACAGTATTCAGCCTCCTACTGGCGTGTAGCGTATGCATATCAGGATATGCCATGCCCTTCCAAGTGACATCTACATTTTCCTACCATCCTGACTCTGTACGTGTTATATTGGAAGCAGAGCAACGTGCTGCATTCAATCATTTCTGGCAATTCGCCAATAAACAAACCGGCATGATTCATGCAAGCACGAAGGTCAACAATAAAAATCTAACTACTGGCGGAAGCGGTTTTGGCGTCATGGTGATACTGACGGGAATAGAACGGGGATGGATTACCCGCAAAGAGGGAGCGAAACGCATTCTTACGCTTGTGCGTTATCTAAATAAAGCTGAACGCATAAAAGGAGCCTGGTCGCACTGGATGAATATAGAAGGGCAGCCAGTCAAGTTCGGCAAGCAGATAGAATCCGGCGATCTGGTAGAAACGTCTTTTATGATGATGGGACTTTATGCAGCCCAAGCTTATCTGACAGAAAATAATTCTGTGGAAAAGGAAATACGGAAAACAGTAGACAGCTTCCGACAAACCATACAATGGAGCGATTTCGTGCACAATGGAGATCTCTATTGGCTGTGGGAGCGTACCAACGAAACGTTTACATTACCGCTACGCGGATACAACGAAGCATTAGTAACCTATATTCTTGCCCTAGGTGCACCGGATAAGTATGCTATCGACGCCGACGTATACAAAAACGGATGGCAACAGAACGGCAAGATATTCAAACCCCGACAGTCACATTACGGTTATCCTTTTGTGATGGGAGCCAATTTGAGCGGACCTTTATTCTTGTCCCACTACTCATTTTTAGGGATGAATCCTAAGGCAATGCAGGATAAATATGTAGATTATCAGCAATATGGCACCTATCATGCCATGATACACAGACATTATTGCATGGAAGAAGCCCCCAAAGAATATCAATACAATGCGTTCAATTGGGGATTAAGTGCAGGCTCGGGACCCAATCAGCCTGTTAAAAAAGGCTACAAGCCACGTACCCCGAAACGAGATGATGGCGTGATAGCTCCTACCGCTGCCCTTTCATCCATGCCTTACACACCTTTCTATTCCATACAAATGCTGCTCAATCTGCACGACAACTATCCACAGCTACGCACTCCAGGCGGATTCGGAGACGGTTACAGTCTGGTAGACAACTGGTTTTTCAAAGGCAGAATCGCCATCGACCAAGGTCCGATCGTGATTATGATAGAGAATTATCGCAGTGGTTTCTTATGGGAGTTGCTCGCCAATCACCCCGACATCAAAAAAGGAATGGAAAAAGCAGGCATACATCTTCCTATACATCCCACAGGTTTCCCATATGCGATTGCAGACACACGAACGGGATATTACGATATGATCCGCCACCCGGATCGCAGAAAGTACGAACTGGACTTCTACTTAGAAAAAGCAGGTACTGTTTCATTTCAGATTACAGACGAAACTGGAACGAAAGTCCTTTCGGAAATTCAAACGAAAAAGTACCCGGAAGGCCTCAACCAACTCCCTTTTGATGGTACCGGATTGAAAGAAACGAAACGCTGTATAATCCGTCTGATAGAAAACGGTAAAGCGAAAGCGGAAGTAAAAGTACAACTAAATTAATCCTTTTATCAAATATGAAACTCCAACCGATACTTTGTTTCTTCCTGATGGCTGCTACCTATTCGTGTAGCTGCTCGGACGAACTGGCTTTCCGTTCATCGGAACAACCAGAGACACCGTCTGCCCCTGCTGTTTCTGAAGGGGCGTATTTTGCCGATTCACTGGAATATACACCAGAGAAACAAAGGCAGACATTGACTGATATACAGCGTGGCTACTTCCGTTTCTTCTACGAAGGTTATCAGAAGGATAGCAAGATGGCGTTAATCGGGACGGAACGTCCCGCTATAAATGTAGCACTAGCAGGTTCGGCCTATGCAGCCACCGCCATTCCTGTTGCCGTAGAACGCGGATGGATAAGCAGACAGGAAGGGGCACAGCGATTCCTGGATATGTGTACTTTCCTCAACAGAGCCGAGCGTTATCACGGTGCATGGTCACACTGGATGAATGGAAAGACGGGAGCAGGTTCTCCTTTTAACCCGAAACAACAATCAGCAGGCGATTTGGTAGAGACTGCTTTTATGATGATGGGATTGTTTATCTGCTCGGAGTACTTCAATTCGGAAGACGCCATGGAAGTTCAGGCAAGAGCACTTGTAGCGAAGTTTCACAACGAGATAGACTGGAATTTCTACACCAATGGCGAAAAAACGCTCTATTGGGCATGGGATAAGAATCTGGGCTTTGCCCCACTGAAAATAAGCGGACCATGCGAAGCCCTACCGGCCTATTTATTAGCCTTATCCGCCCCCAAAGAATTTGCCATCACAGAAGATGTTTATACCAATGGATGGCGTGGAAAAAACTTCTTCAACAAGGGACGCACCCCCTATGGATACACCTTCGAACTGGGAAGCGAAGAAAAAGGCGGTCCGCTTTTTACCACACAACACCCTTTTTTATGGATAAACCCTTTTTTATATCAGGATAACTATGCAGATTATTGGGAGTTCTGCACCAACCATGCACTGATAAACCGCCAATATTGCCTGAACGATGCTCCGAAAGAGTATCTGTACGACGAACGAAACTGGGGATTAAGCGCTTGCTATGGACCGGAACCATTAGGGTATAAAGGTCGTTCACCCGGACAGGGACGCGACGACGGAACCATTTGTGCCACAGGAGCAATGGGAAGCATTCCCGTCACTCCGTTCTACGCACAGCAAGTCATTAACTCGCTCTTTGAAACGCCCCACATGAAAGGAACTTACGGCATTACCGATGCATACAATGCAAGCTTAGGCTGGGCAGACTCCCGATATTTATCTATCTCCGTAATGCCTATCGTATCCATTATCGAGAATTACCGCACCGGATTGATCTGGCAACTGGCATTGCAAAACGAATCTATCCGCAAAGGGCTTGAGATAGCAGGATTCAGGGCATCCGACTATGTGGAAGGATTCTGTCAGAATCCCCTGAATCTTCAAACAGGGGCAGTCGATTTAATCGTGCACCCGGATACGGAGAATTACAGGATACGATACTGGTCTGATACAGCTTCAGCAAATATCCATTTCACGCTCCGCTGTGGAGATACAATCCGCAAAGTCATTCCCAACGTTATAGACAAAGGGCTCAACACACTGTTACTCCCCTACAATCAATGGAGCAAACGCGCATACAGCCTGAATATGTATAAAGATAATAAATTAACAGACACTTTAAACATTCACCTAAGATGAAAACCCCACTCCTTCAAAAAAGCATAAGTACAGCAACCTTGGCTTTGGGCGCCATAGCTGTCCTTGCCGCACAAGAGAGGCCGAACATACTTTATATCATGTCCGACGACCATTCTTTCCAGACCATCGGTGTATATGCATCGGTATTGAAAGACTATGTGAAAACTCCCAATATCGACCGTATCGCACGCGAAGGAGTCAGAATGGACAACTGCTTTGTCACCAATTCCATCAGCACCCCCAGCCGGGCAGCTATCCTGACGGGACAATACAGCCACCACAACCAAGTATACACCCTGGCTGACGAACTTCCTGCCGGACACCCTTCCATGGTAAAGGAACTTCAAAAAAACGGTTATCAAACCGCCATCGTAGGCAAATGGCACATTGGCACCCAGCCCGAAGGATTCGACTTTTATAGCGTCATGCCCGGACAAGGCAAATATGAAGACCCAGGCTTTATGGAAAGCGGTCTGCCCTTTGATGTGAAACATGCCGTACGCACCAAAGGCTATTGCACAGACATAATCACAGACAAATGTATAGACTGGATGGAGAAAGCGGATACGAGCAAACCTTTCTTCCTGATGTGTCACTTCAAAGCACCTCACACGCCCTTCACGCCAGCAGAACGTCACAAAGACCTGTACAAAGACGTCATATTTCCCGAACCAAGCAACCTGTACGAGAACCTTGACAACCGCCCCATCCTAAAATCCGTACACAACAAGATTTCCGGCGGCCGTTTTGCCAACAAGGAATTGCCCAAAGAAGACAGAGTGAAAGATGCCTATCAGGAATATATCCGCACTTACCTCTCCTGCATCGCCGGAATAGATGAAAACGTAGGCCGCTTGCTGGAATTTCTCGAAAAGAAGGGGCAACTGGACAATACTATCATCGTCTATACCTCAGACCAGGGCTTCTACATGGGCGAACACGGACTTGTAGACAAACGGTTAATGTACGAAGAAGCTTTGCGTATGCCTTTAGTCATCCGTTATCCCAAAAGAATACCGGAACATACTGTCTGCAAGACCTTCGTTCAAAACATCGACTTTGCTCCAACACTTCTTGAATACGCAGGTATCCCAACTCCCACTTATATGGACGGTAGAAGTTTCTGCAGCTCCCTCACCGGAAAAAAAGCTCCCGACGCACGAAAAATAGCTTACTACCGCTATTGGATGAACTTCAAAGGATACAATATCCCCGCCCACTACGGACTACGTACCGACCGCTACAAACTGATTTATTTCTATGGAAAATCATGTGGAACAAAAGGCTCTATCGACAAAGCCGACTTCCAACCCGTATGGGAGTTCTACGATTTACAGGAAGACCCGTACGAAATGACCAACCAGTACGATAACAAAAAGTATGCAAATGTGATAAACGAATTGAAAGAAACTCTCTGCCAGACTCAAAAAGAAATCGGAGACAAGCAATAATCAACAACCTATAAATTTACCAATATGAGAAATATCAATTTTATCCAATGGGGCATCGCACTGACCACCGCGTTATTTATCAGCGGATGTTCCGACGACGATGACTCGACACAGAGTGGAAACAAGCAAGGTGTAATCACCACCGAAGCCATCATCCCGGAGCCCCTGCAATGGAATACGGACAATACCATCGCCCTATACGCGAAGAAAGCGGATTCCGAAAAGACTCTTTTCTACACTGAAGATTCGCAAGTGAACCAGGCTACATTCGAAGCCGTTAAGAAAGCGTTCCCCACTCCGCAAGAGGGCGACTATATCCGTGCATTCTACCCTGCAGGAAAAGCTAAGGACAAGGCTAACGCAACAAGTACTCTCCTGCCAGCACCCGGTACTGACCCTACTGATCCCCAAAACTTGCTTATTCAGAAAGGAAACGCTACCACAGCCCACCTTTCTGCATTCTATTATATGTATGGTGTCAGCACTTACGAAGAGGGCGTCATCAAACCGATTGATTTCCAACCGCAAATGTCAATACTGACATTCAAAATCACATTACCCGAAGTACTAACTCCTTCAACAATAGAAATAAGTACGGCCGGCAAGGAATTTATCAAGTCGGTCAATTGCAACAACTATCCGGTTAATGCCACAGATTTCAAGCTGATAGCCAATGAAAGCACAAACAAGGTAACGCTGAATCTGAAAGATTTCGGAGCTTTGCAGAAGTTGGAGGCAAGTGCTTTAATTGTCCCCGTTGATTTAAACGGCAAACAAATGACCGTATCCGTTACGGATATAAACAAGGAAGTCTATACTGCTACCCTGGAAGGTATTACCTTTGAAAAAGGAAAGCAACACACGTTTGAAATAACCGTAGCCAAAGATGAAGAACCGGAGCCGGAACCGGATGACGATTATACTCAAACAGGAGAAGGAACAGCAGAAAGTCCCTGGATTATCACAACTGCCGAACAACTGCGTGCTATCAGTCGGGATTCGCATGAAGGCGATGCAATCACAGATTTTGCTGGAAAATATTTCAAACTAGATGCTGATATTTCCCTCGATGGGGAGAACTGGGAACCTATCGGAAGCAGTACACTCCCTTTCGCCGGTATATTGGATGGTAATAACAAGACTATCAGCAGCATGAAGATCTCTATAGCAAGCACATCAAAAGGTGTCGGGTTCTTTGCTCATACCAAAGCCGCTAAAATCATGAATCTGACTATTACCGGAACCATAAACGCCACAGCGACAGACGCCACTCAAACAGGAGGTCTGATAGGACAAGCCGCCAACAACACTATAATATCCGGAAATATTCGTTCGGAAGTCAATATAACTGTAAAAGCTACAGTGAAAGGAGATATAAAAACAGGAGGAATCATCGGTGAATTGGCTAGTAGCTCCTCGGTAGAAGGCTGCAACCTATCTTATAAAGGAGATATTAAAGTGGACAATCAAGGAACACAAAATGCTCATACAGGAGGAATTATCGGTGGAATGGTATCCAATCCAGCCATAAATGGCATGGCTGATGCAATATGTACCATTGAAAAGGGTTCCACCATCTCTGCTGAATCCCAAACAGGAACCGTATGGCTCGGAGGGTTCTTAGGCAATTCTGCCCCCGGCTTACTGGCTAAACTTCCTGCCCCGACTTCCCAAATGCTGGGAATATTATCTGCCAAAACCAAGAATACCAACAAGGATGCAATCATCTGCTATATGGTAGGATGGAGTAAAGATGCAGCTACCACTAAAGGCTTTAATGAGACCTATAAGAACAATGCCAATTATAATTTGGCAGGTTCTACCGTGACTTCTACTAATGAAAAAGCCTATAAGAACGGAGAAGAGGTCACAACAGAGTAAGCAAAGTTCTGTTTCAAAACCTTCTACCCCATAACATAAAAAATCTACCCTACATTGTTTCCCCCGAACGAACAGGTCTGTTCATTCGGGGGATTCAACCTATAAAGTTTTTGCGCTCTACATTGTATCCTACTTAAAGTTTTGTATTTTTGTCCAAAAACTCCATATCTGATGTTGCAACTATGAAATACATTTGTGCGCTCATTACCATATTATTCGTCTCTGTCACTACTTTGGCAGCCTCCATCCCTTTTGTCAGAAACTTCACGAACAAGGAAGTAATGTGTCAGAATTGGGACATCGAACAAGACAGCAAAGGCATTATCTATATTGCCAACCGTTACGGCCTAGTTTGCTACGACGGAAAGACCTGGCAGACTTATACAACGAATGAAAACCGGACTATCCGCTCCCTGCATATCGCGTCGGACGACCGTATTTACATCGGCAGTTACGAAGAATTCGGTTACTTTGAGAGAGACGAATATGGCAAGTTGACCTACTCGTCCATCTCCTCTCTATTCCAGCACAAGGAATTAAAGAATAAAGATATATGGAGCATCGAACAGGAAGATAACCTGATTTATTTCCAGTCTTTTGCCGGCTATTTTTCTTTTGATACCCAATCGAAGCAAGTCGCCTTCTACCCGGTAAAAAACATGATGCAACGCCTATATAAGGTGGAAAGCAAAATCTATGTAGTAGTTCAGGATGAACTTTACCGCTTGGAAAAGAACAACCTTGTCAAACTGCCCTCCATCCATTCTCCCCTGCAAAGCCCTGTTCGCAGCATATTGCCCTACGGAGATAACCGCCTGCTTATCCAAACGGAAAACCAGGGATTTTGGATTTATAACCAAGGAGAATATACCCCGGCAACCATCAACAAAGCCCTGAATATCTCCGGAAATAACGAAGCGCTTTACGCAGAAAACGGCAATCTGCTGGCAGGAACACGCAGCAACGGCTTGCTCTGTTTCGACTCGCAAGGCAGCCTGCTCTACAAACTAGATCACCAAACCCAATTACAACATAACACTGTCCTATCTCTCTTCAAGGACAAGGCCAACAACATTTGGATCGGACTTGAAAAAGGACTTTCACTCGCCTTTATCAACGACTCTTTCTCCTTCCATTACCTGAAAGAGAATAATATCGGCTCTATCTTCGACGTCGCCCTATGGAACGACTACTTATACATCGCCTCTAACCAAGGCCTGTGGCGGATAAAAGCCAAAGATTTTTTGACTCAAGAACAAAGTTTCTCACCGGAACGGGTGAACCTGCAAAACGGCTTCGTACAGAAACTACTGAAAACCGACGAGGGACTTATTATCGGACACAGCAAAGCCACCTATTTACTGAACAAACAGAACCAACTGACCGAAATGTACCCCACCGGCGGAGCATTGGCAGGAACGGAGATTCACTATCCGCAGCAACGAAAAGGCTTCCTGCTAGGTAGTTACAACTCTATCAACCTCTATGACATAGAACCATCCGGCAACTACTTATTCCGACAACGGCTAAGCAACTTTGACGGCTATCCGCGATACATGGAATTTGATAATAACGGAAACCTTTGGGTGGCACATACCCGAAAAGGTATATACAAACTGAAAATGAACCGGGATCGGACGAACTTTACCGGAAACGAATTTTTCTCCTGCATCGGAGATTCAAGCCGCACGCAGATAGGAGTATTCAACATCGGCGGAAGAATTGTATTCACCAACGAGAATCAGTTCTACACCTACAACGACCTTTCGGACTCCATTGTTCCCTACGACCGTCTGAATACCCATTTGGAATTTATTACTCATACCAAGCATATCGTAAAGGTAGACAACACATATTACTGGTTTATCACAGACATGGGAATAGCGTTGGTGAATCTAGCAACTTCCAACACTCCTGTGATAGAAAAAGTGCTTCTATTCGATAACTACAACCTGCGGATGCACAAAGACTTCGAGAGCATTGTGCCTATCACTCCCGAATACTCTATCCTATGCGCGGAGAATGTACTTGTACTTATTCCCAACAAACCGGAAACTAATCATGCTCCTCTCAACCAAAAAATGATTTTCACTCATATCGTCTCCTACAATATATTGAAAAACGAGGAACAATACCTTCCTGTCCGAACTGGAGACACTACGTACCAGTTGACTTCCGATTTCAACAGCTTGGATGTCCAAGTGGCGTATCCTGCTTACAATGAGGATATATATTTCCAGTTCAAACTGGAAGAAAACGGTATCCCAAAGCACTGGCAGGAGAAACAAAACACGCCTTCCATCAATATTCAGCGACTCCCGTCTGGAAACTACTGCTTGAAATGCAGGGCTATCGACGAAAAAGGAATAGTTGTGAGCACCGCTTCTTTCTCGTTCAGGATATTACCGCCTTGGTATCTAAGCGCGTGGGCATACGCCTGTTACATCTTCCTTTTGGCAGTGATTCTCTTAGTTATCTACGCAGGTGTCCGTCGGAGAACCCTGCGCCAACAACGCCACATCATCAAAGAACGTGAACAACAAATCATCGAGCTTGAAAACAAAAGGCTCAATGATGAAATCTTGTTCAAAGGCAAAGAACTGACGCAATCCACTATGACGATTATCGAAAACAATAAAATACTGCTCGCCATCAAAGAGGAGATAGAAAGCCACAAACGGATGTTGGGCAGTCAGTATCCCAACAAATACTATCAGAAGTTGATAGACATGATAGACAACGCTACCTCGAAAGGAAAAGAGTGGGATTTGTTTCTCTCCAATTTCGACCTGATTCACCAGCATTTCTTCAGGAATCTCCGGCAACGATTCCCCGAGCTGACACCAAACGACCTAAAGTTATGTGCCCTGTTACGCTTGAATATGAGTACCAAAGATATGGCAGATATGTTGAATATAGGAGTACGCGCAGTAGAAACAGCCAGATACCGTTTAAGAAAAAAGATGGAACTGGATTCCAACGTCGACTTGGTACAGTTTCTAATAGATTTCTAGGTATCCAAAGACTGTCTCCGTTTCATATTTCATTTTACCACAAACTATTTATTATCAACTATTTAATAAGTACAAAATGCAGATTGAAGTAGTGATGTAGTACCTGTTTTCCTAAGAAAATTCGGTCTGACGTAACCAAATGGCACTGTTTGTTTTCATGCCTCGCCAAACAATGTTTTTCTTTGCATCACAACGAAAAAATAATGCAACCTATGAAAACAGTCGCCAAAAACAAACTATTATTAGGAGCAGTACTTCCCCTGCTCCCGCTTGCCGGAACTCATGCGCAGAATAAAGCAAAGGAGTCCGCCCCCAATGTTCTTTTTATCATGTCCGACGATCATGCCGAGAAAGCAATCAGCGCCTATGGCTCCGAATTCTCCCGCCTGGCTCCTACTCCGAATATCGACCGGATAGCCAACGAAGGAGCGCTTTTCCAGGCTAACTACTGCTGCAACTCCCTTTCGGGTCCCAGCCGTGCTTCCGTGATGTCCGGGAAACACAGTCATGCCAACGGCTTTATGAGAAACGGAAACAAGTTCGACGGTTCACAGCTACTGGTACAGAAAGTGTTTCAGGAAAACGGATACCAAACTGCCCTTATCGGCAAATGGCACTTGGTGACAAAGCCTACCGGATTCGACTACTGGACTATCCTGAACGACCAGGGAGAATATTACAACCCTGACTTTATCACTGAAAAAGATACAGTACGCATAGACGGATACGTCACGGATATTATTACCGAAAAGACCATAAACTGGCTGGATCACCGCGACCGTAGCAAGCCTTTCTTTATGATGATGCACCACAAAGCCGTGCACCGCAACTGGTGGCCTGCCGAACGTCATTACCATTTGTATGACAATGTAAACTTCCCCGTCCCCGAAAACTATTTCGATGATTACGAAGGACGCGAAGCTGCCAAAAAGCAGAAGATGAACATTTATCGGGATATGTATGAAGGCCACGACCTCAAAATGAATGTAGCCAAAGGAAGCGACTCTTTACGCTTTGATCCCTGGAAGCATCTGAACCAGCGAATGACTCCCGCACAATGGAAGCGTTTCAATGACAATTACCGGGAGAAAAACAATTCCTTATGGGATCAAAACCTGCAAGGCAAAGACCTCGCTCTCTGGAAATACCAACGCTATGCCCGTGAATATATGGCAACGATTGCTTCCCTCGACGAAAGTGTAGGCAAAATGCTGGACTACCTGAAAAAGGAAGGACTTCTCGACAATACCATCATTGTATATTGTAGCGACCAGGGATTTTACGTGGGGGAGCACGGCTGGTTTGACAAACGTTTTATGTACGAGGAATCCATGAAGATGCCGATGATGATGCGTTTCCCCCCGAAAATCAAAGCAGGCACACACATCACCAAGCTGACACAGAATATCGACTTCGCTCCTACCTTCTTGGAGATGTGTGGTATAGATATCCCGAAAGAGATGCAGGGAGTATCTTTTCTCCCATTACTGGAAGGCAAAAAGACACCGGACTGGAGAAAGTACCTGTATTATCATTTCTATGAATTTCCCGGTTTCCACAGTGTGCACAAGCATTATGGCGTAAAAGGAGAACGGTACAAACTGATGTATTTTTATCAGGATAAAGTATGGGAACTCTACGACCTGAAGAATGATCCGATGGAAATGCACAATATCTATGGTCAGAAAGGTACAGAGAAAATAACAGCAGAGCTGAAAAAGGAACTCACTAAATTGCAACAGCAATACAAAGTGCCTCAACGCTGCATGGAATAATCATTTTATTAGTCTTAAATTCAGAAAAATATGAAGAACAATATGTATTTCAACCTTATGTACAAGACGCTGTTTACGATTTGTCTGCTTATGATAGCAGGTTTATCGCAGGCGCAGAATATCGAAGTGAGCGGAGTAGTGCTGGACGAAACAGGAGAACCCCTTCCGGGAGTATCCATCCTGGTAAAAGGAACCCAGCGAGGTGCCACCTCGGGGATAAACGGTGACTTCGCTATTAAAGCGGGACCAAGAGCTACGCTGGTATTCTCATTCATCGGTTATGAGAAGCAGGAAGTAGAACTGAAAGGTAGGAGAAAGCTTCGCCTTCAGATGGAACCTGCGATCAATCAGTTAGACCAAGTGGAAATTGTAGTGGGTTACGGCTCACAACGCAAAGAAGACTTGACCGGAGCCATCTCCACCCTTTCCGGAAAAGAGCTGAACGAAATCCCGACAGTGAATCTGCTCGATGCCATCGGAAGCAAAATCCCCGGAATGCAGGTTCTAGGAACTTCCGAACCGGGAGAAACGGCTTCTGTCAGAATACGTGGTGTAGGGTCTTACAATGATTCGGAACCTATCTGCGTAGTAGACGGTCAGTTTATGACACTGGAAGAACTGAATGCTATCAATACAAGTGATATCCTGTCTATTACCGTACTGAAGGATGCTTCGGCTACTGCAATTTACGGTTCGAGAGGAGCTAACGGAGTGATTCTCGCCACCACTAAACAAGGTTCAGGCGAACAGGGAATCACTCGCGTGAACGCATCTGTCAACTTCTCACTGGCAGAAATGGAACGTCTGCTTCCATTGGCAAATACAAGTCAGTATCAGCAAATACGCAATCTCGAATACTTAGCTGACAACTATCAGAATGCAGATGCCATCAACTCCATTCCTTACCCCGATTGGCAAAATGCAGGCAAAGGCACTGACTGGCAAGACCTTGCCAACCGGACAGCACTGACTGGCAACTATCAGGTAAGTGTATCGGGAAGTACAAAGAAAGCCAACTTCTATGCCGGATTGGGGTATCTACACCAGGAAGGAGTCATAGAGTACACCAACTACAAACGTCTCAACGCAAAGATCAACGCCTCTTACCAGCTCTATAGGAATCTGAAAATAGGTGTGAACATGCTCTTTACCACCGACAACAAGGGCGGAGTGGAAAACAATGTATTCTCCCTGACTGGAAAACGACTGCCAGATGCGCCCGTATACAACCTGAACGGTGACAGCGACAGTGAAAACGACTTCAATGGCGGAGACAACAACCCGTATGCTCTGCTGCACTATACACATGACCGCTACCGGAAAACGAACAGGTTCAACAGCAACTATTTTCTGGAGTGGGACATTATCAAACCATTGCAATTCAGAACTTCATTCTCTACGACTTACGCCAATACCGAAGAGAAAATATTCCTTCCGGCTTTCATGGAGAATGTAGAGGATTCCAACTCGCCTTACAAAATATCACGTCTGACTCACAACAGTGCCAACAACAACTCATGGCAACTGGAAAATACCCTGACTTACAATCTACACAAAAAGGATCACCGATTGACGGTTATGGGTGGATTCACCATGCAGTATTACCGCACGCAATATGCTAACCTGTTTGCCACCGGACTGCCGTGGGAAGCCTGGAAGAACCAAAACTTATGGTATGCAGGACAGGGAACATCCGTGACTGGTGCCGACGGTGGTTCCGAAAAGAGCTATGTATCATATCTCGGACGAATCACTTATACCTTGAAAGGACGCTATAATGTGATAGCAACAGGACGTGTGGATGGTTCTTCTTCCTATCCCAAGAATAATCGCTATGGTTTCTTTCCATCACTGGGATTGGGATGGACAATGTCTGAAGAAAATTTTCTGAAAAGCGCACGATGGATGGATAAGCTGAAACTTAGAGCAAGCTACGGAGTAGTAGGTAACGATAAGGGAGTGAGCAATGCACAGACACTTTATGCCAACAGCATAAACATCGTCACAGGTCCCAACAACGATATTTATTCTACGGATGCCTTGAGATTAATGTACGATACCAGCCTGTCATGGGAAGAAATGAAATCTTTCAATCTAGGCATCGATTTCGCCGCTTTTCGCAATCTCTTGTCGGTATCGGTAGACTGGTTTTATAAAGAAACATCGAAAGTCATGATGCCGTTATTGATTCAGCCGTCGAAGTTTAATGTAACCAGCAATATCGGAACCATAACGAACAAGGGATTAGAATGGAACGTAGCTTATTTTCCTAAACTGGGAAAGGTGAACAGTGTATTTACCCTGACAGGTTCTACTGTAAAAAACAATGTGAAGAAGATTAACGACAACATCGGCGGTATCAGTAATGCTCCCAACCGGACACTGGAAGGCTATCCTATCGGCAGCTTCTGGGGATACAAAGCCATTGGAGTCTTTCAGAATGACGAACAGTTGGCAAGCCTGCCTCATATCAATGGAACCCGTGTGGGAGAACTTATCTTTGAGGATGTTAACGGCGATAAAGTGATAGATACGAACGACTATGTTTACTTGGGCTCTTACATCCCGAAAGTGCAACTCGGATTCAACGCACGGTTCTCTTACAAAGGTTTTACCCTGATGATGGACCTTACCAGCGGGCTTGGACATAAAGTCTACAACAGACGCACCCAATACCGCCAGGATGCGCAAAACTTTACGACTGCCATGCTCGATGCCTGGCACGGTGAAGGGACATCCTATCATACACCACGCGTATTTGTCCGTGGCGATGCTTCATCCCTGGACAGCAGTTACTTCATAGAAGATGGAGACTACTTGAGTATAGCCAACGTACAGCTCTCTTATGCTTTCCCCAAGAAATTGCTGAAAAAGATTCGCATGAACAATGCACGCATCTTCCTGTCAGGAGCCAACTTGCATACGTTTACCAAAGCAACCGGATATAAAACGCAAATCAGCCCCAATGGGAACGCCAACAGGGGCGGCATGGATGATTTCGGGCTTTATCCCGACAACCGTACATTCACCATAGGTACTTCCTTTTCATTCTAAACTCTAAAAAATAAGAATCATGAAGAACAAAAGACTCATTATAACTGCTGTAACAGCCGGTCTATTTGCCGGATTGTTATCCTCCTGCATGGATAATTTTCTGGATAAACCGGCACACAATATGACTCCTTCCGTCTCTCTGAACGACCCCATCAAACTTAGTTCATCTGTTTACGGTGCCATACTGACACTAAGCGAGGGACAAGGGGATGCTTTCAGTACCATGGGAGAAATCGCTTCGGATAATGCGTTAAGAGGCTCCATACTAAGTGATGCGGGAAATGTGACACACAACCGCCTGTACAACCAGTTTCAGAACTTCTACGGAATTGCTCCGTCTTCCACCAATTTTATTAATGATATCTGGACAGCAAGTTACAAAGGCATCGACCGTACTAATACCAATATACGCGCATTGAACAGCTACTTCGACGAGTTCATGAACAAATATAAGAATGGGCTGATTGCAGAAAACAGAGTGGTGCGGGCTTTCTTTTATATGACACTAGTCAATACGTTCGGCGAGGTGGTTATTTTGCCCGAAGAAGGAGACATTACACCTGCCGAATACGCCAGACTGACGAATGACAAGTCCGTCACACAACTCTATGATTATATCGTGGAAGATTTGCGCCAAGCCGTGAAGTACATTCCCACCAAGCAGGAATGGAAGGAGCTTTACGGTATCGACTGGCAGGGTCATGCACACATGGGAACCGCACAAGGTTTATTAGCAAAAGCCTTATTATATCAGGCTGCCAATGAGCTTTATTTCAACCATCATCAGGAGAAAGCGGAGAAATGCTATCAGGAGATCGTAGAGATTGTCAAAGCAATGGAAGAAGATTATCCCTTACATGGCAATTTTGAGGAGATATTCCGAAGGGCAGGTAATTATTGCTCGGAATCCCTTTTCGAAATAGGAACAGAGTCTACCGCCAACGGTGACACCCGTTTTGCCGGATGGCGACCTTCACAACCCAGGTCGTACAGTGGATACGGTCGTGTGGCTCCTACGCTGAATCTTATCAATCAGTATGAGAAAAACAATGCGGGGGAAATTATCGACGCACGTTATTTCGGAACGGTTCTGTTCGGAGTAACCAATCCGCTTAGTGGAATGGTGCATCCGGGCAACAACAGTCCATTCCGAAAGATAAACGGTGACTTGATTAATGGAGTGGCCTTCAATAATAAGAACCTGCTGGCTGCCGGATGGCCGAACCGCTATTCGAGAAAGGCCGCACAGGAAAAGCCGATAAGTACAAGTAACACCCCGCAAACAAATCTCGGCGGAAGTAATCTCAAATTGCTCCGTATGGGTGAAGTATTGCTGGTAGGAGCCGAAGCCGCACATTACGCCGGAGAATACGGACTGGCTGTCAAATGGCTGAACTTGGTACGGAAACGGGCGAATCTGGAAGATTCTCCAGTGACATCGGGCACAGCATTATTGGAACAAATATGGAAGGATAAACGCCTTGAAATAGCCCTTGAATGGAGTAACCGATATTATGAACTGGTACGTATAGACAAGCTGAATCCGGGCTATATGATGGATGCCATGAATGCCAAAGTGAACGACGAATTCAACGGCATAGAGCAGCACCTGAATAATACAAACGGATGGAACGCTATCAATAAGCCCAATTTCCCGATTACTCAAGAGAACTTCAGAACACTGATTCCTCTTTGCAATAAACTGGAAGTACCACGCAATTATACGATGCCTATCCCTACTACCGTATTATCGGATATGCTGAATGTGAAACAAACTCAATATTACAGATAAAACTTATGAAACGAAACTTTTTGTATATAGCGGCTTTTAGCTTGCTAACGTTATCGTCGTGCGCTAATCAGCGCACAACTGATAATTCAGATCAAATAATCGCTCACAAAGTGGACTCTCTCCTGAAAGAGATGACATTGGAAGAGAAGTTGGGGCAAATGATTATCTATCCTACCAAGGGCAATATAACAGGCCCTACGGGTTCGGTAGACAATATAGAAGAGCTAATAAAAGAAGGCAAATGCGGCAATCTGTTCGGCGCACTCAATGCCTCGGAAGCTCACAGACTGCAGAAGCTGGCAATAGAAAATACCCGTATGAAAATCCCTTTGCTGTTAGGTTGCGATGTAATCCACGGATATAAGACTATCTTCCCCGTCAACCTAGGTATTTCGGCTTCGTGGGACTTGGAAGAGATAGAACGTTTTGCCCGGGTGTCTGCCGAAGAAGCTTCCTCCGTCGGATTGCACTGGACGTTCTCTCCAATGTGTGACATCAGCCGTGATCCTCGCTGGGGGCGTGTGTCCGAAGGTTCGGGTGAGGATCCTTATCTCGGCGGTCTTATTGCAGCAGCAATGGTACGCGGTTATCAAGGAGATGATTTATCAAAAGATAATACGATCCTCTCCTGTGCCAAGCATTTCATCGCTTACGGCGCTGCACAGGCGGGACGCGATTATCACACGGTGGACATCTCGGAAAGAGAATTGCGTGATACTTATCTCCCACCCTTCAAAGCTGCCATTAATGCCGGAACAGCTACCGTAATGAGTGCATTCAACGAATATGATGGAGTGCCTTGCACTGCAAACAGTTTTCTGATGCGTGATCTTCTAAGAAAGGAGCTGGGATTCAAAGGTTTTGTAGTATCGGACTATACGGCTGTAAAGGAGCTAATAGCACACGGCATTGCCGACAATGACAAAGAAGCAGCCTGCCTGGGTATAAATGCAGGGGTAAATATGTGCATGGTAGATAACCTTTATCTTTTCCACGGCGAAAAGTTAGTGAAGGAAGGAGCTGTTAGTGAAGAAACGGTCAATGAATTATGTGCCCAGATTCTGACAATGAAGTATAAACTGGGATTGTTCGATAATCCTTATCGCTACGGAAGTGAAGAGAAAGAAAAGAATACCTTATTCAACGACAGTAATCTGTACGCAGCCAAAGAACTGGCTAAAAAGTCAATGGTATTATTGCAAAACAAGGATGATGTACTCCCCATAAAAGAAGGGAAAAAGATCGCTCTTATCGGCCCTTTCGCCAACCATAAACGGGAAATGCTAGGTTCATGGGTACTTGCTCCCGACCCAAAACGTACCGTCACTTTCCTGGAAGGATTGGAAAACAGATATGGAAAACAGAATATCTATTTCTCCCCTGGCTGTCAGATACGTGAAGAGATACCAAACGGTTTCAAGGATGCCATAGCCCAAGCACAAAAAGCGGATGTGATTTTCTATACAATGGGATTATCCCAAAAGGAAAGTGGCGAAGCGGCAAGTATGACTTCATTAAAGTTGCCTGAAGTACAAATGCAATTACTTGAAAAGCTGAAATCAACGGGAAAACCGATTGTTGTCCTGCTGGTCGTAGCACGTCCGGTAGAACTTAAAGAGGTGGCAGACAAGGCTTCTTCTCTCCTACTCACCTGGAATCCGGGTACAATGGCAGGAACAGCATTGGGAGAAGTAGTAAGTGGCGATTACAATCCTTCTGGCAAACTGACACTGACCTTCCCGCTAGTCACAGGACAAGTACCTCTCTACTATAACATGAAAAATACAGGTCGCCCGCTAGGATTGAAATCTGTCTCAAGTGAAAAGTATAAATCACGATATATAGATTGTCCAAATGAACCGCTTTATCCCTTTGGATATGGTTTGAGCTATACCACATTCGAATATTCGGATATCCAACCTTCTTCTGTCATTGCGGAAGAAGGTGACAAAATCCAGTTCAGTGCAACCGTGGTTAATACAGGCAATGTAGACGGTGAAGAAGTAGTGCAACTTTATATACGTGACATGAAGGGCAGTGTAACACGACCTGTCAGAGAGCTAAAAGGCTTCAAGAAGATTCTAATCAAAGCCGGTGAAAGCCGGAAAGTCACATTCGACCTATCCCCTGAAGACCTCTCTTTCATGCGTAAAGACATGACTTGGGGACAAGAAAAGGGTGAATATAAACTATGGATAGGCGGAGACTCTAATGCCAAACGGGAAGCTTCTTTCACTATTAAATAATCCCAGCTATTGACTTTCCTCTTTTTATTTTGTATCTTTGAGGAACAGAAAAAGAAAAAAGCAATATGAGTTATATAAAAATCAAGACATAATAACACATTATCAAAACATATATTTCCATATATGGAAGAACCGAATGAGGTTGTGTCAAAACGCTGACACAGCCTTTTTTTATGCGCAAAGCCCAGACTTT